>ENA-UZWX01002155-UZWX01002155.1-metagenome-genome-assembly--contig:-Day-4---50m-contig-2155_pt1 | contig 27513 bp, 16 predicted proteins | sample MGYA00260347_ERZ794907 | MGnify/ENA metagenome assembly ERZ794907 | reverse complement strand
TTTATCAAAAAAATATAAGGTAAAATCCGTTCTTGGTGTTGATTTTAGAAACAAAGCACAACAAGAGTTTATTCTAATTGCAAAAAACAATAATGGCTTTCAGAATATAAATGTATACCTGTCAAAATTTCTTCATAACGATTTAAAAATCCCTCAACGACCTGAAGAAATTTTAGACGATTGCTTCGTGATTTACCCTTATCAAAAAGGAAAAGATTTCAAACTAAAACCCAATGAATTTTTAGGTATTTCCCCAAAGGACCTCAACCATTTAAAGTTTTCGAAATGGAATACGCTTCGAGAAAAATTAGTGGTTTTAAAAACAGTATCGTTTCAAAACAAAAAGGGGTTTAATACGCATCGTTTACTCAGAGCTATTGATAATAATACACTTTTAAGTAAGCTACCTAAGTCCGAAGAAGGGAACGAAAACGACATTATGCTGCCTTACGACCAATTATGCCAAACCTATAGCGAGTTCCCAAAACTTATTGATAATACTGAGCAACTATTAGCCAATTGTTCTATCGATTTCAATTTTGAAAACAACGCACCTAAAAACCAAAAATGCTTAACTGAAAATGAAGATTCTGATTATAAGCTATTAAAAGACTTAACCTATAAAGGCATTAGTTATCGTTACGGAAACGATGTTAAACAAAAAATTTACGATCGTATCGAAAAAGAACTTCATATTATTAAACAGAAGGGTTTTGTGTCTTACTTTTTAATCAATTGGGAAATTTTAAAATACGCACGTCGCAAAGGCTATTTTTATGTTGGTCGTGGTAGTGGCGCCAACAGTATTATTGCCTATTTACTTCGAATTACAGATGTAGATCCTATAGAACTCGATTTGTATTTTGAACGCTTCATCAATCTATTTCGTCAAAATCCACCAGATTTTGACATTGACTTCTCTTGGAAAGACAGAGACGACATTACTAAATTTATCTTTAAAACCTTTAAGCATACTGCACTTATTACAGTATATAACACCTTTAAATTTAGAGCTTCGGTAAGAGAATTAGGGAAAGTTTTTGGCTTACCTAAGTCTGAAATGGATATGCTTACCAGAAGGAAATACAATATCAATCAGCTCGACAGATTATCGCAGCTCGTTATAAAGTATGCGAAGTATATTCAAGGATTTCCTAACTATTTAGGTATTCATGCTGGTGGTATTTTAATCTCCGAGAAACCGATTCATTATTACTGCGCCACATTTATGCCTCCAAAAGGTTTTGCCACTACACAGTTTGATATGGTGGTTGCAGAAGATATTGGGCTCTATAAGTTCGACATTTTAAGCCAGCGTGGTTTAGGAAAAATAAAAGACGCTGTAGAAATCGTCAATCATAATTATACAAAACAAGTACCTGTTGATATTCATGATATTAAACGGTTTAAAGAAGATGAGCGCATAAAGTATCTTCTTAAAAATGCTAAAGCGATTGGTTGTTTTTATGTAGAATCACCTGCCATGCGTATGCTCTTAAAAAAATTGCAAGTCGATGATTATCTGGGCTTAGTCGCTGCAAGTTCGGTGATTAGACCTGGTGTGGCTAAAAGCGGCATGATGCGTCAGTATATTTTGCGTTCTCGTCATCCCGAAAAACGAAAAGAAGCGCATCCTGTACTAGCCAAATTAATGCCTGAGACCTATGGAGTTATGGTCTATCAAGAAGACGTCATTAAAGTAGCTCATCATTTTGGTGGTTTGGATTTGGGGGAATCTGATATGCTACGTCGTGGTATGTCTGGCAAGTTTCGCTCACGAGAAGAGTTTTTAAAAGTGAAACAAAAATTCTTCGACAACTGTAAAGAAGATGGAAAACCTTACGATTTAGTTGCAGACGTATGGCGACAAATTGAAAGTTTTGCCGGTTATGCCTTTGCTAAGGGTCATTCGGCGTCTTACGCTGTAGAAAGTTATCAAAGCTTATTCTTAAAAGCCTACTATCCTCTAGAATATATGACCGCTACTATTAATAATTTTGGTGGATTTTATAGTACCGAACTTTATGTGCACGAAGCCAGAATGCATAATGGTACTATTGAAGCTCCCTGTATTAATCAATCCTTTACTCAAGCTATTATAAAAAGGCAAACGATTTACCTTGGTTTTATGTTTTTACAATCGTTAGAATCTAAAACAATAGAACGTATTATAAAGGAACGTCATAATAATGGACACTTTAAATCGCTTGATGATTTTATAGAACGCATCCCAATCTCTATTGAGCAAATTACAATTCTTATAAAAATTAATGCCTTCCGGTTTACAGCAATTAATAAACGAGAGTTATTATGGGAAACACATTTAAAAATTAGTAAAACCGTAGTTTTAGAAGATGTCATTACCTTATTTAAAAGCGAACGCATTAATTACAGCACACCAGAATTACCAAGCACAGTTTTAGAAAATGCCTTTGATGAAATTGAATTATTAGGGTTTTCGCTCTGTAATCCTTTTTATCTTCTAGAAAAAGCATCTACAAGTAAATTACGCGCTAAACATTTAGAGCAATTAAAAGGGAAATACGTAAAGATTGAAGGCTACTTAATCACAACAAAAAACACAAAAACAGCAAGTGGCAGGCTTATGCATTTTGGTACCTTTTTAGGTCGAGATGGTGATTTTATAGATACGGTTCACTTTCCGCCTGTTGCCGCTAAATATCCATTTAGAGGAAGAGGTATTTACGAAATTATAGGAAAAGTAATGGTAGAATTTGATTGCGTTTCTATAGAAGTTTCAAAATTAGAACGTTTGGCTATTATTGAAGATCCGCGTTACTCCATAAAATCGTTGAATCCGACATTTCAGAAGAAAAGAAGTTTTAATGACCTTAAAAAGGCGCATGGATAAAAATTAAAAAATGAATACTAACCGCTCTATAGTACATATGGATTTAGACACTTTTTTTGTGTCTTGCGAACGCTTAAAGGATAGCCGCCTTATTGGTAAACCTGTACTTATTGGTGGCACAAGTGACAGAGGTGTTGTGGCATCTTGCAGTTACGAAGCCAGAACATTTGGTGTGCATTCTGCTATGCCAATGCGTATGGCTAAACAGCTATGCCCAGAAGCTATTATTCTTAGAGGAAATTCTGGTATTTATACTAAATTTTCAAACGAAGTTACTGATGTTATAAAAGAGAGTGTTCCGTTATACGAAAAAACATCTATTGACGAATTTTACATTGATCTTACAGGAATGGATAAATTTTTTGGTTGCCATAAATTAGCCTCAGAGTTACGTCAGCGTATTATAAAAGAAACAGGTTTACCTATTTCATTTGGTCTATCCCTTAATAAAACGGTTTCAAAAATTGCGACTGGTGAAGCCAAACCTAATAATGAAATTAGAATTCTTTCGGGTACCGAAAAACCATTTTTAGCACCACTTTCGGTAAAAAAAATTCCTATGGTTGGTAATGTTACCTACAAAGCGTTATGCGATTTGGGCGTGAAGCGTATTAAAACCGTACAAGACATGCCTATGGAATTAATGCATAAAGTCTTGGGTAAAAATGGACTGTCTATTTGGAAAAAAGCCAATGGTATAGATAACTCACCCGTAATACAATACCACGAGCGCAAATCTATTTCTACAGAGCGTACTTTTGGACAAGACACTACAGATGTTGCTAAACTTAAGGGTTTGGTTATTGCTATGGCAGAAAATTTGGCCTATCAATTACGTCGTGGTCATAAACTAACGGCTTGTGTAACGTTTAAGATTCGGTATTCCGATTTTCAAACGTATACACAACAGCAACGGATTCCGTATAGTGCTATGGACCATACGATTATTCCTGTGGTATTAAGCTTATTTAAAAAACTTTATAATCGCAGATTGCTGGTACGTCTTATAGGAGTTCGTTTTAGTCATTTGGTCGAAGGAGGTCATCAAGTCAATTTATTTGAGGATAATGAAATGCACCTCAACCTCTCCCAAGCTATGGACAAAATGCGTAAACGTTATGGAGACAGAGCTGTAATGAGTGCCGCTGGTATAGAAGCCAAAACCATTAGCCGTTTTAATCCTTTTAATGGTGAGCCTCCTCCATTATTAGCTAATCGACGTCAGTAGTTAATCCTCTATATATTCTAAAATAGCACTAAAATAAATACCGTTTTCGACTTCCTTTAATATGGATAGGAAATAGCACCTAATAAGAAAACACATGTAATTACTGTTAATATTGTAGTGTTCTCTTTCATTAATTATCGTAAATCAATAATTTTTTTCTAAAAATGGGCTAATTGCAAATTCAAACCTGTTAAGTTTTTATATCGTAAAGGACTATTTATCTTTGAAAAATGAACAGCACTTTCGTTACTATAGCAAAATTTCCATATTCAACCGAAGCACAAATTGTAAAAGGACGATTAGAAGCTGATGGCATCGAAGTTTTTCTAAGAGACAATATCACTATTGACACAGATCCTTTGGTTAGTCAAGCTATTGGTGGTGTAAAATTAAAAGTCCTTACTAAAGACGAAAAAGAAGCAAGAGCTATTCTAAAATCTATAAAAGCCTATTCTGTTGATGATAATGGTTTACCTATAAAATGCCCAAATTGTAACCAAGGACATGTAGAAGTTTTCTCCACTATAACCAATTTTAAATCTTTTATAGCTTTTCTCGTAGGCATTCTATCTGGTACGCTACCATTTAGCACGCGCTACCAATATAAATGTGAAGATTGTAAGACTGAGTTTCCAATTAAAAATTAAGCACCTTTTCATAAGCACTTTTCAACTTAATAATAACAGTTTCAATCTCGTCTTCATTTAAATGTCCAAAACCAAAACGAATAGCACAGGTATTTTTATCTTGATAAAGAATCGTTTTTGGTAAGAATAAATCTATTTTTTCAGCTTCTTCGGCAAGTTTAACCAATGAAATTATTTTACGAAACTGCAACCAAATAGCTAAACCACCAGCGGGTTTATCGAAGATGATAATACCAACAAAATAATGTTTTAAATGTTTGCACAAACAATCGCGACGCTTTTTGTAGGTTACTATATTCTTTTTAAGCAGCCTGTAAATTTCGCCTTCAGAAATTAGCTCAGAAAGCATTTGCTCTTGTATTAAATCACCTTGCTCATCGAGTAATTTTAAATAATTATTGGCTTCAGAAATTAAATTTTCTGGAGCTACCACAAAACCTGTTTGAAAACTAGGGAATAACGATTGTCCCAATTTACCCAAGTAAATAACCATACCATTAGCATCTGCACTTGCCATAGGTAACATGGCAGAACCTTCAAACTGAAAATCGTAATCGTAATCATCTTCTATTATAGCAAACCCATAAGTTTTTGCCAATTCTAAAAGTTGTAATCGTCTTTCAGCACTTAAAGTTTTAGTGGTTGGATAATGTCTGTGTGCACATACATAAACGCACCTAATACTATTTTTGATAAAATGTTTTTTTATGTAATCCACGTCTAAACCATCATCATCTATTGGAATCGTTTTTATTGTTGCACCTGCTTCCTGAAAAATAGTATTTGAGGCATAATGGCTTAACTGGCCTACTAAGACCACATCATTTTGTTTGATTAATAGTTGAGACACAATGTAAAGACTCATTTCTGTGCTTCGAGTACTAATTAAATTATTTGAGTTTATATGAAATCCACGTGTTACATTTAAATAATTACAAAGCTGTGTTTTAAAAACTGAAGGAGATGTAACTGATGTTCTGTTCCATTTATTTATTAATGGTTTTCGTTTCATAGCAGCACTGTACCATCTCGAAAACTGATATACAGGATGCAAACGCAAATCGGGATTACCATCATTAATAATAAATTTTGCAGTCGTTTCTTGCTCTGTTGAAGCAAGGTGAAATGATTTTTGAAAAGGAAAACCAGCTACTTTTGGGTATGTGTAAGCCTGGTGTATGTGCTGTGATGTGGCTTTAATTTTTGCCGTAGTTTGCTCAGGTACTAAAACAAAAGTCCCTCTGTTAGCTATTATATCTACCCAACCTTGCGATGCTAATTCCTCATAAATAGCAACAGCAGTATTACGATGAATGCTTAATAATTGGCTTAAAACCCGAGTACCAGGTAATTTACTACCCTTAGATAAATACCCTCGTTGAATTGCGTTTATTATTTGCTGTGCTACTTGTATATATACAGGCTGCACAATTGTTTTATCGAATGAAACGAGTTGTTTTATAATACCGCTAACCGGACTATTCATTGTTTTAAATCTGGACTAGTTTAATCGTCCGGAAAGTTACGACTTTTGTAACGTTAAAATAAAGCATACAATGACTAATAAATTCACCCTTTTTACATTCATTTTTATTACCGCTTTCCAACTGAATGGACAAGAACCAACTATAAAAACAGATTCTTTAAAAGAAGTTGTAGTGACCTCAACTAGAATTGATTTGCCTTTTAGAGAAAATTCTAGAACTATAAATATTATTACTTCAGCAGATATTAGAAATAGTTCTGCAGTTACTGTTGTTGATTTATTGCAACAAGTCGCAGGTGTGGATGTAAGACGACGAGGTACAGGAGGTAGTCAAGCCGATTTATATATTAGAGGTGGTGGTTTTGACCAAACACTTTTATTAATTGATGGTATTAAAATGGACGATGCGCAAACCGGTCATCATACAATGAATGCAGCTTTACCTATTGAGATTATAGAACGCATTGAAATAATAAAAGGTCCGGCAGCCAGAGTATTTGGACAAAATGCGTTTAATGGAGCCATTAATATTGTCACTAAAACAAAATTAGAAAACAGTGTTTCTGCGAATATAGAAACAGGTTCTTTTGGACAATTAAATGGTAATGTTACTGTAGGAGCAGATTTAGAGAATTCGTCTCATATTATACATGTGGGTAAATTAACTTCTAAAGGTTACAGAAATAATTCCGATTACGATAACTCTAACTATTTCCTAAAAAGTATTTTCAACAAAAAGGATCAACCCGTTGAAATGATTGCCACATTTTTTGAGCGTAATTTTGGTGCCGAAAATTTTTACACTACGAATCCAGATTGGAATGAGTATGAAGAAACTCAAAACAGCTTAATTGCTTTTTCAACAACATTTAAATCTGAAAAACTCAAAATCCAACCTCGTGTTTATTGGAAACGTAATCAAGATATGTTTTTACTAAAACGAGATGAGCCCTTGTTTTTTCGCAACTTTCATATTTCAAATAAAATAGGTGCTGAGGCCAATGCTTCATATGCTTCTGAACTTGGTATTACTGGTTTTGGTATAGATGTTTCAAAAATCTATTTAAGAAGTAATAATCTAGGTGACCGTAATCGTTTTATGACCAATCTATTTTTAGAGCATCGTTTTCAATTATTAGACGATAAATTAGACATTACACCTGGTGTTGCTTTGACATATTTTTCGGATTTTAAATTTCATGCTTTCCCAGGTTTAGACATTGGATATGATCTTACGAGTAATTTAAAAGCATATGGAAACATTGGTTACACGTACAGAATACCAACCTACACAGATTTGTATTACAGTGATCCTCGTACCAGCGGAAATACAGATTTAGAACCAGAAGAAGCTTTTGCACAAGAAATAGGTATTAAATACATCACGCCAAAATTTAGAGCAACATTAGCTGTTTTTAATAGAGATGCTAAAAACCTTATTGATTATATAAGACCAAATACTACCGAAACAGTATATACTGCAACCAATATTACTGAAGTAAATACCAAAGGTTTAGAGTTTGATGCAGTGTATAATTTTAAAGTAAAAGATTTTACTCAGACTTTGGCCTTTGGTTATGCGTTCTTAGATGACGATATTTTAGAACAAAACGAGTCATTATCACGTTATTCGTTAAATACTTTAAAACACCAATATACGACGCGTTTCAGTACACAACTCTGTAAAAATATGCGCCAAAATATAGTCTATAAATATGCTGAGCGTACTACAGGACAAACCTATAACGTTTGGGATGCATCATTAATTTATAGTTTAAACCAAGTAGAACTTAGCATAACTGCTAATAATATTTTTGATGCAGATTATATAGAATCAGGGTTTACACCAATGCCACCAAGTAATGTGTTATTTGGATTACGATATAGTTTCAAATAATCTAAAAAAATAAATTTCAGATTTATTGTAACAAAATTCTTTCATTTGCTACTGATATATTGTAAGTAGGTCTCAACTCAACACTTTTTTTGAGTACACAAAGTATAGAAACGACCGTACTGACAATAACCATCAAAATACAATTGACATTCCTTATTTGGATGTTTCTAATCCAAAAAGATTTCAAAAAATAACCATGGCTTTATTAGTCATTCTTGGTGGTAATTCTGTGTCCGATTTACTTTCAAAATAAGATGTAATATTCTTACAATGGTCGTATATTTATAATTGCATTTTAAATCTTAAAATTATGGCTGAATGGTTCTCAAATTTAGAGTTTTTATCCAAAGTGTATTGGCTAGTTGCTATTATTGGTTCTTTAGTTTTTTCAGCAGTAATGATAATGGCTTTTACAGGTGGGGATGCGGATGATATCGGAGACGTAGACTCAGATATGAATGCAGATGTTGGAGCTGGTTTTCAGTTCATCAGCTTTAAAAATCTAGTTGGCTTTTTCACCATATTTGGTTGGAGTGGTATTGCATGTATTGATGCTGGTCTTTCAACACCAATAACCATAGTTATATCAGTTATTTCTGGATTGTTAATGATGGTCATTATGGCAGCATTATTCTACTTTATTAGTAAACTTTCCGATAGTGGTACATTAAACTATAAAAATGCTATTGATGCTGTTGGAGAAGTCTATTTAACCATTGGAGCCGATCGCTCTAGAATGGGAAAAGTAAGTGTTAGTGTTCAAGGCTCTGTGCGAGAGCTCGATGCACTCACAGATTCATTAACCGAATTAAAATCTGGTGCGATTATAAAAGTCGTTGACGTGACTTCTAATGGAATCCTAATCGTAGACCGTACACGTAAACCTATTGAACCACAAGAAGCCGATAATGAGCAGCTGCCAGAATCAAAAAATAGACTTTTCGAAAAGTAAATTTTATTGTAAAAACAAGAATTAATTATTAATAACCTTCAAATTTATATCTATATGAAACTATTAACACTTCAAGAAAATTTTAATCTGGAAAGCATTGGAGGTCCAATGCTCCTCATATTTGTTGCCTTATTTATAGTGTTAACTTTAATAATACTAATAAAGCGCTACAAACGTTGTCCTTCGGATCGCATATTAGTAGTGTACGGTAAAGTAGGAGGTGGTCAATCTGCCAAATGTATACATGGTGGTGCAGCCTTTATTTTACCTGTCATTCAAGATTATGAATTCCTAGACTTAACTCCAATATCAATTGAAGTTAATTTGGTAAATGCCTTATCTAAACAAAATATACGTGTTAATGTACCATCTCGATTTACTATTGGTATTTCTACAGAGCCAGGTATTATGCAAAACGCAGCAGAACGTTTATTAGGTCTTGGGCAAAATGAAATTCAAGAACTAGCACAAGAGATTATTTTTGGACAATTACGTTTAGTGGTTGCCTCAATGGATATTGAAGAAATTAATAATGATCGCGATAAATTCTTAACCAACATCTCACAAAGTGTAGAAACTGAATTAAAGAAAGTAGGTCTTAAATTAATCAATGTAAATATTACAGATATTGTTGATGAATCGGGTTATATTGAAGCTCTTGGTAAGGAAGCTGCAGCACATGCAATTAATGCCGCACGTAAATCTGTTGCTGAGAAAACTAGAGATGGATCAATTGGTGAAGCTAATGCTGTACAAGATGAAAGAACTCAAGTTGCTGCTGCAAACGCACAAGCTGTAGAAGGTGAAAACTCGGCTAAAATCTCGGTAGCGAATTCAGATTCGTTGCGTCGTCAGCGTGAAGCAGAAGCAGAACGTGTTGCTATAGCATCAGAAAAAGTACAAACTGCAAAAGCATTAGAAGAGTCTTATGCCGCAGAGCAAAATGCAGAAGTTGCAAGAGCAGAACGCGAGCGTTCGTCTCAAATGGCTGACATTATTGTACCTGCCGAAATTGATAAACGTAAAGTAGAAATTGATGCAGAAGCAGAAGCAGAACGTATTAGAAGACGTGCAAAAGGTGAAGCAGATGCGATACTCTTTAAAGCACAAGCAGAAGCTCAAGGACAATTTGAAGTTTTAACAAAACAAGCTGCTGGTTTACAGGAAATTGTAAAAGCCGCTGGTAATAATAGTAGAGATGCTGTATTGTTATTGATTGCAGATAAATTACCTGAGTTGGTAAAAACACAAGCAGATGCTATAAAGAACATTAAAATTGATAAAGTAACCGTTTGGGATAATGGAGCAAAAGGCGAAGATGGAAAATCATCAACCGCTAACTTCTTATCAGGTATGTACAAATCAGTACCACCTTTACAAGAAATGTTTAATATGGCTGGTATGGATTTACCAGAGTATCTAAAAGGTAAAGACAAAAAAGAAATTGAAGCAGAAGATGCTGAGATTGACAAGTCTGATGAGAAATAATCTTACAATATTTTGAATATTATAAAATATAAAAGACCATTGCCAGTTATGAAATTCATTTATGGCATTGGTCTTTTTTTAATCGGTCTTTTTTTAATACCCATTAATAGTATCTCGCAGAACATTCTCGGTATATTATTCTGCATATTGAGTCTTTATTTTTTTAAAAAAGAAGGCATTGAAATTGATTTAAGAAATAAAAAATATCGTAATATAAATAGCCTGTTTAATATCACATTTGGTCAATGGAAAGCTTTTCCAATTATAGAATATGTCTCAGTTTTTAAAACTACTCAAACAACCAGAGTTTGGGTTTCAACTGCGAGTACTAATATTACCGAAAAGACAATTAAGGTAAACTTATTTTACAACACAAATCAGAAAATAGAAGCTTATGAAACTAAAGATGTAGATACTGCATTTAATATAGCTAAAGAAATAGCAACTTCGCTAAATATAGAGATTTTAGATGCTACAGAGCGAGAATCTAAATGGCTATAGACTATTACCCTTAAACACGAATGTAGACAATAAGAAAATTTTGAAAACGTTTTATTAACTTTGATTAACAAAACATTTGGATATTGCAACTCAATTTACAAGAAATTCCTCGTGTTAAAACCATCACTAAAGAGGACTTTGTAAAAAACTACTATAAACCACAGAAGCCTTTGGTAATAGAGCGCTTTATTGAAGATTGGCCAGCATATACCAAATGGAATCTAGATTATATTAAAGCTATTGCAGGTGATAAAACTGTGCCGCTTTACGATGATAGACCTGTAGATTATAAAGATGGTTTTAATGAAGCTCATGCATCGATGAAAATGAGCGATTATATCGATTTATTAAAACGAGAGCCAACCAAATACCGTATTTTTCTTTGGAATATTTTAAAGGAAATTCCAGAACTTCAGAAGGATTTTAGTTATCCGGATTTTGGTCTTAAACTAATGAAGAACCTTCCGATGTTGTTCTTTGGCGGCAGAGATTCTCATACCTTTATGCATTACGATATTGATTTAGCTAATATATTTCATTTTCATTTTGAAGGAAAAAAGCAATGCATTTTATTTGACCAAAAACAAAATAAGCATCTCTATAAAGTCCCACATTCTTTAATAGCAAGAGAGGATATCGATTTTGCTAATCCTGATTTTAAAAAATGGCCTGCGCTAAAACAGGCAAAAGGCTGGATTTGTGATTTAAACCATGGAGAAATTCTTTACATACCAGAAGGGTACTGGCATTACATGCGTTACAAAACACCTGGTTTTTCAATGAGTTTAAGGGCTATTGCCAGAAATCCGAAAAACTTAGGTAAAGCACTGTATAATGTATTTTTAATGCGTAATTATGATAATTTAATGCGGCGTATTAAAGGGCAAAAATGGATAGAATGGAAAAATGAAAAAGCAATTTCTAATACTAATAAGAGACTTTAGAAAACTTATATATATTTGTCAACTCAAATCTTAGAATAAGAATTATGAAAAAAATATTTTTTATTATTGCAATAGTATCTTTTTCGTTCGTTAATGCTCAAGCTTTCGAAGGAAAAGGTGATCAAAAATTTCAGGTAGGAGCTAATATTCAAGATGGGACTACGGGAATTAATGCAAGTTACGATTATGGTTTAGGAGAAAATATTTCTTTAGGTATTTCTTCAACTTATTCTTTAGGGATTAAGGGTGATATTAATGTAGATTTTGGCGAACGTATTGATATTAAAGGACGATTTAATGCCAATCTAGGCAGTGTTTTAAATATTGATGAAAATTTTGATTTTTATCCTGGTCTTAGCTTAAGCTTAAAGAATTTTGGAGGTCATGTAGGAGCACGTTATTTCTTCTCTGAAGGATTCGGAGTTTTCACTGAGGCGTCATTCCCATTAGCTAAATATAGTAATGACAAAACAGATATCGGATATTATTTACACAACCAATTCGCATTAAATATTGGCGCTATTTTTAATTTATAACAACCTTTTAAATAATTTTTAAAGCCCTTTCATTAATTTGACAGGGCTTTTTTAATAATAGTGATTTTTATAAATACGTATTGAGTTTTTCGTAAACTAGATGCGACTCCCAACCTCTATAGAGCAAGTAATCTGCTACCTTTTTTTTCTTTTTGTAAATGTTCTTTTCTTTGACTTGTGCTATTCGTTTTTGAGTAAGCTCATCTAAAGTACTATGGTATTCGTCTAAGTCTATTTCTTTTAGAGCATCATCAATACTATATTTTGAAATCTCTCTAAATTTTAGTTCGCGAACTAATCGGTTTTTACCCCATTTTTTAATCCTGAATTTTCCCCTTACAAAAGCTTTTGCAAAACGTTCTTCGTTTAAAAAGTTATGTTCAATTAAATGCACTATAATATTATCAATAGCCACTGGAATCATCCTCATATCTTTAAGCTTTGCTTTAACTTCTTTATGGCAACGCTCTTGGTAGGCACAATAACTCTCTAGCTTTTTTTGTGCTTGCTCAACGGTATATGTTTTACTAAAATCCATGATCTCAAAAATACAATAGAATACTAAAATTGAAGGTGAATTTTTAAATCGATATTTTTTATTCATTGAGTACAATTCTACGTTTTGTCGAACTATTCTGTTTTTTGTGGAAAACTTAAAGAAAAACACAACAATTTGTTAATAAATACATATCGTACAAAGTCCTGATATACAATGATTTTGATGTATATTTGAGACAGTTAATCCATTAGTTATCCCTATGATTAAGAACTACTATTTGTCTTTCCTGCTCATTTGTTGTGCCGTAACTTTTGGTTATGGGCAGGTGAATGAAAACTTTGATGGCTTAACAGAAAACGCATATGGAAATTATATATTTAACGGTTTTCAACTTTCTAATGCTCTTTGTAATAATATAAATCCACTAACAGGTAATGCTATACGTTTAAGAAATCTCACAACCTCTCTAGAATATATTGGAGGTGATGGTAATGGTAAAGATGGTGGTGTTGGAGACATTTCTTTTTGGTATCGCTCTTGGGATGCATCTCCAGCAGCAGTATATGATATAGAAATTAGTGTCAATGGTGGTGCATATACTGTTATTGGTACTCAAATTAACACCACTAGCACTGCATATGCTCAATGGACTCATGCTTTAAATAATCCAAGCGATAATATTAGAATTAGAGTATCTAGAGTTTCAGGTGAAAGATTACACATAGATGACTTTGAGATTACTGATTTTTCATGTACAAACGAAGTAGATTTTGCGAATATTCAAGCTCCTACAACTACACAAACTATTACAGTTGGTGACAATTTTGATGTTTACAGTCAAACTTATGAACCTACGATTACTGACACACCATTTAACCAAGGAGCAGGAATAACAGCTTGGATTGGTTATAGCACTAACAATAATAATCCAAACTCTACTGGTTGGACTTGGGTTTCTGCAACCTATAATAATATTGGTGGAAATAATGATGAATACGTAGCCAACATTGGTACGGCAATTACGGTACCAGGAACTTATTACTATGCCAGTCGCTATTCATTGGACGGATGCCTATTTATTTATGGTGGCACTGGCGGAATTTGGAACAACGATTCTGTACAATTAAACGTTTTAGCTGATCAAGTTGATTTTTGTAATGCAGAATTCCCTAAATCAGGGACAATAACGACATCAGACACATTCGAAGTTTATGCCCAAGCATACGAACTAGGCGTGACAGACGCTGTTGGTCAAGGTGCTAACTTAGAAGCTTGGATAGGTTACACTACTAATGGAATTAATTATGAACCTTGGCAAGTAAGCGGATGGACTTGGGTACTGGCATCTTATAACCCTAGTTGTTTGGATTGTAATGGTATTCAAAATGATGAGTATTATGCTGAAATTGGTTCGGCATTACCCGCAGGAACCTATTATTATGCAAGCCGATTTAGACTTAACGGAAGTGATTTTAGTTATGGTGGAATTGCCTCTGATAATATTGGAAATTTTTGGGATTCTACAAACAACAATGGGACCTTAGTAGTTACAGACCCTCCACCTGCCGATGTAGTGATTACTGAGGTAATGTATAATTCTACTGGTACTGATGATGAGTGGATAGAAATATGTAATGTTTCTGGTAGTGTACAAACTTTAAATAATTATACTATTGAAGTTGGAGGAGCAACTGAGTTCACCTTTCCGTCTAGTGGTGTTATTATAGCTGATGGTGATTGTATTACTATTGCTCTAGGAGAAGATACATTAAATCCTGATTTTAATCCTGATTGTCCTTTTACCCCAGATTATACAAATGGAGCTGGAACCGGAACTCTAAATAACACTTCAGATACTATTTCACTTATTGGCTTGGATGGAAGCACAGTTATTGATGATGTAACTTATAATTCAGCCGATGGTGGAAATACCGATTCCTTGCATGTTGTTGATACGTCACTAGCCAATTCTGATACAAGTTCTAACTATTGGGAAGTAATTAATGGTGGTTCTCCTGGAATAAATTCACTTATTTCACCTTGTACACCTGTTGGTCCGGAAATAAATGTAGAAGGCAATACCGGTACTTTCCCAAATATTCCTAACATGGACACAACCCCGAGTATTTTTGATGGTACTGACTTTGGAGATTTAGCTGTTGGTTCAGCTATCATTAATGAATTTAGAATTGAAAATTTTGAAGGCACACAAAATTTAAATATAACTAGTGTTACTGTTTCTAGTGGAAATACAGGTGATTTCTCAATTACTTTATTGCCACCGTCACCAATTGCACCAGCCGACCCTGATGGCTTTAGTATTTTTGAGATTGAATTTCTACCCACTGTACCTGGGACTAGAACGGCCGTTATAGAGATTAGAAGTAACGACAGCGATGAAGATCCTTATACATTTACAGTAACTGGTAATGGGTTGTGCGTGGCAAATGCTATTTCAGCATTACCGTCCTCTGGCCCTGAAGGTACAATTGTAACTATTACAGGTACTAATTTAGCTACTGCTGCTGCTTCTTTTAATGGTTTAGTAGCGACAGTAAATAATATATCTGCAACAGAAATGGAAGTTACAGTACCTGCAGGTGCAACCTCAGGTAATTTAGAAATTACAGATGATCTTGGTTGCCCAGGCGCTACTCCTTTTACCGTTATTGATTCTGAAATATCAAGTTGCGAAGGAAGTGGTGGTACGGTACCAACAGATTTATTTATTAGTGAAATTACAGATGCCACAATTGGTGGTATGACGTATATCGAATTGTACAACGGAACTGGTGCTGGTATAAATATAGACAACTACTCCATAGAGGTTATTGCAAATGGGGCAGCTTCTGCCGTAGCATTTAATATTTTAGATCTCGAAAATGTTGTGGTCGCAGACGGTAGTACCTATGTTATTGCTATTGGTAGGTCAACCCCAGTAACCAGCTCTAATTCTTGTACCAGTATTGCAGGTGGTTCAGGTGAGCTCGCCTCTAGTGTTAATGCACAATTTACTAATGGTGGTATAAATAAAAAAACTAATGAACATGATGTCATTAGATTGGTTAACACCGGAAATACAATAGACGAATTTGGTGTATATCAAGATAACGATTGGATGGACTCGACCATAATAACAGGAGATCGAGGTTTTAATTTTAGACGTTTAAATACAGCTACAACTTTACCTGACCCGACATTTACTTTGGGCGAGCTAACTAATTGGGCCATTATTGATTGGGTTGGTTCAGGGTCGAGCTCTTGCAGCGGAAATGATTACACAGACATTGGTGTATATGATTTTTCCACTGGAGTATCACCAACAATAACTCTTCAACCAGTTGATCCCACATTTGCATGTACATTTTCAACAAGTTTAACCATTGCTGGTACTGAAGGTTATAATGGTCCAACACCACCTGACACGCAAGAATTAGCATATCAATGGTACTACCATGCACCAGGTGATATAACTTGGACTGAAATATTACTTACAAATGCTAACTATACGGGACAACAAGCGGCCACTTTAAACATTATTGATACATTTAATTTAGATGGCTACCAATATTACTGTCAATTAAGAGAGAATAGTTCTACCTGTTTTGAAGCTTCTAATGCTGTTGTTTTATCCGTATTGAAATCTGTTTGGGATGGCACATGGTCTTCTCCACCAACAATAGGACGAGTTGCTGTAATTGATGCTGATTATAATACTTCCGTAGGAGGTGTTCAAACAAGCTTTGAAGCTTGTCAATGTATCGTTAATACTGGCAATCAATTATTTATTGCCAACAACACTTTTGTTAGAGTAGATAATAATCTTACAGTAAATGGCAGTATGGTTGTTAAAACTGACGGTTCATTTGTTCAAGTCAATGATACTGCAATTACGGATGGCGCAGTACTAACCACTAGAAATAAAGTTACAGTTGAAAAAGAAACTGCGAGTCTTGGGTCTTATTTTGAATACACCTATTGGAGTGCTCCTGTTTTTGGTGAAATTATAAGTAATGGTTTATTTGAAGCAGATGCTAATAGAATATATTCATTTAGTGGCGAAAACTTCCGAGATTCTACTGAAGAAACCAATAACGATAATACGACAGTTGCAGGACATGATGATATTGATGATAATGCTGATGATTGGCAATTTGCAGCAGGTGGAACTATAATGGCTCCAGGTGTAGGTTATGCCGCTACACATAATGTTTTTAGCACTTTTCCAAATCAATTTATCTATGTTTTTGAAGGCCCTTTCAATAATGGTGTATTCAATGTTCCAATTTATAGAAACGATGCGGAACTAAACGATAATAACTGGAACTTTGTTGGTAATCCATATCCTTCTGCAATAGACGCAGATTTATTTCTTACAGCCAATGTTAGTATAGACCAAAACGCAGGTGGAGTCAATGGTGCTATTTTCTTTTGGTCTCATGCTACTGCCGCAGATGGTAATACCAATGGAAATGAAAATTTCAACTACGCTCAAAGTGACTATGCAATTATTAATGGTGTAGGACAAACAATGGGTGGAGACGGATTAATGCCTACAAGACATATTCCTTCTGGGCAAGGCTTTTTTGTTTCTATGGATGATGGAGCAGCTTCATCAATTGTCAGTGGTACAATTAAAACAACAGATGTTGTTTTTAATAACAGCATGCGCGTTACAGGAAATAACAATCAGTTTTTTAGAAACACAATTATTAATGAAGATAATAAACTATGGGTAAATTTAACATCTGATAATGGTGTTTTGAACCAGATGCTTGTAGCATATGTTGATGGCGCTACAAATAATGATGATGGTATGTACTTCGATGCGCAAAGAAACCTGTCCATTGGTACTAATTCAGCGATCTATTCCCTAATTGCAACTTCTTTAGATAAGAAATTTGCTATACAAGGTAAAGACCCAAATAGTTTATCCCTTGACGAGGTGCTTCCTTTTGGCTTTAATACAAGTATTGATGAACCTACTTTATATACGATTTCTATTTATGGAACTGAAGGCGAATTTATGAATGAGAATACAGTATACCTTAAAGATAAGCTCTTAAATATTACACATGAACTCAGTGCCACAGATTACACATTTACGTCTGAACGTGGCGAATACAACAACCGTTTCGAAATTGTATTTAGAGCAGATGCATTATCCATAGATGAACACCAGGTTGATGCAAACGATGTTACTGTCACAGAATTGGCTAATGGAGCTGTTGAAATAAAAGTCGATAAAAAACTTAGTATATCTAATGTTGCTATATTAGATATTTTAGGAAGACAGATTTACGATCTATCTGGCACCAGATCGAGAGAAATCTATAATTTATCTAATCTTAGTAAAGCAGCTTATATCGCTAAAATTACTTTGTCTAATGGACAAGTTATTAGCAAAAAAGCTATAAAACAACATTAGATCTTTCAATAGTTGATATTAGGTTTAGATACTAATTTAGTATTGCAAATACTTAACGTAATGACGCTGTTTTTTTATAAGGAATATTTTAATGCTACTATAAAATTTCTTCCAGCTGCAGAAATCCCAGAAGAATAAGGCCTATATCGTTGGTCTGTTATATTTTCTAAACTAGCAGTAATGCTTATTTTATCATTGTACTGATATTGTGCTCTAAAGTTTAATGTATACCATGATGGTGCGAATGGATTTCCGTCCGAATCTTTTGCGTAGATATAATCTTTAGTACGCTCTGAAGATGCTAACTGCATAAAAGAAAGTTCGGTATTATAAACAGCAAATGCATCTAATTGTAGTTTATCTTTTTCCCAAATAAAGTGTGTTCTTCCAAAATTTGGTGCAACGTGCCTTACTGGTTCTTCTACTCCATTAGTATCTTCTGTACCGCCAATGACATTATATTGAGATTTCAATTTAAAATACTTAGAGAAATTGACATCTAACCCTACTTCAAATCCATAAATCCAAGATTTTGACGCGTTTTGAATAGCTTGAATAGTACTTAACTCACCATCATAAATCATTTCTGTTTCCCCATTCAATTCATAGTCTCTTCGGATTAAGGCATTATCTAAAAAAGTATAATATGTTGCTAAATCAATAATCACTTTATTTTTAAAATTTAGCTTTAGTCCTAGTTCACCATTATAAGCATATTCCGCTTTTAGGTCTTTATTTGGCACAACAACAGAACCAGGCTCACTATCAAAAACTTTTCCTATATCGTCAATATTAGGTGCTCTAAAGGCTGTTGATGCGTTAAATTTCCATTGTATTAAATCACTTGGAGCCCATGTAATACCTGCTGTGCCTGTTAACGCACCTGTGTTGATTTCAGTATCGTCAAACGGAAGGTTTAAATACACATTGTTCTCTGTAAAATCTGCTTTTGCAATAATTTGGTTAAATCTCAACCCTGTTTGAAACACAAATTTAGCATTTGGTTTGTGTTTTAAACTCGCATATACCGCCATAGACTGCCAGGTAGAACCACCTGGATATCGTGTAACATTAGGTAGTGTTTCATTGGTTTCAATATTCTCATCATAGCCCTCGGAACCTACAAAATTATAGAGATATTCAACTCCGTAAAATAAACTTGTTTTAAGGTTTAGTTCTTTTTCTAAATCACCATTAAAAGATATTGCATCCACGGATTCTGCTCTAACTGCTCTAATTGCAGATTGAAAGTCTCTGTCTATTCTACTTTCTTTAAAATTTTGATAGGCCAAAGTCGCCTGAATCTTATCATATAAGTTAGAACTACTACTCAACTTTGTCAGTTGAAAGTTACTCATAAACCATTCTTGTGGTCCATAATTCCATTCTGCCGAACGCAACGCATCATCTCTATAGCGTATAAGTCTATCGTATCGCGAATAATCTGAGGTTGTCGAGAAATACAGGCCTAAATCGAAATTAAGATTATCCGATGGCTCATACCTTACTTTTTGCATAAGGTTAACTTGATTAAAACCTGTCGGCACTTGCATTAAAGGGTTAGAATTCTCAACAACACTATCTTCACCATTTTCTCTAACAATATATTCTGGTCTTAGATAGTCATTAGGCCCATTGCTACCCATACGTAAATTATTAAAATCACTGTAGCTTACACTGGTTAAGAATGCCCATTTTTTGTACCCTAAATTTATATCTAAATGCCCTGTCTTTTCCTCATTAGCACTGGCATATCTTCCTATTGCATTTGCTGTTAGAAATAATTCATCCTTATAAGATAATTGTGGTTTTTTTGTATAAAAACTCATCACACCTCCAATGGCATCACTACCATAAACAACTGAACCTGCACCTAAAGTAACTTCTGTGTTTTTAACTGCAAAAGGGTCTATTGATATTACATTCTGAAGATTACCACCTCTAAAAATTGCGTTATTCATGCGGACTCCATCAACTGAAATTAACAGACGGTTAGTAGAAAAGCCTCTAATCATAGGACTTCCTCCTCCCAATTGACTTTTTTGAATATAGATATTACCTGTGTTTTCTAATAAATCTGCACTAGTTTGCGGATTAGCATAAACAATATCCTCCGCATCGACACTGACAATAGTCTGAGGGATATCTCGTTTGCTTTGTTCAAATTTTGATGCAGAAATAACAATTTGATTTAAGCCTTCAACCCTTGGAACTAAATGAACAACATTATCGTTTTCAGTTATATCAAACTTTCTTAATTGTACTTTTTGATACAGCAAGTTTTGAAAATAGATGACTTCTCTTGGGTTGAAATTATCTAACTGGGCTTGTCCGTTTAAATCTGTGACTACATATTTGGTTTTTTTTAAATTATAAATTGCCACACTAGGAATTGGCTCATTACTACCCTCTTCTAAAACAGTAATATTTTGAGTATAACCTATTTGTAAAAAGAGGAATAAAAAAACACTAAAGATTATATTATACTTCACTTTTATGCTTAACGTTGTTAAAATCTTTACTTAACAAATTGCTTAATGGAACACTTCGTTAAGGACCTGTAAAGATTTAGGTTTTTTAAAACTGCCCAAATGTAATTCAAAATAATACAATAACATATTTAAAAACTCTTGCCGTTGATTTGCATTTATTTTTATAGTATCTAATGCATCAAAATTTGTGCCCAATAAGCGTTTAAGTAATGTTAAATTTTCACCTGATACTGAGTAAATTCCATGATTTGATGATTCAAAAATCCCGGATTCTAAATTAAAATAAGGATAGTTATCCTTTAAATTTTCAGGCTGTATCCCTAAATATCGAGTCAATTTTAAAAGAAACAACAAATGGAAATTTGAAAAACTATCTTCGCTGTCTAGATATTGAAGTGCTGTAATTATATAGTTAAATAAATCTTCATTCTTTTCTTCTTCTTTAAGTACATTAGAAAGAATTTCGGATAAAAATAATACTATAGCACTTTTGTAAATATTAGTATGAAGACTTTTGTAAATGTAGCTTAGCTTAACTTCTTTTATAGAATGTAATGATTGGTTGGGTTTAAAATTCTCTTCTAACTGAAGCTGAGACAAGGCCTGAAAATATACTGTTTTCGTTTGTCCTCTTTTAGATTTCAACACACCTCTTAAAATGTAGCTAACTACCCCTCGTTCTTGTGTGTAACACTTTACAATGAGATCGTAATCTCTATATTTTATTTTTGAAAGAACAATGCTGTTATTTTTTGTTAGCATCTTTTATCTAACTATTAGAACCTTTAATACTTTAGTTTCGAAGGAGTCCAAATCTGAAATCATAACCAAATACACACCAGTTCTAACCACAGAATTTCCTAAGTTTTTACCATTCCATATCGCAGTACCACCATCAATGGCAAAATTATAATTAGCATTAGACGACCTTTGGTTTACATTGGATTGAGCCTCTGCAACTAAGTTACCCTCAATATCTGTTATTTTAATATTAACACTTTCAGTAAGTCCACTAATTTTAATCCCCTTATTAACATCATTAAGGTTATTGAATCCTAGTATATTATACTCTGGTCTTACAGGGTTTGGATATACAAATGCATCTTCTAAAGATTCTTCTGGTTTAGAACCACCAGAACGAAAAGACAGTAATCCTTTTATAGTTGCTATATATACCGTACCACTATTTGGGTCAATTGAAATATCATTAATTCTGTTAGTTGGTAATGGTGAATTATCACTTGTAAAATGATATATTGTGTTTTGACCGTCTGGAGAAAAATAAAACACCCCAGAATCTACTGTTCCAATCCATTTATTATTAGAACCATCGACTTCAATATCTGTAATTGTTTGACCTTCTAATAACTCTTTTGGAATACCTTCTTCTAAAATTATTATAGAACTTAAACTTGGGTTAGGATTATCATAAAATCCCGAAGTATTATAAAGTACTCTTAAACCCAAAAATGTTCCTACCCATAGTTGGTTTCTATTGTCAACCGCCAACGACGTCACTCTAGAAAAGGGTAAATTTTGTTCTTCAGTACTTATATTTCTTAGAGGACTATTGGAAATACCTTCATTATAAGCATATATTCCATTTGAATAACCACCAATCCATTTAGTTCCATTATTGTCTATCGCTATATCAAAATAACCCAATTCGTCATTTATAGGATCATCTATAATGTCCCCAAAATCATAACTATTCCAATTTCCTGTCAATGGATCATATGATTTTAAAGGCTTTTGTAAACGTGATGTTACTGACCATAAGACCCCATTTCTATCAAAGGTTGAGGCCGATACTCTTAGACTAATAAAGTTCGGTGCGCCTGGTAATATTAATGATTCTAGTCCACTGTTGTTTTGATTGTATAATATGGTTGGCTCGAGATCATTTATTTCTAAAATTCCATTTTGAAATGAACTAACAAATACCTGATTAGGATTGAAGGGATTTACTGAAATCCTACAAAGATTCTTTGCACCTAAAACACTATTATAAGGAATGTTCTTCCATGAATCATCTTCAAAATAACTTAATCCTCTACTTCTCATTGGTGAAGGATTTAAAGATTCTGTATAATCCCCAAAACTAGCCCAAACGATGTTAGTCTCTGCATTGAGCCTAAACGTCTCATTTAATAAAGGTCCATTCGGCCTTATCTCTATGTAAGAGCTACTATCAGAAATTTGAGTACTTAGGACGCCAAAATCCTCCGAACCAATAAATACATTATCATTTAAAACTGTTGCCGAAGTAAAACTTGTATCGAAGTCATTTGTTGACAAAAACGAATTTACTAATTGTAGATTTTCATCATAAACATAAATCGCATTTATAGTGGAAAAAACTAAACTAGACTCTGATACTTCAGCATCTAACGGTAATACCGGTAGCGTGAATAACGTCGTAATTACAGGTCCATTAATTTGATAAAGCACTCTATTAGATCTAACTGAATATATGGCATTATTAACAGTACTCATTGTATGATAATCACCCGGAATAACCGTTTGCCATTGTTGAAAATCAATTAGATTAGTATTACTTAAATCCGCTTTCTTTATACCGTTATTATTTAAACACGCAGCAAATATTTCATTATTTAAAATTGAAACTTGCTTTACTGTTACTTGAGACCCACCGTTACCCAGAAAATAAGTGTCACCAAATTCCAATCGCTCTAAATCGTATACAGAAATACCATAACCAGTTGAAATATAAACTAATCCTTCGTTTTCATAAAAATGATTAATACTCTTATTTACTGGTGTAATATTTTGTTTTTCTAAAATATCAACAACAGTCAAGACAGATTCATCTGTTTCAGAATACACTTCAATTAAACCTGTTTCATAGCCAATTAGTAAGTACTGATAAGTATCGCTGTAATAAATTGTAGTTATTTGTTCACCAGAAAGCCCTTCTACTGTCGTTATTGTATTTAGTTCTGTTGTTAATACATCATATTCAAAAACTGCGTTTTCAGCAGCTGCAAATATTTTGTTTTCACCATTTACTACGTCAACAATTCTATTATAAGAATAATGTCCTTGCCATAAGGAAGCCACATCCTGACTATAGCATGAAGACACAATTCCAAAAACAAGAATAATAATTTTAAATACAGTTCTAGTCATTAACAAATTTGTTGGTTCAAAGATATTTAATAGTAACGATAATATAGCGGTAATCATATATTAAGTGACAAAAAAAGCCTCCGAGAATATCTCAGAGGCTTCATACTATTTCCAAATGTATTCTTTTAAACTACACCTTGTGCTAACATAGCATCAGCAACTTTTACGAAACCTGCAATGTTTGCGCCTGTAATATAATCTATTGAACCATCTTCATTTTTACCATACTTAACACAAGAATTATGTATATCTTCCATAATAACCTTTAATCGTGCGTCAACTTCTTCTCTAGACCAGCTTAAACGTAACGAATTCTGGCTCATTTCTAATCCAGAAGTTGCAACACCACCTGCGTTAGATGCTTTACCTGGTGCAAATAAGATTTTTGCCTTTTGAAACTCATGTATCGCGTCTGGTGTTGATGGCATATTTGCCCCTTCAGCCACGCATGTACAACCATTTTCAACTAATTGTTTAGCTTCACCTCCGTTTAACTCATTTTGAGTCGCGCAAGGAAGTGCAATATCACATTTTACTGACCACGGACGTTCGCCAGCAACATACTTGGCATTAGGGTATTTTTTTACATACTCGCTAATTCTACCACGCTTAATATTCTTAAGATCCATTATAAACTCTAACTTCTCAGTATCAATTCCGTCTTCATCTACGATATATCCACCAGAATCTGAAAGAGTTAAAACTTTAGCACCTAACTCTATTGATTTTTCTGCAGCAAACTGGGCAACGTTTCCTGACCCAGAAATTACAACATGTTTTCCTTTAAAAGAATCGGACTTTGTTTTTAACATATTGTCAGCAAAGTAAACGGTTCCGTATCCTGTTGCTTCCGGTCTTATTAACGATCCGCCCCAAGATGCTCCTTTGCCGGTAAGAACTCCTGTAAATTCTTTTTTAAGTTTTTTATACATCCCAAACATAAAACCAATCTCGCGTCCACCTACTCCAATATCTCCAGCAGGAACATCTGTATTTGGTCCAATATGTCTAAATAATTCACTCATAAATGCATGACAAAAACGCATAATTTCGTTATCTGATTTACCCTTAGGGTCAAAATCAGAACCACCTTTACCACCACCCATTGGTAATGTTGTTAATGAGTTTTTAAATACTTGTTCAAAAGCTAAAAACTTTAAAATACTTGCATTAACAGTTGGATGAAAACGTAAACCACCTTTATATGGCCCAATTGCAGAATTCATCTGTATTCTATAACCTCTGTTTACTTGAATTTCACCTGAATCATCTACCCAACTAATTCTAAAAGAAATGAGTCTTTCAGGTTCAACCATTCTCAATAAAATATTCTTCCCATGATAAATATCGTGTTTCACGATATAAGGAATTACCGTTTCAGCTACTTCTTGAACAGCTTGTAAAAATTCTGGCTCATGTCCATTACGTTCTTTTACAAGATCTAAAAAAGCTTCAATTTTATCTTTCATATGTATTATTGTTAAGAAATTGTGTTTTATAGGGTACAAAGATACATTATCTACAAAAATAACGGGTTATTTTTTTTATATTCTCAATAATTATTTTTTTAATCGGAATTCGTAAAACCTGTAATAAATAATAAAAATGCGTTTTATCTGTTATGTTAAATAGTAGGTCGAGTTTTTATATATTTGTTCGTACAATATGTCAGATTCTAAAATTAAATGATCATTAACATAAAGAAACAATTCTTTCTGTTTGTGTTGTCGTTAGCAATGCAAATGAGCTATTCTCAGCTAGGCTTCTCTCACGAGATTGGTGTTATTGTTGGTCCTGTAGCTTACCAATCGGATTTTGGTCTTCGCTCTGATTTTGAAACAAATTCTGGAAATACTGGTATAGGATTAGGTATAGTGCATTATATAAGCTTTGCATATCGTGCGGATTGTAACTGTTATACTACAGATAATTACTTCAATGATCATTTTAAACTACGAAGTGAAATCTCTTGGAATAAAACAGATCTTGAACATTTTGGAAAGTGGGTCGATAGTGATAAAACAAGTGACAATTCAGATCGATTAAGAGGACATACTGGAGAGTCTCAAAATTGGGATATTGGTATGCAGCTAGAATACTTTCCAAGAAGCATAAGAGCTTTTTCTGCTGGTGAATATTCTTTTGCTCCTTTTGCAAGTTTAGGATTTCATTATGTGTCTTTTCAGCCTAGTGTATCTACAGATTATGTCAATTCAGACCCATTAAGCCCAAATGATGTAGGCAATATTGACAACCCAAATAACTTTTACTCTTATTGGGAACCCGGCTCTGTAAGTAATACTAATGGTTCTACGTGGTCAGTGGTTAGTAGTATTGGTACAAGATATAAGCTCACTATACTTTCGGATTTAATGATTGACTTTAGATTTCAATATTATTTAAGTGATTGGACAGATGGTTTAAACCATCAATTATCATCTAACAAAGCTAACGATTGGATGGTATGGCTCAATTTTGGGTACATTTATTATCTAGATTAAGGCGTTAAAATAGAACACAAAAAATACCAAATCATATAATTTAATCGCCTTTATATTGTTCTATTTTTTTTAATTAGCCTATAGCTTGTCTTAAATCCGCAATTAAATCTGCTTCATCTTCAATGCCAACACTCAACCTAATTAACGAATCAACAATTCCTGTTTTTGCACGTTCTTTTTTTGGTATGCTACCATGCGTCATGCTTGCCGGATGACCTGCTAAAGACTCTACTCCTCCTAAAGATTCTGCCAATGTAAAGATTTTTAAATTTTCAAGAATCTTAATAGCTTCTGCGTAGTTATTTCCTTTTGTTGTAAAAGACACCATACCACCAAAATCATTCATTTGAGACTTCGCTATGTCATGATTTGGGTGATTTTGAAATCCTGGCCAATACACATTTTCAATCTTAGGATGATTAGCCAAAAACTCAGCAACAGCTTTGCCGTTTTCACAATGACGTTGCATACGAACATGCAACGTTTTAATACCTCTCAATGCCAAAAACGAGTCTTGAGGACCACAAACTGCACCACTCGCATTCTGTATAAAATATAATCGTTCAGCTAAACTTTTATCCTTAACAATTAATGCACCCATTACCAAATCACTATGACCACCTAGATATTTTGTTGCTGAGTGCATTACAATATCTGCACCTAAATCCAAGGGTCTTTGTAAATATGGAGTTGCAAATGTATTATCAACCGCAAAAAGAATATTATGTTTTATTGCAATCTTAGCCATACCCGCAACATCAATTATATTCATCATGGGATTAGTTGGTGTTTCTACCCAAATCAATTTAGTTCTCTTATTAATATAATCCGCAATACACTCAACATTTTCCATTCCTAAAAAATGAAATTTAATTCCAAAATCTTCATATAT
>ENA-UZWX01004604-UZWX01004604.1-metagenome-genome-assembly--contig:-Day-4---50m-contig-4604_pt1 | contig 27550 bp, 25 predicted proteins | sample MGYA00260347_ERZ794907 | MGnify/ENA metagenome assembly ERZ794907 | reverse complement strand
CAAGGATCATCATTATGTTTTTGAGTGAACACCTCAAAATCTTCCATCGCTAATTCAGGTCTATCGCCATAATAAAGGGCAATACCACGATTCAAATAGGCATATTCATGGCTTGGCTCTAGATCTAATACTGAATCAAATTTTTCGTAAGCCTGGGAGAATTCACGTATTTGCGTTAAATAAATGCCTAAAAAATTATAAGCATCAGCAAGCTTATTGTTAAGTTGCAATGCTTGGGTAAAGTCTATTCGTGCTAAAGTACGTAAACCAACACTGTCGTAAAGCACGCCACGGTCAAATAAAATTTTAGCACTTTGCTCATCGGTTAACTTTGCCCGATTAAGGAAATCAGAATAGCGGGCAATGGCAATTTCACTCTTAAAGTTAACAGGTGCAGGCTCTGCAATAATTAATTGCTCTAGCCCAACAGACTTTGAACGATTACTTGCACCAGTTGATGTTGCACAGCCTTGTGCCAGTAGTACCACACAAATAAAAGATATCAGTGTGAATTTATTAAAAGATGAAGTCACTAAACTGCCTTAGAAAAGATAAACATAAATGGAAAACTATTTTTCGATTGTACGTTAATTTACAGCGAATAACACAAGAAAAAAGGAGCCATTAGGCTCCTTTTTCAACTAATTACACCGTTACGTGCATATTCAGCAAAAATTACTCAGCAGCGGGTGCTTCTTCAGCTGGCTTTTCAATCGCTTCCTTGATACTTAAACGTACACGGCCTTGACGGTCAACTTCTAGTACTTTAACTTTCACTTCTTGACCTTCTTTAAGCACGTCACTTACGTTGTTAACACGCTCTTCAGAGATTTGTGAAATATGTACTAAACCATCTTTACCTGGTAATACATTAACGAAAGCACCGAAATCAACGATACGAACAACTTTACCAGTGTAAAGGGTACCTACTTCAATTTCTGCGGTTAATGCTTTAATGCGGTTAATGGCATCTTCAGCTTGCTCGCCAGACGTTGCAGCAATTTTAACGGTACCGTCATCATCAATTTCAATCGTAGTGCCCGTTTCTTCAGTCAATTGACGGATAGTTGCGCCGCCTTTACCGATGATGTCACGAATTTTATCTTGGTTAACTTTCATGGTGTGAATGCGTGGTGCGAACTCAGAGATCTCTTCTCTGTGACCGGCAATCGCTTCATCCATTACAGATAAAATGTGAGTACGTGCTGCTTTTGCTTGGTTTAAAGCAATCTGCATAATTTCTTGTGTGATACCTTCAATCTTGATATCCATTTGCAATGCAGTAATACCACCAGTAGTACCCGCTACTTTAAAGTCCATGTCACCTAAGTGATCTTCATCACCTAAGATGTCAGAAAGAACAACAAAGTTTTCGCCTTCTTTAACTAGGCCCATTGCAATACCTGCAACAGAGGCTTTAATTGGTACACCAGCATCCATAAGCGCTAATGAAGTACCACAAACAGAAGCCATTGAAGATGAACCATTAGATTCAGTAATTTCAGAAACAACACGTACAGCGTACGGGAATTCTTCAACAGTTGGCATTACCGCTAACATGCCGCGTTTTGCTAAACGACCATGACCAATTTCACGACGCTTAGGGCTGCCAACAAAACCAGTTTCACCAACACAGTATGGAGGGAAGTTATAATGAAGCATAAATGCGTCAGTTTTCTCACCCATAATAGTATCAAGACGTTGTGCGTCACGTTGTGTACCTAAGGTAGCAGTCACTAATGCTTGTGTTTCACCACGGGTAAATACAGATGAACCATGAGTACGTGGTAATACACCCGTCATTACGTCTAAGGCACGAATTGATTCTGGATCACGACCATCAATACGTGGAGAGCCTTGAGTAATACGGCCACGAACAACAGTTTTTTCCAGGTCGTGGAATAAATCTTTTGCTTCTTGAACATTTAGCTCTGCATCAGCGGCTAATAACTGTTCAACAACACCGTTACGGATTTCAGCAATTTTTTCATAACGAACGGCTTTTTCAGTAATTTGGTAAGCTTCGTTTACTTGTGCTTCTGATAATTCAGCAATTTTAGCAACTAATTCAGCATTTTTCTCTGGAGCAGTCCATTCCCATGCAGGAGTGTTTACTTCAGTTTTAAATTCTTTAATAGCATCTACTGCTACTTGCATTTGTTCATGACCATATACTACTGCACCAAGCATTACTTCTTCAGATAATACATCAGCTTCAGACTCAACCATTAACACGGCAGAATCGGTACCTGAAACTACTAAGTCTAACTGACTTGCTGGTAATTCAGATTGTAGAGGGTTAAGGATGTATTGACCATCAGTGTAACCAACACGTGCTGCGCCAACTGGACCGCTAAATGGCACACCGGCAATTGCTAAAGCAGCTGAAGTACCGATTAATGAAATAATATCAGGGGCAATTTCAGGGTTAACTGAAACAACAGTGATAATAACTTGTACTTCGTTAGTGAAACCTTCAGGGAATAATGGACGAATTGGACGGTCAATTAAACGTGCAATTAATGTTTCTTCTTCAGAAGGACGACCTTCACGCTTGAAGAAACTACCTGGAATTTTACCGGCAGCGTAAGTACGCTCTTGGTAGTTAACGGTTAATGGGAAAAAATCTTGGCCTTCTTTAGCTTCTTTTTTCGCCACAACTGACACTAGTACACAAGTATCGTCCATGCTAGCCATTACAGCAGCAGAGGCTTGACGAGCAATTGCGCCCGTTTCAAGCGTTACGGTATGTTGACCGAATTGAAATTTTTTAGTGATTGGATTTAACATCTACTATGTTTCCTTAATTTTTAACTTATTGATTACTCTAATCAATCTGTACAATTATTTATTCACTTATACGTTACAGTGCTAGTTTAAGTAGAACAAAAAATTATACAGTTTGATTGATTATTTTCTTTAAAATTTGTGCTTAAAATATCGCCAAAATAGACAGCGAAAAAATTAAGCACGCATATTATACTGACCTGAGCGCTATTTGCTAGCACCAATGCCTAGTTATGCTCATCAGGCAACAAAAAAGATCATTTAATCGCCCTAATGGATACATTAATTGAGTAACTGATATTGTTTTTCGTTATACCAGTTTCATTAAGTTTGTGATCTTGTTATGCGTAGGAAAAATAAACCAGGGTAAGGCACTCAATTGAGCAATAGCTGGCTATTGGGAGTGAGATCAACGACGCCATGGAGTATTTTAACCAGCACAAGTGGGCAATAATTTAGTGAAATTGGTATCAGGCGTTTATAAAAAATTAAACCGCAGAAAAGCAAAAAGGAGCCAAATGGCTCCTTTTTTTAATAATTCGATTAAAACGAACTATTAACGACGTAGACCTAACTTACCGATTAAAGCAGAGTAACGATCAACGTTTTTGCCTTTTAAGTAATCAAGTAACTTACGACGTTGTGCAACCATGCGTAATAAACCACGACGTGAATGGTGATCATGGATGTGCTCTTTGAAGTGACCTTGTAAGTGGTTGATTTGTGTAGTTAACAAAGCAACTTGTACTTCTGGTGAACCTGTATCACCTTCTTTTTGAGCGTATTCTGCAACGATTGCTGCTTTTTCTGTAGCATTTAAAGACATAATAAATCCTTAGTGTTTAAACCTAAACATCTGATTAAACAAACTTTTTAAGTTAATTAAAATCTACCTGAGCCAAACACTAATTCAGCCAAGGTAACGAAAGAGCGCGTATTCTATCAGGGCGCAGCTAAAATGCAACTAGAAAAACGCATTTGGCTCAGTTAATTAAAGCCAATAAATTACTCACTAGGTATAAACTTCACTAACGGCTATTAAAGATATAAAAAAGGCGACAATATTGCCGCCTTTTGTAGGGATATACGGCTCTATTTATAGCTAAACAACCACAATGCGCTTGGGTGCTACTTGACCATCGTCATTCATAACACCAACGCCGATAAACTCAGCAGAGTCGTCGTTTTCATCTTCTCCAACATAAACCTGAACACTACCCTCCATTGGTGCTTTATATGCTTGCACAGGGTTACCATGACGTAAAAAGTTAGCTGACATATCATCGACATAAACCGCTGGCATTCCTTCAACAGCACTTTGCATAGGGAGTAATAATGGATCAAGCAACTCTGATGGTGTGATATCTTGTGATTTTGCCTGCTCTAATAGCGCTTCTAATTGAGCTAATGTGACCATTTTGTCAATAGGGTAACTGCCTACGGCTAAGCGCCTAAGATCGGCAACATGCGCCCCGCAACCTAACAGTTCACCTAAATCATCAACGATGGTACGAATGTAGGTTCCTTTTGAAACATGAATTTTTAACTCAACTTCATCATCTTCAAAACGCAATAGCTCTAGAGAAAACACGGTAATATCACGCGCTTTGCGCGGTACTTCGATGCCTTCACGGGCATATTTATATAAGGGTTGACCTTGGTATTTAAGTGCTGAATACATTGATGGTACTTGCTTAGTCGTACCACGAAAGTTATCAAGTGCAGAGGCTAATTGTTCATCAGAAATATCAACCGGCTTTTCACTCACTACTTCGCCATCAGCATCACTGGTGGTAGTACGAATACCTAACTTTGCCGTTACTTGATAAGTTTTATCCGTATCGAGTAAGAACTGTGAAAACTTAGTTCCTTCACCTAAACAGATTGGTATCATGCCCGTTGCAAGCGGATCTAACGCACCGGTATGGCCAGCTTTTTGGGCAAAGTAAATACGTTTTACTGCTTGAAGTGCATGATTTGATGACATTTCATAGGGCTTATCTAATAATAAAACGCCATTAATTGGGCGACCTTTTCTACGCTTCGCCATATGCTATTCGCTCTTTTCGCTATCAGTTGCTTCGCTGTCATCATCTGATTTATCACTGGCAACCGCTTGGTCGACTAAAGCGCTCATACGAACACCCTCCGCCATAGACTTATCATAAACAAAACGTAAATGCGGCATAATTCGCGCGCGTAAGCGTTTCCCTAATAATGAGCGAATATAACCTTCAGCTTCAGCGAGTACTTCAAGGGATGCTTTAATTTCATCAGCATTGTCATTAAAAAACGTCACAAATATTTTTGCATACGCTAAATCACGAGTCACTTCGACGGCCGATACTGTGGTCATACTCAAACGTGGATCTTTAATTTCGCGCATTAAAATAACGGCGATTTCTTTTTGGATTTGCTGACCAACTCGGTCAGTACGGGCATATTCTCTAGCCATAATTTTTCTCTTGTAACTTAATAATCTATTAACAAAAAAGGGACATCAGCCCCTTTCATATTATTATTTAACTATTAGCTCGAAGCTAGTTGGTTCAAATACAAGGCGGAAGCACGGAGTTGACACTAGTCAATGAGTACTTCCAACACCGTAGTTGAGCCTACTAGCAATGAGGTGATAGTTACAATGTTCGTTTAATCTCTACGGTCTCAAATACTTCGATTTGGTCACCAACACGAACATCATTATAGTTCTTCACACCGATACCACATTCGGTACCGTTACGAACTTCTTGAACATCGTCTTTAAAGCGACGTAGTGATTCAAGCTCACCTTCGTAGATAACCACGTTTTCACGTAATACACGAATTGGCGCACTACGCTTGATAGTACCTTCAGTAACCATACAACCAGCGATAGCGCCAATTTTAGGTGATTTAAAGACATCACGTACTTGGGCAAGACCAATGATTTCTTGTTTAAATTCAGGCGCTAGCATACCGCTCATTGCCTGTTTAACTTCGTCAATCAAGGCGTAGATTACGCTATAGTAACGTAAATCAATGTTTTCAGTTTCTATCACTTTACGCGCAGCGGCATCGGCACGTACGTTGAAACCAACAACAATCGCATTTGAAGCAGCAGCTAAGGTTGCATCTGTTTCAGTGATACCACCAACACCCGAGCCAACAATTTTCACTTTAACTTCATCAGTTGAAAGTTTCAATAGTGAATCTGAAATGGCCTCAAGTGAACCTTGAACATCAGATTTAAGTACTACGTTAACTTCTGATACTTCACCTTCGCTCATGTTAGCAAACATGTTTTCAAGTTTAGATTTTTGCTGACGAGCCAGTTTAACATCACGGAATTTACCTTGACGATATAAAGCAACTTCACGCGCTTTCTTCTCATCTTTTACCACCGTGGCTTCATCACCTGATTGCGGTACACCACTTAAACCAAGGATCTCTACTGGAATTGACGGGCCTGCTAATTGAATGGTTTTACCATTTTCATCACGCATAGCACGAACACGTCCATACTCTAGACCACAAAGTACGATATCACCCTGTTTTAAAGTACCTTCTTGTACTAATACTGTTGCTACTGGTCCACGACCTTTATCAAGTTTAGACTCAACCACAACACCACTGGCCATTTTATCTACAATAGCAGTAAGCTCTAATACTTCTGATTGTAATAAAATTGAATCTAGTAGCTCATCTATACCTAAACCAGTTTTCGCTGAAACGTGACAGAATTGAACGTCTCCACCCCAATCTTCTGGGATAACGTCGTGCTGAGAAAGCTCAGTTTTAACGCGATCTGGATCGGCCGTTTCCTTATCCATTTTGTTAACAGCAATAATGATTGGCGCTTCTGAGGCTTTCGCATGCTGAATAGCTTCAATAGTTTGCGGCATAACACCATCATCAGCGGCAACCACAATAATAACGATATCAGTTGCTTTCGCACCACGTGAACGCATTGCCGTAAACGCAGCATGTCCTGGAGTATCTAAGAAAGTGATCATACCGTGACCTGTTTCTACATGATAAGCACCAATATGCTGGGTAATACCACCCGCTTCACCGTCTGCAACTTTCGCTTCACGAATATGATCAAGTAGTGATGTTTTACCATGATCAACATGGCCCATGATAGTGACTACTGGTGCACGCGTTATTTCATCACCAGCAGTACCACGGTCTGCTAAAACCGCTTCTTCGAGCGCATTTTCTTTAACAAGCACCACTTCAAAGCCCATTTCTTCAGCGACTAATGCCGCTGTTTCTTGGTCAATCACTTGGTTGATAGTTGCCATAGCACCCATCTTAAACATTGCTTTAACAACTTCTGCACCTTTTTTAGCCATTTTATTAGCTAATTCTGCAACAGAGATTGTTTCGCCAATGCGAATATCTTGTACTTTAGTTTCAACTGGCTTAGTAAAACCATGCTTCAAACTTTGTGGCGCTGATAAGGTTGCTTTGCGACCTTTACCTGAACGGGCACCACGAGCGTTTCTATCTTGTGGAGCTTTTTTCTTTTTACGACGACGACCAGCGCCTTCATCAGCAGCATCAACTTTATCTTCTGCTTCCTGAGCATATTTAGAAGAAGTAACATGTACCACTTCTTTTTCTTTTGCTTTACGCTCTTCTTCTTGTGTTTTCCAGCGTGCTTCATTTTCTTCAGCTAACTTTCTCGCGGCTTCTGCAGCTTCTGCTGCTTCTGCGGCAATTTTTGCTGCTGCTTCTTTTTCTTGCACTAAACGAAGTTTCTTAGCTTCTTCGCTTTCTTCAACTTTAACCACTGGTGCTTTATCAGCATTTTTCGCTTTTTCGGCTGCGGCTTGTTTAGCTTTTTCTGCTGCTTCTGCTTTAGCTTCGGCTTTACGCTCTGCTTCTGCTTCTGCTTTTGCAGCGGCTACAGCACGTGCATTTTCAGCTTCTTTAGCTGCTAATTCAGCTTTTGCTGCGGCTTCTGCTTCTGCTTTTGCTGTAGCTTCCGCCTCTACTTTTGCTGCTGCTTCAGCTATTTGCTGCTCTTCCAATTCACTGCGTTTAACATAAGTACGTTTTTTGCGCACTTCGACATTAACCGATTTAGCCTTAGAGCCGTGTCCCATAGTCAAAGTTGACTTAGTTTTACGGTTAAGCGTTAATTTACTAGGCTTAGCTGCTGAATCATCGCCATGCTGTTTCTTCAAATAACCTAATAAAGATTCCTTTTCGTCTTGCGAAATAGAATCAGTTGCCGATTTGTTCACGCCTGAGTCAGCCAACTGGCTCACTAAACGATCCACCGGTGTACCAATTTCATTGGCAAGTTCTGCTACAGTTATATCTGCCATCTATACAATCTCCCGGTGTTAATTATTCTTCGTTAAACCAACAAATGTTACGTGCAGCCATTATTAGCTCGCCCGCTTTGGTTTCATCTAATTCTTCAATATCACTGATTTCATCAATGCCCTGTTCAGCTAAGTCTTCTAGTGTACAAACACCACGACTTGCTAATACAAACGCTAAGTGACGCTCTAAACCATCAAGTGCTAATAGATCTTCTGCTGGCTCTGCGCCTTCTAAAGTTTCTTCACTAGCTAAAGCTTGTGTCGTTAGTGCTTCTTTAGCGCGGTCTCGAAGTTCTTCAACAATTTCTTCATTTAAACCGTCTATTTCGAGCATTTCAGCCGCAGGCACGTAAGCAATTTCTTCTAAAGAAGTAAAACCTTCCTCAGCAAGTAAAGTAGCAAAATCTTCATCAAGGTCTAACTTATCGATAAATAAGTTCAATACCTTGTCATTTTCTGCCTGATGCTTTTCTTTCATGTCGGCAACAGTCATTACGTTTAATTCCCAGCCAGTTAACTGACTTGCTAAACGAATATTTTGACCGCTACGACCAATGGCCATCGCTAGATTGCTTTCTTCTACGGCGATATCCATAGTGCCTTTGTCTTCATCAACAATGATTGAAGCAACTTCAGCAGGAGCCATCGCATTAATAACATATTGCGCTACGTTATCATCATATAAAACGATATCTACACGCTCTCCTCCTAACTCACCAGATACAGCTTGCACACGAGAGCCACGCATACCAACACAAGCACCAACTGGGTCAATACGTTTGTCATTACTCTTCACTGCAATTTTGGCACGAGAGCCAGGATCACGAGCTGCGCCTTTAATTTCTAGCATTTCCTCGCCAATTTCTGGCACTTCAACGCGGAATAATTCAACTAACATTTCAGGCTTGGTACGGCTAACAAATAATTGTGCGCCACGAGCTTCTGGTTTTATTTCATATAATAAACCACGCACTCTATCACCTGGGCGGAAGCTTTCACGTGGTAACATGTCGTCACGGTAAATAATGGCTTCTGCGTTGTTACCTAAGTCTAAAATAACACTTTCACGGCTAGATTTTTTCACTACACCAGTCACTAACTCACCAACTTGCTCTTGGTATGCATCGACCACTAAAGCTCGTTCTGCTTCACGAATTTTCTGAACAATAACTTGCTTAGCTGTTTGTGTGGTAACACGATCAAATTTTACCGATTCAATTTGATCTTCAACATAGTCACCTACATTTAATTCAGCATCATCGTATTGTGCAGCTGACAAGCTAATTTCAGCGTATGGATTTTCCATTGGCTCATCGCTGTCTTCAACGATTAACCAGCGACGAAAGGTATCAAACTCACCTGAGATGCGGTCAATACATACACGTACGGCAATATCACCTTCGTATTTTTTCTTCGTTGCTGTTTCTAAAGCGGTTTCCATTGCTTCAAAAATACTCTCTCTAGGTAATGCTTTTTCGTTTGATACCGCATCAACAACCAGTAATATCTCTTTACTCATGTCTTTTTAGCCCTAACTTTTGGGGTAACTATTCATCTTAATTGCCGTATAGCTCAATTTATTCGTCATCGGTACTCATTGACATGCATCAACTGTGTCCCCTTGCCTGTAAATTGAACCAAATTGCTTAAAGTTGTACAGTTCCTGCTATTAAACTTAAATATTTATTTTTACTTACAATTTTTACTTAACTATCTAAAATCGTGCGACAAGGTTTGCTTTGTCGACATTATTGATGACAAGTTCATAATCAATGCCATCAACTTCTATTATTAATGTGTCATTTTCTATCGCGGTTAAAATGCCTTTAAACTTTCTACGGCCGTTTAATGGCATTGATAATTTAACATTGATGGTTTCACCAATCACTTGTTGAAAGTGCGATAATTCAAATAAAGGTCGGTCTACGCCAGGAGAGGAAACTTCTAAATTATATTCACTGCTTATAGGATCTTCTACATCTAAAATAGCACCCACTTGACGACTCACTTCAGCGCAATCATCAACATTAATGCCATTGTCATGGTCAATAAACAAACGTAAAACTGAATTATTACCTGCGCTAATAAATTCCACACCCAGTAATTCTTTACCTGTTTCTTCCACTGCGGGACGAAGCATGTCAGTTAATTTTTGTTCAAATTTAGCCAATCGTTTTTCCTCTTTATTTAAAATATAACGCTATTAAATCAATATTTAATGGTTCTGAGATAAATTTCAGATACAAAAAAAGGGCATATAGCCCAGCGTTTTTTGCTGTATTTATGTCTATCCAGCGTAAACTTAAACCGTAACGCCAATAAACAAAAAAGCCCCATAGCGGGGCCTATCTCACTGACCCCATACCAAAAGTTACTTGACTAATGATATATATAACAAGAATAACATTTAGCTGATAGAACAGATAAATGCCTCAGTGACATCTTATTACTAGCCTGATCCCTTAACGGATATTTAAGCTGGGCGAATTATATAGCGACAACGCCGCAAGCGCAAGCTTGTTCGTTAATTATAATCAAAAATTAATTGGGAAATAATGCAAAAAATTAACTTATTCTTTACAATCAGTTAGTATAGTTCAAACAATCGTGTTATAAGACTAACCTCAGCGAATATTAATTCAGTTAGGTTAACAATAATATTGTTATTTTTTGCGGAGAAACTCAACTCAACATGTATACATTCCCCCAGTTATTAATGAGAAATGCGATTTTAGCACTGATATTTATTTTTACTTTCAGTCTCTTTTCTATATTCCTTTTATCGTCATTGCTTGATAATAAAAGCACTCAACATCAGCATACTATAAAGGCATTAACACAACAGTTTAGTGCAACTGATGAGCAACAAGATGCAAACGCAATTGAGAGCGTTCTCAAGCAAGCAACAAGCTATAATAGTTTAATCATCACTACCCACAGCGGAAAAGCATTGGTAAATTTTAAAAATGATGATGCTGGTTTCAGCATACCTTTTAGCGCTCCTGCCCCTCAAAAAGTAACTATTAACAAACTTAAGCTAACCGTCACTTATCAACTCAATTTTGCTGGTGAGTCTTCATTACTATTAACCTTAATAATGATTTGCGCAAGCTTAGCTTTCGTACTGGTTTTTTTCGCTGCTACCATGAGCACTAAGCGTCACAAAGCGGTTTTCACTGTTATTAGCGAACAAATCAAGAAAAACTTGGCTTTAGTCAACCACACAAACTTCACCAATAACGATGAGGTCACTAGTGCTAATCACATTTTAGAAATTCCTGAACTCAAAAAAGGAATCGCCAATATTAAACAGTTAATGACACAACAGTTAGAGAATGCCATTAACCTTGAAAAAGAAGCTTATGTTGACCACTTAACTAAATTAGATAACCGTGGCCGTTTTGTTCAATTCTATGAAAACCAAATAGTACAAGATAGCCCAGTGAAATTTGGTGTGCTAATCATTACTCGCTGCTCTGAATTACAAACCATTAACCAAATTCATGGTTATAACGAGGGGGATAACTATATTTCTAAAGTTGCTAACATTATTAAGAAGTCGATAGCTACTTATCCTGATAGCAAGTTATTTAGATTAAATAGCTCTGATTTTGCGACCATAATGCCCAATGTAAAATTACATGAAGCTGAAAAACTTACCAAAGACCTCACTACACAACTTAATGAATACCAACAAGTTTCGGACCTAGATTCTGTTGCTTATTCCGGCTTAGTGCCTTTTGATAAAACAAATCCTTTAGGTGAGCTACTCGCTCTGGCTGATACTGGCGTTAGTATTGCTCAAACACAAAATTCTAACTCTTGGTACTCACAAAAAGAAACTGATATTTTACTAAATACTAGCAGCAGCTATGGCAACCAGAATTGGCGCCAAGAAATTGATAGTGTATTAGAAAATCAACGTGTGACACTATTACTACAACCCATTCAACCCAGTGGTAGGAATAGTAAAGTATACGGCGAAATTTTGGCGCGTTTTCTTAATACAAATGATGAAATGCTGCCCACAGCTTCATTTATTGCCATGGCTGAAAAGCTCGATAAAATTATTGCTGTCGATAAGCTTATTATTGAAACCACCATAAGAGAAATCATAGCAAAGAATATGCTCGAGCATAGTTTTGGTGTCAATATCAGCGCTCGTAGTATTAGCGATGAACATTTTATGATTTGGTTAGAGCGTAAACTGTTACGTGAACCTCAAGTAGCGCCACGCTTAATTTTTGAGATTACTGAATTTGGTCTACAGCAAAACATTAAAACCAGTAAACGCTTGATAGATATGCTACATCGTGTTGGCTCTCGCGTTACCGTTGAGCGTTTTGGTGTTGGCTTAACATCATTTAAATTCTTTAGAGATTTAAAGCCTGACTATATCAAAATGGATAGCTCTTATACCCGTGATATTGATGATGATAAAAATAATCAATACTTCTTACGTTTAATGGTTGATTTAGCCCATAGGCTCAGCATAAACGTTCTAGCGGAAAGTGTCGAAAGCCAAGAAGAGAAACACACCCTTGAAAAGTTATTTATTGATGGTTGTCAGGGCTTTTATATTGGCAAACCAATACCTTTATAAACTGACTTACCCCTCTAAAAACCGAGCTCATTTTACATGCTCGGTTTTTTTTCGTTTCTATTTGGCTAAAAAGCAATATCCCTACTCACAGTGGTGTTGTTATATGTCATAAAAAAAAGGATAATAGAATGAATATTATAAAATTAACGTTCTGATATAACAAGCAAATGACTGATTACATACTGCTGCTTATTGGCACTGTGCTGGTAAATAACTTTGTCCTAGTACAATTTCTTGGCTTATGCCCTTTTATGGGGGTGTCTTCTCGCACCGAAACAGCTATAGGCATGTCATTTGCCACCACCTTTGTGATGACCTTAGCATCACTTTTAAGCTACCTAGTCACTAGCTATATTTTAGCGCCCCTTAATCTTGAATACTTAACGACCATGAGTTTTATCTTAGTTATTGCTGTAGTAGTGCAATTTACTGAAATGGTTGTCCATAAAACAAGTAGCAGTCTTTATCGATTATTAGGCATATTTTTACCTTTAATCACCACAAACTGTGCTGTACTAGGCGTTGCTTTACTTAATCTTAGATTACAACATAATTTCTTTGAATCAATTATCTATGGCTTTGGTGCTTCGGCTGGCTTTTCTTTGGTGCTAGTGATGTTTTCAGCCATGCGAGAGAAACTTGCTAATGCCGATGTACCTACGCCATTTAAAGGAGCCGCTATTGCTATGATTACCGCGGGTTTAATGTCATTAGCCTTTATGGGCTTTACTGGCTTAGTTAAGCTTTAGGAACAATTGAGCTTATGATTAATATTTTAATTGCTATCGTTGTTCTAGGTATCATCGCTGCGCTTTTTGGTGCATTATTAGGGTACGCCTCTGTTCGTTACCATGTTGATGGTGACCCTATCGTTGAGCAGCTTGATGCATTATTGCCACAAACTCAGTGTGGTCAATGTGGTTACCCTGGTTGTAAACCCTATGCTGAAGCGGTTGCTAATGGAGAGGCTATAAATAAATGTGCCCCTGGTGGTGAAGACACCATTAAAAAAATTGCCGACTTACTTGGTGTTGATGTACAACCGCTCGATGAAAACCATGAACAAGACTCTTCTCTAGGAAATGGTCCTAAAGTTGCTTTTATTATTGAAGAAGATTGTATTGGTTGCACCAAGTGCATTCAAGCCTGTCCCGTTGATGCTATTTTAGGTGCAGCTAAACAAATGCATACTATCATAGTAGATGAATGTACTGGTTGTGACTTATGTGTTGCCCCTTGCCCTGTTGATTGTATTGAAATGCGCCCAATTCCTGAGACTATTCAGAATTGGCAGTGGGATTTAAACAATATTGCTGTTAAGCAATTAGATTAAGAGAACAAAGACCTGTGGAATCTATAATCGAGCGCATCAACCAAAATAAGTTTTGGCATTTTCATGGCGGTATACACCCACCAGAGCAAAAAAAAATCACCTCAGACAAACCCATTAGGCAGCTTCCTTTACCTAAACAGCTGATATTACCCCTACAACAACATATTGGTCGCCAAGGTGACTTGTTAGTAGAGGTAGGCGATAAAGTATTAAAAGGACAAGCATTAACACAAAGCTTAAATCCTATGGCGGTGCCTGTTCATGCGCCAACGAGTGGCACAATAAGTGTGATAAAAAAGTCGGTTATAGCCCATCCATCAGGCATGAGCGAGCTGTGCTTATTTATTGATGTTGATGGTGAGGATACTTGGCGAACACGTGAAATTTGTCAAGATTTTACCCAACTCAGCCGTCAGCAAATAATTAACAAAATTGCCAACGCTGGTATTGCGGGTATGGGAGGCGCAGGCTTTCCAACTCACATCAAAGTTAATACCAAATCTGAAATCAATTTTTTGATTATTAACGCCGCTGAGTGTGAGCCCTATATCACCGCCGATGATTTATTAATGCGAGAACACAGCACAGCAATCATTGATGGTATTAAAATACTCGACCAATTACTTAACCCAGCATTTATTTTAATTGGCATTGAAGATAATAAACCCCAAGCAATTAAAGCATTACAACAAGCAACAAGCTCACTTGAAAAAGTCAAGGTTTGCGTGCTGCCCACTAAATATCCCAGTGGTGGTGAAAAGCAATTAATAAAACTATTAACAGGTAAAGAAGTAGCCAGTGGTACATTACCGATAACTTCTGGCATCGTTGTACAAAATGTTGCCACTTGCTTTGCTATCAGTGATGCTGTTATCAATGATACACCTCTGATCCGCCGCGTCATCACCCTAACAGGGCAAGCATTAGCTAAGCCACAAAATGTTTGGGCATTATTAGGTACCCCCGTGAGCTATTTACTTGAGCAATCAGGCTTTACTCATGAAGGTGATAGTCAGTTAAATAATACTAAACAAGTTCAGCCACCGATTATTATGGGCGGCCCTATGATGGGCTTTAGCATTTTAAATGAACAAGTGCCGGTGGTTAAAACTAGCAACTGTATATTAGCGCCAAGTAACGTTGAAATGCCTAGCGCCTTCGATCATAACAGCAATGAAGTAGAATGCATTCGTTGTGGTCAATGTGCTGATGTTTGCCCAAGCGAATTGCTGCCTCAAGAGCTACAATGGAGCGCAAAAGCTAAAGATCATCAACAATTAACTAAACTTAATTTATTTGATTGTATTGACTGCGGTGCATGCGCTTATGTTTGCCCAAGCCAAATCCCTTTAGTGCAGTACTATCGCATCGCCAAAGCTGAAATTCGTCAACAACAGCAGCTAGATTTAAAAGCCGAAAAAGCCAAAGAGCGCTTTGAAGCTCGAAAATTACGTTTAGAGCGAGAAAAAATAGCTCGTGAAGAGAAACATAAGAAAGCGGCTGCCGCACGAAAAGCGGCGATGAATAAGAAAACACCTGAATCGGGTGCAGCAAAATCTGCAGTAGCAGCAGCGCTTGCGCGAGTAAAAGCTAAAAAAGCTGCTAAAAGTGAAGTCAAAGAATCAAGCGTTATCAGTAATGAAGCAGAAAGCAATAGCACAGTAGCGCAAGTAGATTCAGAAGTCACTGATGAAAAGTCACAAGTCAAAGCGGCTATTGCCAGAGCAAAAGCCAAAAGACTTGCGAAAAATAAAGGTAATGAGTCACTGGTTTCGAACAGTGAAGAAAAAAGCACAGAAAAAGAGTTGCAAGTGGCTAATAGCGAAGAACATACACAAGCCAATAGTGCTGATGATAAGAAGGCTAAAATTGCTGCCGCCGTGGCAAAAGCAAAGGAAAAAGCTAAAGCTAAAAAGGCCCAAGCGACTAAGTTAATCACAGCAAGTGATGAACAAAGCAACTCAACTGACGCCAAAGCAGATGAAAAGAAAGCAAGAATAGCCGCAGCAGTTGCTAAAGCAAAGGCTAAAGCAAAGGCTAAAGCAAAAGCAGCGGAAAAAGCGCAAGCTCAAACGACTGCCACCACAACAGAAAATAATAGTGAAGAAATAAAATAATTATGGCTTTTTGGATAGCAAGTTCACCACATAACCATAACCAAGCTCAAACATCAGCCTTGATGCGCTTAGTTATTTATGCCCTAATCCCTGGCATATTTGCCCAATGGTATTTTTTTGGTTGGGGCAACCTAATTCATATTTCTTTAGCCGTGTTTACCGCCCTTATCAGTGAATTTATTGTTTTATCGTTACGCAGCAAACATGGTAATAAAAGTCCTAACAAGCAAGCTTTAAGCAAACAACTTTTTGATGGTAGCGCAATACTGACTGCCGTATTGCTAGGCATAAGCTTACCTGCCATTGCACCTTGGTGGATTGCAGTTATTGGTGCCATTTTTGCCATAGTGGTGGTAAAGCAACTTTACGGCGGTTTAGGTCAAAACTCTTTTAACCCAGCAATGGCCACCTATGTAATGCTACTGATCTCCTTCCCTGTACAGATGACCTCATGGCTGCCACCACTGTCATTGATATCTATCGATTTAAACTTGAGCAATACTGTAAGCACTATATTTACTGGCTTTACGAACGAAGGTTATTCTGTTGAACAGTTAAGAACCAGTATTGACGGTTTTACCATGGCAACGCCACTAGATACCCTAAAAACCAATGCTAGTTTAGGGCTAACTACATATGAGAGCATGCAAAACCAAGTATTTGGTAGCTACTTTTCTTTAGGGTGGGAGTGGTTAAACGCTGGCTTTTTATTAGGTGGCCTATTTTTAATCTTCAAAAAAGCGATTGCTTGGCAAACACCTGTCAGCTTTTTATTTAGCTTATTTATTTGTACCTTTATTGCCTACAGCATAAGTCCTGACAACAGTGCATCCACTATGTTTCACTGGTTAAGTGGTGGTTCTATGTTAGGTGCTTTCTTTATTTTTACCGATCCAGTTAGTGGAGCAACAAGCACCAAAGGTAGAGTGTTCATTGGCGTGTTAGCAGGGCTACTTGTCTATGTGATCCGAGATTTTGGCGGCTACCCTGATGGTGTGGCTTTTTCAGTGTTACTTTGTAATATGGCGACACCACTCATTGATCAATATACTCGCCCACGTACTTACGGCCATAAATCAAGTATTGCCAAAAAAGAGGAAGGTAAATAATGACTAAGCCAAGCCCTCAACATAATAATCCTGATGGACAGCAAAAGACCCCTTTACGCTTGCCGATACAAAAAAACAGTCAAATTTTAGCGATATTTGCCATAGCTTGTACCGCAATGGTCGGCTTAGTAAACGAATTAACAAAAGATAAAATAAAGGAACAAGCACAGCTACAGTTATTGAATACCTTACATAGCATTATTGAGCCAAGTCGCTATGATAATGACATCACTAAAGACTGTGTTCACTTTAGCTCTGCTGCACAAAATGAACAAACTAATGAGACTATGCAGACCGCCTATATTGCCAGAAAAGCAGGCAAAACGATTGCGGTTGCTATGACCAACACAGCACCGGATGGATACAATGGTGACATTGATTTTATTCTGGCTGTGAACATGAATGATAGCGTTAGTGGTGTTCGTGTATTAAACCATAAAGAAACCCCAGGCTTAGGTGATAAAGTTGAACTACGTAAAAGTGATTGGATCACCAGCTTTACGGGCAAAAAATTATTATCTGATACAGACAGTCGCTGGGCAGTAGCCAAAGATGACGGTATGTTTGATCAATTTACTGGTGCTACTATCACTCCTCGCGCTGTAGTTAAAGCCGTTAAGCAAACACTAGTGTATTTTAAAGCAAACAAACAGGCTTTATTAACTCGTCCAAATGCTTGCCTAATCAGCCATGAACAAGCAATACCAAGCAGTGAGGTGAGCAATGACAAATAACAATGAACAACTATCTGCATCAGATGCTAATACTGATGCTACAGTTAAAAAAGATGAACTTAAAGGGGAGTATAAAGAGCTAGCGATACAAGGTTTATGGAAAAACAACCCCGGTTTAGTACAACTTTTAGGACTTTGTCCTTTACTTGCCGTAACAGCAACAGTCACTAATGCTTTAGGATTAGGCTTGGCAACCTTATTAGTTTTAGTATGCTCTAACGCCACTGTCTCCGCTATTCGCCAATGGGTGCCAAAAGAAATTCGTATCCCTATTTTTGTGTTAATTATCGCCGCTTTTGTTACTTGTGTGCAATTATTAATGAACGCATACACTTTCGGTATCTATCAATCTCTTGGCATATTTCTCCCTCTCATTGTCACCAACTGTGCCATTATCGGACGAGCAGAGGCATATGCCTCTAAAAACCCCATTAAACAAGCAAGTTTTGATGGTTTGATGATGGGATTAGGTTTTACCTTAGTACTCATTGTACTGGGTGCTATACGTGAGATTTTAGGTCAAGGAACACTCTTTGATGGTGCTAATTTACTACTTGGTGATTGGGCAAGCGTTTTACGCATAGAAGTTTATCAATTGGATAGTCAATTTTTGCTCGCCATTTTACCCCCAGGGGCATTTATCGCCATGGGTTTTATTATTGCACTTAAAAATGCCATTGATGCCAATATAAAACAGCGACAACCAAAAATTGTAAAACATGATATTGAACGTGTAAGAGTAAACTTTGATTCTTAGGAAATAACTTGCCAGTAACCCGTTTTCAGTAGCGAAAAAATAGTGAACAATAAAGAATGAACAAAGAAAAGCGCTTAGAAATTCTAACAAGGCTGCGTGATAATAACCCTGAGCCTACCACAGAGCTAAACTTTACTACGCCATTTGAATTACTTATTGCTGTATTACTTTCTGCCCAAGCAACCGATGTAAGTGTTAATAAAGCAACGGACAAATTGTACCCTGTTGCCAACACGCCACAAGCTATTTTAGATTTAGGCTTGGAAGGTTTGATTTCTTATGTAAAAACCATTGGCCTATTTAACACCAAAGCTAAAAACACCCTTAAAACCTGCCAAATATTAGTAGACTTACATGGTGGTGAAGTACCAGAAGATAGAGTAGCACTTGAAGCCTTACCGGGTGTTGGCAGAAAAACAGCTAATGTAGTACTTAATACCGCATTTGACTGGCCGACAATAGCTGTAGACACGCATATCGACCGCGTATCTAACCGCACTAAGTTTGCCATGGGTAAAAACGTGGTTGAAGTTGAGCAAAAGCTTCTAAAAGTTGTACCAGCTGAATTCAAAGTAGATGTACATCACTGGTTAATTTTACACGGCAGATACACTTGTGTTGCCAGAAAACCTCGCTGTGGCGCTTGTATCATCGAAGACTTGTGTGAGTTTAAAGATAAAACAGAATAAGTTTTGTCAGCTCAGAGCCTATTGCAGACATTAGTGATTAGCCTTGCCCCCATTCTATTTTACCAATTTTAGGGCTTCGAGCTTAAAGTCGTATGCTTTTATTTGATAACTAACGCCCTTGTATGTAGCTAACCAATTTCTGCCAAATCGTCATTTTGACTTCACTATCGCTAGCAACTGCCGTTGATGTTTTTTGATTTTTATCGCTGATATATGCCCAATGTATATCGCCATATAAATTAGCTGAAGTACCTGTAGCGTGATATTTCATATACTCCCAAGTACGCTGAATTGTCATTAATTCTTGGTCATTATTTTCGTTGGCTTTTTCTTGTGGGCGCTGATGTAAGTAGTAGCTAATTTCTTTAGCAACGTTTGTGATTATTTGTTCATTTATGGTTTGTGTCGTCTCACTGTAAAACCACTCAAGCACAAACAATTGCTTACTTTTTGCTAAACCGATACGCATAATATCAATAAGTATTTCATCATTCATAAAGTCACCATATCGAATAACAAAATGCGGCTCAGTAATGACAACTTCACCTTCAATAATAGCCTTAGGTATAAATAAGTGTTTTGGTTTTAGTGAGATTTTAAGCCTGTTATCTACCATAGTGGGCAACCAATACTTATCTGCTAAGCCAGCTATTTCTCTTGTTAAGCTGCCAATACTCCCTTTGCCAGAAGTATATTGACCAGAGGTATCATTATAATTTTTGGTTAATCGTTCAAGGCTTGCGACTAATGCATTTAAATCTTCCACATATTGGTTGAAGTGGTTTTGTGAAAAATTAAATGATTCAATAACCTGCTCGGCATAACCTAAAGCTATAATAATAACTTTTCTATCATAAGCATTTTGCTCAGCCTTACGTTTATGCTTAAGTAATACGCTCTTTACTTGCTCCTTTAAGCTCATGACGCTAGCGCTCTATTATTTATTTGTGTTTATGGTGAATGGAGTAGCGAATATGACAACGTTCTTTATCGCTATTTTCTGGTAGGTGTTTGGTGGGTAAACATTGTTGGCTGCTATTAATATTGCTGGGCGAGTCAAGCAATTCAATGATTGCCTCGCCATCATCAGTTAATAAAGCAATACGGGTAATAAAATAATTAGAGATAACAGCGTATGCCTTTAGGGGTCGTGTAGGTGATAGAAACTTATCAGTAGGGTAAATTAAAAAATTGGGATGTCCTTCTTCTGCTGTCGTAATTACCGTGTATTTTCCACCTGTTGAAAATCCATTAAAGAATATGTGTGCTACATCCCCCTTGATAGCGTCTAGTAAAACAAAACGACCAAATTCGTCTTTTAGATAAAACACTACGTCATTTACTGGCATATCTTGGGCGCTTGTTTCGATAACACAAAGCGAGTTAGCTTTTGAGGGCACTTCATAACAATTAGTTGGCAGAGCCGTTTGCTGCGCATTTGCATTGCAATGACCTATTGAAAAGGCGGTTAACGACAGCAAAACTAGGTATTTCATCATGATGTTATCTCTGCTAAAAACATGTTAGCAATTTTTTATTTTTGGGTAGGTGTATTTTAACTATAAACCCTTTTAACACTTGCAACTTTCATTAACTATCAATCCATTAAAGGTCGATGGCTTTTTTTCCGTTAAAATAATCAACAAGCATTTCTCTTAAAGCCTTCATATCAGATATAACATATTTTCTATTTACATTGGGGTCAGCTAATATTGTATCGAGATAATCTACAACTGTTTCAGGCTTACCATTTAAATACTCAACAGCATTAACATCAGTATTTGGATGATTAAGTAAAAAATCGTAAAGCACCTTATTATGAATAGATAACGCAATAGCGCGTTTCATCAAGTGCTCTGTTTCTCTTGTTTTATCCGTTACTTTCCCCTTACAGATAAAATCATGATGATTGGCATTGTAAAAGGTAATAATTTTGTCTTTATAGTTCAAGGGATTTCTTGTTATCCCGATATAAGCAAGCATTTGGCCTTCCATGGTTTTGACTATGTTTTTTCCTTCAGCATTAGCTCCTACCATACTAGTGCATAACTTAATAGCAAACTCCTTAACTTTAACATCTCCTACAGCAACACTATCATTCGCCAGTACGTCACTTAATGGCATGAACGATAAAAGCGAGATAATAAACAAATAAATGGGACGCATGACAACTCCTTGGTGCTTTAGGGTGAGAATAGAAACTATAAGGGGGTTGGCTTGTATTTGTCTAACATCAGCATAAAAGCTGTATTATTAATGACTATAATGTCGGTATAGCAATCACAAACGTCGACTGAATTATTAGTCTCTGACACAAACAACTATCTACTATCACTACCTTTTGGCTGACCGACTATAGCTGTGGATACCCACATTGACCGCGTATCAAACCGTACCAAGTTTGCCATGGGTAGAAACGTTGTTGAAGTTGAAAATAAGCTACTTAAGGTTGTCCCGAAAGAGTTTAAAGTCGACGTACATCACTGACTAACCCTACATGGACGCTAAGTGTGTACTGCCCGTAAACCTAAATGCGACGCATGTATCATTGAAGACTTGTGTGAGTTTAAGGACAAGACTGAATAACTAAAGGTTGCAAAGAGCAAATTTGAGGCAGTCGCCACATTTTTAAACAGGTCTTTTGAGAAAAAAGCACATGTTGCGGTAACTATTTACGAAACATTAGTGGCATTCTCTCTAATAAAAAATCCACTAAAGCACGAGTCTTAGCTGGTGTGAATTCTCTCTCAGGGTAAACAACATACATAGGTAAGCCCCCTATTGGCTGGTAATTTGGCATGACTGAGACGAGTTTTCCTGTGTCTAATGCGTCACCCAATAACCCTTTATCCATTAGCAGCACACCTGTATGGCATAATGCTGCGGAAACAAGAACTCCAGGGTCGTTGATTGAAAGTTGCCCAGAAACGAGTACAGTTTCTTCACCATCTTTACTAACAAACGACCAGTTATTCATAGAAACTTTTGAGTTTCGGTAAAATAAACATTGATGATTGATTAAATCTGCTGGGGTTTCAAGGGGCGGTGCACTTTTTATATATTCTGGACTCGCGCACAATAACAAATTTAAATCGCCAAGCTTTCTTGCTATTAATGACGAATCTGGTAAATGCCCCACTCTAAACGACACATCAATGTTCTCCGCAACCATGTCAACGATGCGTTCTTCCAACTGCAAATTCACCTTGACGCTAGGGTACAGTTTTAGAAACTCAGCTAGTAACGGCACCAAGTGAATTCTGCCTTGCGCAGCAGGACATGAAATGGTTAATTCACCACCAATAATCGAACGCGAATCTTCACTGATGTTTTCTATTCTGTGAATTGCAGCCTCGACTGCATGAGCTTCTTGAAGCACTTTTTGACCAACTTCAGTTAACATGATTTTTCGAGTTGTACGATTAAAAAGTCGAGAACCAAGTTGTTTTTCTAGCGCTGATAATTGTTTACTGACAGAAGATCGGCTTATACCCAGAGCATCAGCGGCAGCAGCTAAACTACCGAGTCTATGTATTTGTGAGAATAGTGTTAATTGGTCAATTCGTTGATTTTTACTAGCCATAAAACAGGTTATTATTTCCTTTTAGGAACTAATGTAGTGACCTTTTATGCACTAATCAAGCTTTATATTGTACGGTACTATTGATCCATTATTTTTATCAGATATTGAGCATTATTCATGGAATTATTAGAGAAGTTAAATTGGCGTTATGCCGCCAAAGCGATGAATGCTACAAAAGTACCGCAAAGCAAAATAGATAATATTTTAGAAGCGGTTTCTCTGGCCCCTACGTCAAGTGGTTTACAGCCATTTGAAGTGTTTGTTATCACCAACCAAGAAGTTAAACAAAAAATTAGACCCATTTCATGGGATCAGTCCGTGATAACTGACTGTTCACACCTATTAGTTTTTGCAGCTTGGGATACATATACAGAAGAACGCATCAACAAAATGTTCGATTTAACCAACGAAATTCGTGGATTTAAGAATGAAGGTTGGGAAAATTATCGCCAAATGCTGTTAAACTCTTATCCACAAAGAGATGCAGAAGAAAACTTCCAACACGCGGCAAAACAGGCATATATCGCCTTTTCACAAGCAATCGCAGCAGCAGCTTTTGAACAAGTGGATGCAACACCATTAGAAGGCTTTGATCCAGTTGCTTTAGATGAAATATTAGGTATTAAAGAGAAAGGTTTACGCAGCTGTGTCATGTTACCCTTAGGGTACCGAGATGCTGACAATGATTGGCTAGTGAACCTTAAAAAAGTAAGAAAGAGTAAAGAAGATTTGTTAACTATCATCGATTAATAAGCGCTTTTATCGTCAAATATAGAAGGAAAATACCTATGTTAAGAAAACTGTTGGGAATAGCTCCAAAGCTCGAATCAGATGGCTCATATTCACCTTCAAATTTTGCATTGAAATTGGCGACCGCTGAAAAGACTGATTACAAAGAAGTTGCATATAGTCCTATTGATGGCGCTAAGCGAAAAATCTTAGTATTAGCCACTGAGCAAAAGAACATGGAAATGAAAAATGGAAAGCTGTTTTCAACAGGAAATCATCCTGTTGAAACATTAGTACCCATGTTACATTTAAGAAACGCTGGCTATGAATTTGAAATATCGACACCTAGTGGTAAGCCTGCAATTATAGAAATGTGGGCATTTCCCCAGAAAGATGAGCATGTAAATTCTATTTACTCTGAATATAAAGAGCACTTTGAAAACCCAGTTAGTCTGAATGAACTGGTAGCGAATGGGCTTAATGCTGAAGAATATGCAGCTGTATTTATTCCTGGCGGTCACGGTGCAATGTTAGGCCTCCCTGAGGATGAGAACGTTGATACAGTTCTAAATTGGGCGCATGACAATGAGGTTTATACAATTTCAATATGTCATGGTCCAGCTGCTTTTTTATCGACTTACAAAAGTGGTTCTGAGTTTATGTTTCGGGGCTACGAAATGGCAGTTTTTCCAGATTCAGTTGATGCACAAACGCCTATAATTGGATACTTACCCGGCAAGATGCGTTCGGGGTTAAGTGAGAAGCTAAAAACGCTTGGAGTTTTGTTAGCGAATAGTAAAGCTGACAATACTGTATGTCGTGACCGTTTATTAATTACAGGAGCAAGCCCGTTAGCAGCTAATGCACTAGGAAAGCTGGCTGTAGAAACGCTAACTTCTGCACAAAAATAACCTGCTACTCTACTAAGCTAATACCTAACGCATTTTCCCAAGGATGAGTTCGAAAACGCCCGTTATCATCGTTAGTTTTACACAAACCAGTCGAAATCAAACGGTTCAAATTAATACACCATCAGATGTTTATCAATATCTACTTCTATTATCCTTCGGCTGGCCGACAATAGCTGTAGACACGCATATCGACCGCGTGTCTAACCGCACTAAGTTTGCCATGGGTAAAAACGTGGTTGAAGTTGAGCAGAAGCTTTTAAAAGTTGTACCTGCTGAATTTAAAGTAGATATACATCACTGGTTAATTTTATACGGCAGATACACTTGTGTTGCCAGAAAACCTCGCTGTGGTGCTTATATTATTGAAGACTTGTGCGAGTTTAAAGATAAAACTGAATAATCTTTGATTGCTTTGAGCCTTTTGCAGTCGTTAAGCCTGCCTTAAATATACCTTTAAAGCTGAAGTATTTATTGATGCTGTCAGAGGGATTCTGACTTGAAACTATTGTAAGTGACACAACTAAGGCTAAAACGTCTATTTCAAATAGTTCTAATCCAATTGGTTGATGATCTTTATGACAATTTACCTGTGTTTACAAACAAAATATATCGAATTATTTGTGTCCGATTATTTTACAATGATAAATCGTAACATTCTTACAAACATCCTATTAACCTGAATTTATTAGAGATTTCTTTTTGGCATGTATTGTGCTTTAGTGAGGGTATTCGTGATGAAGTATCACTTTTATGCATTACCTTTCAAATTTTTGTAAGGGATTCAAAGGGAATATTAAATGAAAAAAATAATTTTAACTGCAATCTGGTTTGTATTAATGTTACCGAGTTTAAGTAATGCAACGTTAATAACATCAAGCGTTATTTCTTCAACAGGTAGTACCAACAACAATATTGCTTTAATAAGCGATGGGATAATCCCTGCCGAATCATCAGTATGGGATGCAAACACGAATGTTTGGTGGAAAAACTCGTTTGCTCCAACTTTTACTTTAGATTTTGGTGAGTTGTATAATTTAAATGATGTTTTAGTATCTGCTGATAATAATGATTTTTATGAAATCACATGGTCAAATGACCTTGCATCGTGGTCGAATCTATTCACTATTAACAGTAACTACGGAGAGGTTTCATGGGGAATGGATACATTTTCAACCAATGCCCTTCATGGTGAATATATAGCAGCTATTGATTTTTCAACTGTACAGGCAAGGTACATACGTATAAAAGCTATAGGTGGAGATTTTGGTCTATCAATTGGTGAGTTTCAAGCATTTGGTAGTAAAGCCTCTAGCGTACCAGAGCCATCCACACTGACTATTTTTGCATTAGGAATGATTGGTTTAGCATCGCGTCGAATTAAGAAACAATCCTAATTTAGTTTCTTTGTGGTCAATTCCAGAAAACACCAATCGTAATTTGGTGTTTTTTTGTTTCCGATGATTAGTAACTGCAATAATACTCAATACTTAACGACTGCTTCGGAATAGCTGCCAAAAGGGTTAACTTAATATTATCCGCTGATAAAAAAAATTATCTACTATCATTATCTGGCTGGCTAAAAGATAATAAAGGTAAATACTTTTTAGCTGTGGATACTCATATCCAAAGACTTGCTAATCGTACGGGCTACGCCAAGGGCAAAACGGTTGAGCAAACTGAACAAGCCATCATAAAAAACACCCCGAACAAAACAGAATTCATGTTCAATTTGCACCACTGGTTTATTTTGCATGGCCGTTACACTTGTACTGCTCGCAAACCTAAATGTGGCTATTGTATCATTGAAGATCTTTGTGATTTTAAAGACAAAACTGATTAGTTCAATATCGACCTTACTAACTTTCCTGCATTAATGAATTACTGCCTCTAGTAGTGTCCCTTGCTGATATCTTCTAATAAACACCAAGTACGGTTACATAGGTTTACAAACCTAGTTATACAACCTGAGTTCGGTTTAAGAGATGTTTAATTCATTGAAATATATAGCTTAAATAATCACAACATCTCTAGCTTGATAGTTTTGCTTAATTCAAGGCAAATTTATGCGTCAATAGAGAGCTATTGCAAGTGAATTTAACGTAGAAGTTAGTGAAAATAGCTGCTAGAGAAGTATTTTTTAAGCCGAGTTCAGGTTATATAGGCTTATGGCCGAAGGGGATCACGCCATCTTGAATGATAGTCAACTTTGGCACAAAGGGAATATCGATATCTAGCTTGGCCTTCAGTTGGTAGCTGACATCCTGCCCATGACTCTTCATTAACACTCTTATCACCTTAATCCCCCTCATTAAACTAGTTGAAACAGGAACCACAAAGCGTGACTCACCGTAAGCTGCTGCGGTAGGAATATTCGCGGCAACACCATGGGCTAATATTTCTCCTGCTACGCTCAGTTGATAGCTAATACCATTGAACGGTAATTCAAAATTATTGGGGTTGCTTAACTTCAAGCCTATTTCAAAATTTTGTGCAAAACCATTAGCCGGCAAAGCCTTAAAAGAAACCAACTCGACACTGGGCTCTTCGTAGTCTAAATTCATGGTGGCGCAGCCAGACAGCAAAAACAGTGCAGCCATGAAAAAAACATGTATGGGCAGCAATCTAACCTTAGTCATTCTTTATCCTCAGGGAGTGATTTCTTTCAACTTATATTAAAAGAGTAATGATTAGTAGATTTCTTTCTCTATTATTTGGTTATTCGCCAAACAAATCTAACTACTGATATTACTTGTTCATTGTTTCACTTAAAAGCATATTTTGAATGCTTTAATTAGGCTTTTATTTCCATATCTTTACATACTATCGGTAGTATTTCTTCTGTCAGCCCTGCAGGAAAGTATAGAGCCGAACCAAACTCCCCCA
>ENA-UZWX01001548-UZWX01001548.1-metagenome-genome-assembly--contig:-Day-4---50m-contig-1548_pt1 | contig 27741 bp, 18 predicted proteins | sample MGYA00260347_ERZ794907 | MGnify/ENA metagenome assembly ERZ794907 | reverse complement strand
GTTTCAAGTATTGATAGTATTTCATTACCCAGCATTTCAGCTTTAACATCTTCACGTAAACCTAGACGAATAACAACATCACGACTGCTACCATAAAATTGTACTTTGGCATCATCATGATCATGATCTTCCATGAGTTTACGTAATTTTTGTAAATCTGCTGCTTGTTCAAAGCCAACTTCAATCAGCGTACCACCAGTAAAATCCAGACCAAAGTTTAACTTGTTAGTCGCTAATGATGTTATTGCCGCTATCATTAATAGCGCACTGAAAACCATCGCAATCTTGCGATATTTCATAAAGATGACGGTTTCTTTTAATTGTAAAATTTGCATAATATTTAAATTCCCGTCTTAACTATATTGATAACTTTTTAAGGCTTTTACCGCCCCAAAGCGCATTGACTACGGTTCTTGAACCAACCACGGAGGTAAACATTGAAGTAAGAATACCAATAGATAAAGTCACGGCAAAACCTTTAACGGGCCCTGTACCGACAGCAAATAAGATCAACGCTGCAATTAAAGTAGTAATGTTGGCATCAATAATGGTTGAGAATGCTGCTTCATAGCCTTGATGAATGGCTTGCTGAATAGTTTTCCCTTCACGCATCTCTTCACGAATACGCTCAAATATCAATACATTAGCATCAACTGCCATACCAACGGTAAGTACAATACCCGCCATACCTGGAAGCGTTAATGTTGCTCCAGGGATCATTGACATCACCCCGACGATTAATACTAAGTTAGCACCAAGAGCACAGTTAGCAACAATACCAAAAGCGCGGTAGTAAATAATCATAAAGATAAACACTAAGCCAAAGCCCATCATGATAGCTTGAAAACCAAGTTGCACGTTTTCAGCACCAAGGGTTGGACCCACAGTACGCTCTTCTACAATGGTAATTGGTGCAATCAAAGCACCAGCACGTAATAATAAGGCTAAATTATGTGCTTCAGCTTGTGAGCCAGCACCGGTAATACGGAAGCTTTTGCCTAAGCGTGCTTGAATGGTAGCAACCGAGATAACTTCTTGTACTTTTTCGAAAATGATATTACCTTCAGGATCGCGTCGCTCAGTGGGCTTGTATTCAATAAACACTGTCGCCATTGGCTTGCCAATATTACTTTTAGTGCCATTTGACATTTTACTGCCGCCAGCACTATCAAGAGAAATATTCACTTGTGGACGAGAATACTCATCAAAACCTGATTTAGCATCGGTAATATGATCACCGGTAAGCATGATGCGTTTTTTCAATAAGGTTGGTTTGCCATCTTTATCTGTTAATAAAAGTGAATTGGCAGGTACTCGGCCATTAAGAGCGGCACTCAAATCACCTTCAGTATCAACTAACCTAAACTCGATGGTAGCAGTAGCATTTAAAATTTCTTTCGCTTTAGCGGTGTCTTGAACACCCGGTAATTCGATAACAATATGTTTTTTACCTTGGCGTTGAACTAAAGGCTCTGCAACACCCAGTTCATTTACACGGTTACGAATAATGGTAATATTTTGTTGTAAAGCATACTCGCGGATTTCTTTGAGTTTTACCTCAGTCATTTGAGCAGTAAGGGTTAAGGTATCTTCATCGGTATTAAGTAATAAATCTTGGTAGCGTTTTTTCAGCAACGATTGACCTTGTTCAAGATCTTCGATTTTACGAAATTTCACAATAATGGCATCGTTGTCTTCTTTCACACTGCGATAACGAATTTTCTCATTTCGTAAATCGCCGCGAAAATCAGCAACCATACCCACTTTAGCTTTATTGATGGCTTCTTTCATGTTCACTTCCATTAAGAAGCTAACACCACCACTTAAATCTAAACCTAACTTCATTGGTGTGCCACCAATGCCTGCTAACCAATCTGGGGTTGCGGGTGTTAAGTTTAACGCTACTGAATATTGCTTACCTAAATTATCATCGAGCACATCACGGGCTTTTAACTGATCTTCAGTATTTTTAAAGCGCGTTAACACTTGGCCTTTTTCTAAAACAATACTGGCGTAGTCAATACTATTTTGACTCAAATGCCCCTTAATTGTATCTAGGGTGGCAACGTTTGCTTCAACACCACGTAAACCTGAAACCTGCACAGCAGGATCTTCACCATATAGGTTAGGCGTGGCATAGAGCGCACCTAAAGCAACGATAAGCGCTACCATCAGTGTTTTCCATAAGGGGTATCTATTTAACACAAGCTGTCCTTTTTTATCTATTCTCTTTGTGCTTTATTCTTATAATTACTGCGTTTAAAGTACTCATTGACGAACGTCAACTCCGCGCTTTCGCCTTGTACTTATTTCAATAAAACACAAACAAAACAGCTACTAGTTTTCATTATTAAAATTATTCAATTATAATTTTAGCTAAAAATAATCGCGGTAGTTTTTATAACTTTTAGCTAAGTTAGTTGGCTTTAGTTCAAAGAAAAAGCACAGATTTGACGCATGTCAATGAGTACTTTTAATGCCGAAATAAAGCCAAATAACAACGATAAAATTATAAACTTTTCATTGTGCCTTTTGGTAATACTGCATTGATGGCTGCTTTTTGTACGGTAACTTCAGTACCCTCAGCAATGCTAACAACAATAAAGTCTTTCTCATCAGATACTTTAACGATTTTACCAACGATGCCGCCTTGGGTTAATACTTCATCACCTTTTGATAAAGCTGACATCAAGCCTTTGTGATCTTTCACACGCTTAGCTTGTGGGCGATAAATCATAAAGTAAAATACTAAACCAAATACCGCTAGCATGATGATCATTTCCATACCACCTCCAGCTGGGGCTGGAGCGGCTGCGGCGTGGGCTGTACTGATAAATAAACTCATTTTTCTTTCCTTACTTCTTTTTTATAATTAGTTAGTAACCTTGCAAATTGCTAAGCCACTCGATTTTTCAATTTTTGACAATGACTCGTCGCTTAAACTTGTTTACTACCTTGTGCTAAAGGCGGAACGGGTAAACCTCGTAGCGCATAAAACGCTTCAACAAAGTCGTCTAATTTACCTTGCTCTATCGAATCGCGCAAACCTTGCATGACTTTTTGATAAAAATGTAAATTATGCAAGGTATTTAACTGCGAACCTAAAATTTCTTTACACTTATCTAAATGATGCAAATAAGCGCGCGAGTAGTTTTTACAGGTGTAGCAATCACACGTTGGATCTAATGGCCCAGTATCAGTTTTATTACTGGCATTACGAATTTTAATGACACCTGTATTAACAAACAAATGACCATTACGGGCATTACGTGTTGGCATAACACAATCGAACATATCAATACCGCGACGAACACCTTCAACTAAGTCTTCAGGCTTCCCTACTCCCATCAAGTATCGGGGCTTATTTTCGGGAATCAAGGGTGCGGTATGATCTAATATACGGATCATATCTTCTTTAGGCTCGCCAACCGACAGTCCACCTATAGCGTAACCATCGAAATCAATGGCTTTTAGACCATTGACAGAGATATCACGCAAGTCTTCATACATACCACCTTGTACTATACCAAATAAGGCCGACGGGTTATCGCCATGAGCATCTTTTGAACGCTGCGCCCAACGAAGTGATAACTCCATTGAGTCTTGAGATTCTTTATGTGTCGCTGGATAAGGGGTACATTCATCAAAAATCATCACTACATCTGAGCCTAATTTACGCTGAACTTCCATAGAGCGTTCAGGGGTAAGCATAATTTTTTCACCATTAACTGGCGAGCTAAAACGTACACCTTCTTCAGTGATTTTACGCATTTTGCCTAAACTAAATACTTGAAATCCACCTGAATCAGTGAGGATTGGCTTTTGCCAGTTGATGAAATCATGCAAATCACCGTGCTGTTCAATAATATCTGTGCCTGGGCGCAACATTAAGTGAAAAGTGTTGCCTAAAATGATCTCAGCACCGGTATCAGCAACCTCTTCAGTTTTCATGCCTTTTACTGTGCCATAGGTACCCACTGGCATAAATGCTGGCGTTTCTACTGTGCCACGGTCAAAGGTTAAACGACCTCGGCGCGCTTTACCGTCGGTGTTAATTAATTCGTATTGCATTCTTTTTTTCATAAAGTAACTTCTCCCTACCAGCGAAACAGGCTGATGGTTGTTATATGCTAAATTGAGATTTGTCGATAATAAACAAGCAGCATTACTCGCCTATAAGTTATCCTTTTTCGTTAAGAACATCGCATCACCATAACTAAAAAAGCGATATTGCTCTTTAATCGCATGCTGATAAGCATTCATGATATTTTCATAGCCAGCAAAAGCGCTAACTAACATTAATAAAGTTGATTCAGATAAATGAAAATTAGTTAACAGTGCATCTATCAGTTTAAATTCATAACCCGGGGTAATGAATATATCAGTATCACCATAAAAAGCGGTTAAGTGAGTGCCTTTCTCTTCTGCCAATTTCGCAGCACTCTCTAGTGAACGTACTGAGGTTGTTCCAACAGCCACGACACGGCCACCACGGGCTTTGGTTTGGGTGATTTGCTCAACAACTTCAGCCGATACTTCAACATACTCAGCATGCATAATATGATCGGCTATTTCATCCACTTTAACAGGCTGAAAAGTACCAGCCCCTACATGCAAAGTAACAAAAGCAAGGTCGACCCCCTTAGCTTTTATTTGTTCTAGTAAGGCATCATCAAAGTGCAAACCTGCAGTTGGCGCGGCAACAGCGCCAGGTTTTTCATTGTAAACTGTTTGGTAACGCTCTCTGTCGCTACTTTCATCGGGTCTGTCAATATAAGGTGGCAGTGGCATATGTCCTATTTCATCTAAAATAGATAACACCGACTGTTCACCATGAAACTTCAGTTCAAATAAAGCGCCATGACGAGCCACCATAGTGGCTGTTGCTTTACCTTCTAGGAGTAACTCAGCGCCTACCTTTGGGGATTTGCTGGCACGAATATGAGCCAAAACGGTATTTTTATCGATTAAGCGCTCAATCAAGACTTCAATTTTGCCACCACTCGATTTTTGTCCAAACATGCGCGCAGGTATAACACGGGTGTTATTAAAGACTAATAAGTCGCCAGCATTCAGTTGCGCCAAAATATCTTTAAAGCCCAAATCAGCAAGCTTTCCTGTATTACCCTCTAGCGCCATTAATCGGCTACCGGTACGATCAGCTTTAGGAAATCGAGCAATTAACTCACTGGGTAATTCGAAAGAGAAATCAGATACACGCATGATAAATAGTTGAACTTGCCTTTTCGCCTAACCTATAAAACAAGCTTAAGCATATTGATGAAAACAAAACGCGTAATTCTAGAGCTCAAGACCTTTAATGGCAAGTGAAATAAACAAATATCATTATCTATTGGTATTAACAATTATCTCATATTGATACATAACAATATAAACACTGATTATATTGACTATTTAACTAAAATCACCTGTCCAAAAGCTATTTTTCAAGTATGCTCATAAATAATGATAACTAAATAGTAGACTGCCACTATGAATAATCTCGCTTTCTCGATAGCAAAAACAATCATTAATGGTTTCGACCGTCATATTCATCTTTTTATTGAAATCACCAAATCAGCCCAACAAAGGTTTCAACAATGCCAATGGGCAGAAATACAAAAATCAGCAAAAGCAAGGACCACTTTTTATGAGCAACGAGTAGGAGAAACTTTTGACACCATTAAACAAGATTTTTTCATTGAATCACTTGATGATGAGTTATGGTTGCAAGTAAAAAAAGAATATGTCGCTTTATTAGCTGAGCATAATCAGCCTGAACTTGCAGAAACTTTTTACAATTCTGTCTTTTGCCGTCTATTTGAACGTAAGTATTATCATAACGATTATATTTTTGTCGAAAGCACTGCTCAGCGCCTTGATGATAGACCAACACCAGAAATTTACACCAGCTATAAACCGGCAGAAAAGGGTTTAAATCAAACCGTTTGCGATATTATGAATGCTCATAAGAGCAGTGTGCCCTTTGTTGACTTAAACGCTGATGTCGAAGTACTTATAAAAGCATTTCGCCGTAAAGCCCATAAAACTCGTTTTAAGTTAGAAGATTTACAATTTGATATTCTAAATTTCACTTTTTATCGTAATAAAGGCGCCTACCTAATTGGTCGAGTGTTGTCTCCTGCTGGAGAAACACCGTTCATTGTTTGTGTACTCAATAATGAAAAAGGCGGTTTATATATTGATGCCTTGCTCAGCAAAAGTGAAGACATGGCGGTGGTTTTTGGTTTTGCTCGCGCCTATTTTTTTGTCGATTGTCATCACCCTTATGCACTGGTTAACTTTTTACAAAGCTTAATACCGCATAAAACCAAGGCCGATTTATACTCAGCTATCGGCTTTCACAAACAAGGTAAAACACAATTTTATCGTGACTTTCTGAATCACCTTGATAGCAGTGACGACAAATTAGAGCTCGCAGCGGGTATAAAAGGCATGGTGATGTCGGTATTTACCCTCCCCTCCTACCCCTATGTTTTTAAAATTATCAAAGATAAGTTTTCACCCAGTAAAAACATGACTCGCGCAGACGTTAAAGGAAAGTATCGTTTAGTGAAGCTTCACGATAGAGTTGGGCGTATGGCTGATACCATGGAATACTCAGAAGTTGCCTTTCCAAAAGATAGATTTAATGAAGAGCTGTTAGAAGAGTTACACAAAGTTGCTCCATCATTAATTCGTTACGAAGATGACTTACTGATCATAAAACATCTATATATAGAACGTCGCATGGTGCCATTAAACCTTTATTTGGCTAAGGCAAACGACGAAGAGTTAGAAGATGCGCTCAATGGCTATGGTAAAGCAATCAAGCAATTAATTTCTGCCGATATATTTCCTGGCGACATGCTACTGAAGAACTTTGGTGTTACTCGCCATAGTCGAGTTATTTTCTATGATTATGATGAAATTACTTACATGGACGAAGTGAATTTTAGAGTAAAACCTGAAGCTGTCACTGAAGAGCAAATTTATGCCGCTGAACCCTGGTACTCTGTGGCACCGGGGGATATGTTTCCTGAGGAGTTAGCTACTTTTGCTTTGGCCAATCCTAAATATTTAAAAGCCTTTAAAATACATCATGAAGATTTATTATCCGCAAGCTATTGGCAGCAATGCCAGAAGAATGTTGCCGATGGTATTTATGAGGATGTTTACCCTTACCCTGACAAATTTAGGTTCTGTCGCATGAGGGAGATGAGTAAGTAAGGTTTGTGACTTTAGGTTTGGTTACTATTTTGCTTGCAAAATGTAACTTCTATCGACTATTTGCCTATTTAACAGCCAAATAGCCAAACAATTAAGATTATTTAGCAATTTACTCTTTACCTTTGGCTGTGCATCAGTATAATTCGAATCCGTTGCAGGGGTGTAGTTCCAATTGGTAGAACAGCGGTCTCCAAAACCGATGGTTGGGAGTTCGAGTCTCTCCACCCCTGCCATTTTCCTTTCTTAATTTCCATATTAGTTTCCATAGTAAATTTCAGCTAAACACTTAAGCATATACTTTCTTATAGACAATAACTCTGTCATTATACGCAATTAATTTTACCCATTTTCAGCATATCATTATGGCTATTACCTCAAGACAATTTAACCAGCTCAGTGAAATGGGGATCAGCCTGTGGCAAAGTCGAGCTAGGCAAAATGCAGCACAAACAAAGCAAGACGATTATCTGCCACAAAACCAAGAGAGCTTGACTGAGCTAAGCAAACAAAAACTTTTTAGCGACATTTTACTTAGTTTGAATTTAACGCTTGGTGAAGTTAAAGCTCAAGACAATCATCTCGATGTTGGACTATTCAATTGGTACTTCCTTACTAAAGAGATTAAAGAAAAAGCGACACAAGCTGACGCCCCTAAACAAAACTCTTTAATTCACTGCGTTGACAATAAACTTGTTAGTCCAAGTATCGAAACCATCGCTCAATCAGCTAACTTAAAAAAACAACTTTGGCATATTATTGCCAAGCACTTATTGTAATGATTAAATCAACCACATTTTCCCCTATTATACTTGATGACATTAGCCGCTTAATGCCAATCGAAAACGCCTGTCATTCCCACCCGTGGAGCGAAAGAACCTTTACCAGTTGCATTGGTGGTCGCTACTTTAGTGAAAAGCTGACGAATAACCATGATGAACAGCAAAATATTGTTGGGTTTTATGTCGGTGAGTTAGTTATTGATGAAGCAACCTTAATGGATATTTGCGTTGAACCAAGTCAACAAGGTAATGGCTTTGGTAAAAAATTATTAACGCAATTTATTGCACAAGCTAAAGCCAAAAACGCAGTAAAAATATGGCTTGAAGTGCGCGCTGAAAATATTAGCGCACAAATGTTATATATGAACGCTGGTTTTGTTGAGAAGGGTCGCCGTACAGGGTACTACCCAAGTGCCAAAGGCTTTGGTTATGAAGATGCCATTGTGATGTGTTTGTCTTTATAGACTAATGTCACTATTTAACACTCTTTACATGACTTCTCGCCATTAAATTCGCTATAATGTGCCGTTTTTTATTTTTGTCTTTTAGTCCACAGTCTTTTTCAATAGGTAGGCCGCATGTCAGTTCAACAAGAACAAGTCGATCTTCGTCGCACGTTCGCCATCATTTCGCATCCCGATGCGGGTAAAACCACCATAACCGAAAAAGTCTTATTGTTTGGTCAAGCCTTACAAAAAGCCGGTACGGTAAAAGGTAAAAAATCAGGTCAGCATGCTAAATCTGACTGGATGGAAATGGAAAAAGATCGTGGTATTTCAATCACGACTTCAGTTATGCAATTTCCTTACAATGATTGTTTAGTTAATTTACTTGATACTCCCGGCCATGAAGACTTCTCTGAAGATACTTACCGAACTTTAACGGCGGTAGACTCATGTTTGATGGTTATTGATGTTGCCAAGGGTGTTGAAGCACGTACCGTCAAATTAATGGAAGTCACCCGATTACGTGATACCCCTATCATTACTTTTTTGAATAAAATGGATCGTGATGTTCGCGACCCCATGGAAGTGATGGATGAAGTTGAAGAAGTATTAAAAATTAAATGTGCCCCCATTACTTGGCCTATCGGTATGGGCAAAGAGTTTAAAGGTATTTATAACATTCTTGAAGATGAAACAATTTTGTATCAATCGGGCCAAGGCCATACCATTCAAGAAAAGCGTATTATTAAAGGTCTTGATAACCCTGAATTAGATAAAGTGATTGGCAGCTACGCTGAAGATTTACGAGAAGAGCTTGAGTTAGTGATTGGCGCTTCTCATGAATTTGAATTAGATGAATTTTTAAAGGGTGAATTAACGCCAGTATTTTTTGGTACGGCGTTAGGCAACTTTGGTGTTGACCATATGCTTGATGGTTTAACCAAATGGGCGCCAAAACCATTACCGCGTTTAACCGATGCTCGAGAAGTAATAGCCACAGAAGAAAAATTCTCTGGCTTTGTATTTAAAATCCAAGCCAATATGGACCCTAAGCATCGAGATAGAATCGCCTTTATGCGTATTTGCTCAGGTAAGTATGAAAAAGGCATGAAAATGAAGCAAGTACGTCTTGGTAAAGATGTGAAAATTGCTGATGCGGTGACCTTTATGGCGGGTGATAGGTCAAACGTGGAAGAAGCCTACTCTGGCGATATTATTGGTTTACATAACCATGGAAGCATTCAAATTGGAGATACCTTTACCGCCGGTGAAATGATGAAGTTTAGTGGTATTCCTAACTTTGCTCCTGAAATGTTCCGTCGTATTCGTTTACGTGATCCATTAAAAGCCAAGCAATTACAAAAAGGCTTGATACAATTATCAGAAGAAGGTGCGGTGCAAGTATTTAGACCCTTCATTAATAATGACATGATTGTTGGCGCGGTTGGTGTACTACAGTTTGAAGTTGTCGTACAACGTTTGAAAACAGAGTATAAGGTTGACGCCATATATGAACCTATCAGCGTAGCAACAGCGCGTTGGTGCAGTTGTGATGATGAGCGTACTTTAGAACAATTTAAGAAAAAAGCGGGTGATAACTTAGCCTTAGATGGTGGTGATAACTTAACTTATATTGCACCAACGATGGTGAATTTATCATTAGCACAAGAGCGAAATCCCGACATTAAGTTCCACGCAACCCGTGAACACTAGCTGGCGTCGTATATCGCCTTTTATCGGCATTGTTATCGCTTTTTCATTTCGTCACTTAGTAAACTAAGCTGCTAATGAAAAATCTCGACGGCTTTGCTAAAAGACTATCTACTTAGCCAACGCTGTAGGTTTAAAAAATAAAGATTAAACATTATGAATATTAAACAAATATTAAGTGAAAAAGTCAGTGATGCTATGGTAGCAGCAGGCTTACCAAGCGGTACAAACCCAGCCATTAGTTTATCAAAAAACCCACAGTTTGGTGATTATCAAGCCAATGGTGTGATGGGCGCAGCAAAAAAATTAAAAACTAATCCTCGCGAATTAGCCACTCAAGTTGTTGAGCATTTAGACCTAAAAGGTATTGCCGACAAGGTTGAACTGGCAGGTCCAGGCTTTATTAATATTCACTTAAGCCAAATCTGGCTTGCTTCGCAGCTTAACACCGTTGCCAGTGATAGCCATATTGGTGTTACACAACGCCCAGAGCCACAAACCGTGGTAGTAGATTACAGTGCTCCTAACCTAGCCAAAGAAATGCATGTTGGTCACTTACGTTCAACCATTATTGGTGATGCGGTTGTACAGGCATTAGAGTTTCGCGGTGATAGAGTTATTCGTCAAAACCACATGGGTGATTGGGGAACACAGTTTGGTATGTTAATCGCCCATCTAAGCGATAAACTGGCTGGTAATGAAGTGGCAGAAACAGCGCTTGCTGATCTAGAGAACTTTTACCGCGAAGCTAAAATTCGTTTTGATGAAGAAGAGGGTTTTGCCGACCGTGCCCGCGCTGATGTAGTAAAACTACAAAGTGGTGATGCTGGTTCTGCCAAGTTATGGCAGCAGTTTATTGATATTTCAATAACCCACAGTGAAGAAATTTATGGCAAGTTAAATGTATCACTTAAGCGCTCAGACATTATGGGTGAAAGTGCCTACAATGATGATTTATCAACAGTCATTGATGAACTTATGGCAAAGGAAATTGCCGTAGAAGATCAAGGTGCTAAAGTAGTTTTCATTGATGAAATGGCCAATAAAGATGGTGAGCCATCCGTGTTTATCGTGCAAAAATCGGGTGGTGGTTTTTTATATGCCACCACCGATTTATCAGCCTGTAGATATCGCGTTGGCAAATTAAAAGCCGATCGCATTATTATTTTCACCGATGCTCGTCAAGCGTTACATTTCAAGCAAGTTGAAATTGTTGCTCGTAAAGCCGGCTTCTTACCTGAGCAGGTTGGGTATGATCACTGCCCATTTGGCATGATGATGGGTAATGATGGTAAGCCATTTAAAACGCGTACAGGTGGCACTATCAAGCTAGCTGAATTACTTGATGAAGCAGTAAGCCGAGCAAGCGATTTAATTAAAGAAAAAAATCCAGATATTGACGCTGATGATTTGACGGATATCTCGAAAAAAGTCGGCATTGGCGCAGTAAAATTTGCCGATTTATCGAAAAACCGTACCAGCGACTATATTTTTAACTGGAAAACCATGCTCAGTTTTGAAGGGGCAACCGCGCCATACTTACAATACGCTTATTCTCGTATTCAGAGCATCTTCCGTAAAGCTGAGGTCACTCAATTTAGTAAAAACATTCAAATTATTGAGCCGCAAGAAAAAGCATTAGCATTGAAGTTATTACAACTTGAAGATGTTATTGATGCTGTCATTAGCGAATGTACACCTAACTTGTTATGTAACTACTTATACGAGTTAGCTAGCCTTTACATGAGTTTTTATGAAGCATGTCCTATTCTTAAAGAAGGTATTAGTGATGAAGTAAAAGCATCACGTTTGGCGTTGTGTGATTTAATTGCCAAGACCTTAAAACAAGGTTTAGATATTCTTGGCATTGAAGTAATGGACAGAATGTAATCAAACTATAAAATCTAAAAAAGGGGGCAATATGCAATTTACCGATAGCCATTGCCACCTTGATTTTTCTGAACTTTCTAACAATCTACCACAATTACTTAGCCAGTGTTTAGACAATAAAATTAATCGTATCATTGTTCCTGCGGTTAATCCTGAGCATTGGCAACGGGTGCTATTACTTTATGATAATTCCCGTAAAAACACCGCCGATAAAAATACGCCCCAAGTTGACATTGCCTGCTGCTTAGGCATCCACCCTTGGTTTCTTATCCTTAAAAATAAACTACAGCCAAAAAATATTGACTTAACCTTTAATCAGCAACAATTAGCTAACATTGTCAGCCAAAATAGAGAAAAAATTATTGCTATTGGTGAGTGCGGCATTGATGTTTTTAAAGCCAAAAAAAATACCGAAAATGAACAGGCGTTAGCTAAAAACATTCAATTACAGCAAGATTTTTTTGATATGCAACTGAACATTGCCAAAGGGAATAACTTGCCGGTAGTGATACATCACTGTCAGTCTCATCACTATATTCTGCCGCAACTAAAACAGTATAAACTAGCCAAGGCAGGCGTAATTCATGCGTTTTCTGGTAGTTACCAACAAGCTAAAGCTTATGTAGATTTAGGTTTTAAACTTGGCATTGGTGGCACTATCACTTACCCAAGGGCCAAGAAAACAATTAATGCCATTAAACGCTTGCCGTTAACAAGCCTATTATTAGAAACAGACGCCCCTGCTATGCCACCAGTTGACCAGCAAGGGTTGATCAACTCACCACTTAACCTAACCAAAATTTTTCAGACATTGACAGAAATAAGATCTGAATCTGTTGAGGAAATAGCCAAGCAAGTTGAGACTAATGTAGAGCAACTATTTTTCACTACTGATCATTAACCCTTGTTGCGGGCATTCTAAAGCCTTGACGACTAAAGCGATTTAACCCTCTCGTTAATAAAAAGCCAATTAAGCCAGCAATAATTAACAACACTCTAAATAGGGCTTGCCTATCATGACTTTCTTGTTCTAATGTTGAAATCAACAATGACTTTTCAATAGTAACTCGCAAATAGCCCTTTAACTGCTTATGGCGAATTTCAGAAATAAAGGGCACATATTTCTCACTTTTATCTAATGTTTTCTGTGCTTGATCAATACCAAAAAGTACCTTGATTGATGAAGGAGAATAATTTTTACCCTTTGACTCTAGGATAAGCAAACCTGTCTCATCATATAAATGAATATCTCTAACAAAATTGGCCTCAGCCATTTTATTGAGGTATTTTTGTAATAAAGCATGCTGAGATATTTTATTGGTTTTAAGCGAGTTTTCTTCAAGTAATATTGAAGTACCGGCAATCGCCTGCTGCAAAAATTGTTTTGCTGTTTGCTCAAAATGCTGACTAATGGTGTGCTGACTTCTTTCAACACTTGATAGCCAAATAGTCATTAAAGTAACGATAAGCAAAATAGCACTAACTAATTGCAGAATTTTATTATAAATTGACGATAATTTAGGGTATAAAGGCTGCTCAACTGGTTTCATAATAAATTTGCCTAGAATATTTATATTCATAATAGAGAGTTAACGTGCCTTTTTCTACTAATGTATCTTTTTCTACCAATAAATTGTCCTTATCGCTAGGATCTTTCTTCGAACTACATCAACTGAATGGTAGTTTGCCCATCAGTTGCTCATTAAATAACGAAGCATTAACTATTGCTGAGCAAGTTAATGATAAACAGTCAAAACAAGAGTTAGTGGTTTTTAGCGATTTATCAATTGAAAATTTAATAGCTTTACAAACTATTAGTAATATTAATATTAATGCTTTAACAGCCATTAATATACGCAACCAACAAACTAGCTACCGCTTTACTATTAGCTGCGATGATTTTATTTTTGCTCGAAAATCTGTTGCAAAATTTGCTCTTGAGAAAGGCATTGAAGCCGCACTAGTTAAAGATGCACCAACACTTAATGAACCGGGCTTACTAGTCATGGATATGGACTCAACCACCATTGAAATTGAGTGTATTGACGAAATAGCTAAATTAGCGGGAGTTGGGGAGCAAGTTGCCGCCGTAACTGAGCTAGCAATGCTAGGTGAATTAGATTTTGCGCAAAGCTTACACCAAAGAGTTGCTACCCTTAGCGATGCGCCAGAAACTATATTGGCTGATGTTGCTAAAAAAATCCCATTAATGGCTGGCTTAGAAACCTTGCTCGCTGAGCTAAAAAAACATAACTGGCGTATTGCCGTTGCTTCGGGTGGTTTTACCTACTTTGCCGATCATTTAAAAGAGCTATTACAACTTGATGCGACTTTCGCCAATGAGTTAGAAATTATTGACGGCAAATTAACCGGCAAAGTTTTAGGCTCAGTGGTTGATGCGCAAGTGAAAGCCGATTCATTAACATTACTTGCCAAGCAATATCAAATACCTGCTACGCAAACGGTTGCTATGGGTGACGGCGCTAATGATTTAGTGATGATGGCTGCAGCCGGATTTGGTGTTGCTTTTCACGCAAAACCTATTGTTTTGGCACAAGCTGATAGTTCAATTAATCAGCAAGGGTTAGATTGCTTATTGCACTGGTTGGCCTAACTTTAATTAAGTTAGTCGCTCAACACTCACACGAACAAACTAGCAATGAATGATGAATAATCCTACCTTACTTACCAAGAGTTAATTTATTGATAAGTAAGGCTTCTCTAGTGACATCAACGACTTGAATAACACCTGTCACACTCCAAATATCCTGTTCTATTTGTTTACCTCGATGAATAGCATAAGCGCTGATATAACCTAACTCGGCATTTAAATATTCCATATCTGGTTCATTGGTTCTAGATATTATTAACTGTAAACAATAAAACTGCCCATGCCTTAACGCTTTCTTTATGAAAGTTTGCTTTAACTGTGGTGTATTTAGCTCACTATCAAGCGCGACACTGACTGATGCATCAACCTTCTGTGTATTAAGATCAATAGCAAGGTAAACTAACTCAGTTACGGGTTCTTCATTTGTTAACAAAGTTTTTAAACTTTGCTCAAGAGAGTTATTGGCTTGTAACTTGGTTAGCAAAGGGTATAAATTATAAAAGCGTTGACGGTCACTTAATTGCTTCATTTGCTGCAACAATTCATTATCATCATCATTACAAGCTAATACTTCTACTTTGTATCTGCTACCACTTGTCTGTACTACCAATGAAGGTATTCGCATGTTTTTAGCATAACTACTGCGCAAGGCTTCAGCTAAACCTGGTGTTAACATGGCATATTCATCAGGCGTTAATTTATTGCGATTTTTATTAATTAATAATTTAAAAAATGCTCTACCAATATGCTGATGCTCTTTAACGTGAACCCTCAAATTAATAATAGTTTTCTTATGATTAATACGCACCACTTCATAAGGTAACTGTTTAAGATCAAATGCTGAGGTTATTTTTTGTAACTTAGGAAAAGTGAGATAAACAATATCACCCATTGACAAGATAGCACTGCTGTCTAAATGAATTTTTAAACCTGATACTGAAAAATCTAGGGACTTCCCTTGCCATTTTACTTTTTTACATTCGACAACGGCGGGTGTCTTGTATGTAAAGCGCAATTCTTGTCGCTGATTTTTATAAGTAATACCTAATTCATCAACAATCAATGGTTTTTTCAATCGTTTATGACCATATAGTTTCAGCTTGGTAGTATCGATTTTTTCAGATGAAAGCTGCTGATACTGCTCTACAGTACTAGGATGCGTTATATCATTAGCAACCACAATATTTGGCAAGGACACTAAGCTGGTTTTCACTTCATCAGAAGGAGGTAAATTGATATACTGACCTTTTAGTGATCGAGTATTTGATAAGACAAATGGGGAATAAGATCTATTGGCATCAATATCAAAGCAAGTCAATTCTGTAATTGCAAAAGATGATTTACTCGCGGCAAACGCTAAAAAATCACCAAAAAAAACATCATCTTTGGGCAACTGCTGCTCATCTATAGTATAAAAAAAACTCTTACCTTGATGTTGATGGATAAAGCTATAAACCAGTAGTGACTTATCCTCACTGTCTTGTTTTTTCAAACGCTCTAAGCGCTGTTCATTGAGCAAAAAATGTAAGGTAGAGTGCCCTGCCTCATCTTGCCAATATTGAAAAGTCGCCTGATTGTTCTTTGTTGTCAGCGCGTAACGCGGGCGTAGTGTTGTTGACTCTTGCTCTAGTACAATGGGTAACTCGTTAAGTTTAGGTAAGATGTACTGCTCAAAAGAACGTGACAGTAGCGCTTCAACAGTATTATCAAAGTTAATTTTGTAACGACGTTTATTCCCTTGAATATAAGCATGTAAAAAACGCTTAAAAGTATCCTGCTCTGACGAATCAATACGCTGGCAGCCAAACATTTGTGTATCACCATCTTGATGGCTATTTTTAATTTGAAAAGTAAAAACGTCACTAGTACTAAACTGAAAATCTTGCTCCATACCGGTAAACTTTATGCTTATTATGTCATCAACTGATAATGACTGTTGTTCAGTAAAACGAAATTTACAGCCGTTAACACTGATATCTGAGCTGGTGGCAGCAATTTGCTGTTTGTTCGCAAGAGTGATGACTAAATTAATGGCAAAGTTCATCCGCTCTTCAATTCGCTCATGATAGCCTGTGAGTTGATATAACTTTGCTGGGCACTGCTGTTTTTCTGGTACTTTTTTAACGGTATCAACATGAGAAGAGGCTTGACCTGCTTTTTCTTTTTGATAAATAACCCGAAAGTTGTTTTCAGTATTTTTAACCGCTTCATAGACGCCAAAAGTATAGCCACCATAACGCTCAACATTTTCTTCAAAAACACTAACGGCAATATCATCTAAAAAATGATTCTGCCCTTGATATTCATAAACTCTACAGTTGCCATCGACAAAACCACGTAAATCGATCGATCGAGTACAAGGGCTAGCTAGCCGCTTTAACTCCATCTTTAATAAAAAAGATTCACTGGTAGCAAGGTTTTTAGTGCTTGCTAAAAATTTGGCATCAAAATTACTTTTATTCACATGCCCGCGAAAGCGGTTTATCAAAGTTTGATGTTTAGAAAAGTCTGTGCTCATGAATTATTATTTCTAATTATGGTTTAACTTGTTATTTATTTGATAATGCTTAGACAATAAACATAAAAGCATTATAATTTAATCTAATAAAATGAAGCAATTATTATGCCTGTATACTTAGGTTACTTCAAAAGTTTGGGTTATACAAAAACTAAATTACTTTCTATAAGGAAAAGCATGGCGAAAAGCAAGACAGCCTATGTGTGCACTGACTGCGGCTCTGAATATTCACGCTGGTTAGGACAGTGTACTGACTGCAAAGCCTGGAATACCATTTCAGAATTTAGACAGGCAAAACTGCCTGACCGCGGGGGGAATTTTGCAGGTTTTGCCGGCTCAGCACTTAATGATGAAGCAAAAGTTCAAACCCTTGACGCTATAGACCTAGCCGACTTACCACGATTCTCTGCTGGTTTTGCCGAGTTCGATCGCGTATTAGGTGGTGGCATTGTCCCGGGTAGTGCCATTTTAATCGGTGGTGAACCTGGTGCAGGTAAAAGTACCTTATTATTACAGACCATGTGCTCATTAGCTGCCAATATGACTGCGCTATACATCACGGGGGAAGAGTCGCTGCAACAAGTTGCCATGCGAGCAAAACGCTTAGCTTTACCAACAGACAAGCTAAAAATGCTCTCAGAAACCAGTGTCGAAAATATCTGCCATATAGCCATTAAAGAGCAACCTAAAATTATCGTCATTGACTCAATTCAAGTGATGCATATGAGTGATGTGCAATCAGCGCCTGGTAGTGTTTCTCAGGTTAGGGAAAGTGCCGCTTATTTGACGCGTTTTGCCAAACAGCACCATGTTGCTATTTTATTAGTTGGTCATGTCACTAAAGATGGCTCATTAGCCGGGCCAAAAGTGTTAGAGCACTGTATTGACTGCTCTATCATGCTTGAAGGCAGTACTGACTCGCGTTATCGGACATTACGCGGCAACAAAAATCGCTTTGGCGCGGTGAATGAACTTGGTGTTTTTGCCATGACGGGTACGGGCCTAAAAGAAGTGAAAAATCCATCGGCAATTTTTCTAAGTCGTAGCGAAGAGCAAACACCTGGCAGTGTAGTTATGGTGCTATGGGAAGGTACTCGTCCTTTATTGGTGGAAATTCAGGCCTTGGTTGATCATTCAGCTTTGGGTAATCCGCGCCGTGTTGCGGTAGGCGCCGATCAAAACCGCTTGTCTATGCTGTTAGCCGTTTTACATCGCCATGGAGGCTTACAATTAAACGATCAAGACGTATTTGTTAATGTCGTTGGCGGGGTAAAGGTAAGTGAAACCAGTATTGATTTAGCCTTGATCCTTGCATTAGTTTCAAGCTTTAAAGATAATGCGCTATCGCAAGATTTAGTTATTTTTGGTGAGGTTGGGCTATCGGGTGAAATTCGACCTGTACCTAGCGGGCAAGAGCGACTGAATGAAGCAGCTAAACATGGTTTTAAACGTGCTATTGTGCCTTTTAATAATATGCCCAAGCAGGCAATATCAGGCATGGAAGTTATTGGTGTGAAAAAGTTAAGTGATGCCTTAGAAGTTATTTAACACTCTATTTAAAATAGAACTTCGTATCTTATATTTATTTACTATAAAGAGAACTCTCAATTTCCCATGAAAAGATTTTTAAAAAAAGCAATGGTAGCCTTAGGCTGCTCTTTAGTGATGCTAAGCAATGCTAACGCAGAGCAACTGTCTATTGAACGTATATACAGTTCGCCCTCATTAAATGGACAAACACCTAAATCACTTAAACTTTCTCCTGATGGTAGCCGCGTCACCTATTTACAAGGAAAAAGTGATGATCTTAATCGCTATGACTTATGGGAATATAATTTAGCTAGCGAAGAAAATAAATTGCTCGTTGACTCTCAAGATCTTTTCAGCGGCACAGAAGTACTTTCTGATGAAGAAAAAGCCCGCCGAGAACGCCAACGCATCTATGGCTTTGGCATTATGGAATATAAATTCTCCAGTGATGGTAGCGCATTATTGTTCCCCCTTAATGGTGATATTTATTACTATAATTTAGCGAGTAAAACAGCCAAACGCTTAACCGAAACTGACGCTTTTGAAACGGATGTTAAGTTCTCGCCTAAGGGAAATTTTGTTTCTTTTATTCGCGGTCAAAATATTTTTGTACTCAATATTGCTAGCGGTAAAGAAGTGCAGCTGACCAAAGATGGTGGCAGCAATAACATTAAAAATGGTATGAGTGAATTTGTTGCCCAAGAAGAAATGGGCAGAATGACTGGCTATTGGTGGTCACCCGATGAAGCGCACATCGCTTTTCTCAGAGTTGATGAAACACCGGTACAAACCGTTATTCGCAATGAAATTTACGCTGAGAAAATAGAATTAATTGAACAACGATATCCTTCTACAGGCACTAATAACGTCACCATTAAATTAGCTGTAACAGACATTAAGGGCAAAAAAATACGCTTCATTGATACTGGTGAGCATACCGATATTTATATTCCACGAGTGCAATGGCTACCCGATAGCAAAAATTTATCTTATCAATGGCAAAGCCGTGATCAAAAAACCTTAAAGCTTAAAACTTATAACCTTAAAAAGCGCAGGCAAAAAACCTTATTAACCGAGCAGTCAGATAATTGGGTGAATCTACATCATGATTTAGTTTTTTTACAAGACAATAAATCTTTTATTTGGGCTTCTGAGCGTGATGGTTTCAAACATCTATATCACTTTAGTAATAATGGTAAGTTAATCAATCAGCTCACCAAAGGCCAATGGATAGTTGATGCTATTAAACATGTTGATGAAGACAATGGAGTCATCTACTTTACCGGCCGTGCTGATACACCACTTGAGCGTCACTTATACAGTGTTCCCTTAAGTGGCAAATCACCTGAGCATGTTGTACGCATAAGCAAGCGCAACGGCTTTCATAGCATAAACTTTAGTAAAGACAGCAAAAGCTATATTGATAGTTTTTCTAATATCACCACACCTAAACAAGTTAGCTTACACAAGGTTAATGGTGAGCATATTACTTGGTTAGCTGAAAATAAAATTAGTGAAGAGCACCCTATTAGCCCTTATTATGATGATTTAATTCAGCCTAAATTTGGCACATTAACCTCTGATGACAAGCAAGCGACACTTTATTATAAATTGTACAAACCTAAGCACATGGCTCCGGGTAAAAAATACCCTGTTATTGTTAATGTCTATGGCGGCCCGCATGCTCAACGTGTTAGAAATATCTGGCAAGGGGCTGATTTCACCCAGTATATGCTGCAACAAGGATACATTGTTTTTCAACTTGATAACCGTGGTTCAAACTACCGTGGCACAGCGTTTGAGTTTCCAATATATGAAAAGCTTGGACAAGTTGAAGTTGACGACCAAATAACAGGCGTTAAACACCTTCACACACTACCCTTTATTGATAAAGAGCGCATTGGTATTTATGGTCATTCCTATGGTGGATACATGGCTCTTATGACAATGTTTAAGGCGGGTGATTACTTCAAAGCCGGTGTAAGCGGTGCGCCAGTAACTGACTGGTTGTTATACGACACCCATTACACTGAACGTTACTTGAACCACCCCAAAGCAAATGCTGATGGTTACGAGCAATCTAGTGTATTCCCTTATATTTCAGGCTTGAATGGCCCATTAATGGTTTATCATGGCATGGCTGATGACAATGTTCTTTTCACCAATACCACAAAATTAATCAAAGCGTTGCAAGATGAAAATAAGCAATTTGAATTAATGACGTATCCGGGTAGTAAGCACAGTATGCGGGGTAAAAAAGTAAAAGTGCATTTGAACAATACTATTATGAGCTTCTTTGATAGGCACTTTAAGTAGTAATAAGTAGCGAGCCAGTAAAGTTGCGAGTAACGAAAACACCTCAAGTGCTACAGGTGTCTTCGAAGCTCGTAACTATAAATTTCATAACACAACTTTATTCTGGTTCATAATCCAAGTTAGCAGATAACCAACGCTCAGCTTGTTCAATAGTCATGCCTTTACGCGCGGCATAATCAAGTACTTGATCTTTAGCCAGCTTTGCCACTGCAAAATATTTAGAGTCAGGATGAGCAAAGTACCAACCACTTACCGCAGCCCCCGGCCACATGGCATAACTTGACGTTAGTTCCATGCCTATGTTGTCTTTAACGTTAAGTAGTTCCCATAACAAACCTTTTTCAGTGTGTTCTGGGCATGCAGGATAACCCGGTGCTGGTCTTATGCCCTGATAGCTTTCTCGGATCAAAGCATCATTATCAAAATCTTCATCCGCCGCATAGCCCCAATACTCTTTACGTATTTTTTCATGTAAATATTCAGCGCTTGCTTCTGCTAACCTGTCAGCAACGGCTTTTAATAGAATACTGTTATAAGCATCATGCTTGTCATCATACACTTTTACTAATTCGTCAACGCCAAAGCCTGCAGAAACAGCAAAGGCGCCGATATAATCATCAATACCTGAATCTTTATCAGCAACGTAGTCCGATAAACAGCGATTAAATTGCCCTGCTGGCTTTTTACTTTGCTGGCGCAATTGATGCAGCTTAATTAAAGTTTCACTACGTGTGTCATCGCTATAGACTACTAAATCATCAGCCTCGCTATGGGCAGGGAATAAACCAAAGACGGCTTTTGCGGTAATTTTTTTGTTATTAATAACATCATCAAGCATGGCATTAGCATCATTGAATAACTTAGTTGCTTCTTCCCCTATCACTTCATGACGCAAAATTAACGGATACTTACCTGATAACTGCCACGTCATAAAAAATGGCGTCCAATCAATATAACTACGTATTTCGCTAAGATCTAACTCATCAAGTACAGTGACTCCAACTTTATTGGGCTTTTTCGGGGTATAAGCATCAAAACAGATTGGCGTGCTATTAGTGCGGGCATCCTCAAGACTAATTAAGCTTGAGCGCGGCCCTTTTTTGTAATGGCGAGCTCGAACACGCTCATATTCTTCTTGGGTTTTAGCAAAAAAATCATCTCTATGTTCATCCGATAATAAATTACTGACCACGGACACTGCCCGAGAAGCATTGGAGACATACACAACGGGATGATCATACTGAGGTTCAATTTTAACGGCAGTATGCGCCTTTGAAGTTGTTGCACCACCAATAAGTAATGGCAATTCAAAGCCTTGTCGCTTCATTTCTTTTGCAACATGCACCATTTCATCAAGCGATGGTGTGATCAGACCCGACAAGCCAATAACATCAACTTTTTCTTCTTTAGCCACGCGTAAAATATCTTCAGACGATACCATCACACCTAAGTCGATAATTTCATAGTTATTACATTGCAATACGACACCAACAATATTTTTACCAATATCATGAACATCACCTTTTACGGTCGCCAACAACACTTTGCCATTGGAGCTAGCTTGTGTTTTCTCCGCTTCAATAAAGGGATTTAAATGAGCAACAGCCTGCTTCATCACCCGCGCTGATTTAACCACTTGTGGCAAGAACATTTCACCGGCGCCAAACAAATCGCCGACAGCATTCATGCCATCCATTAAAGACCCTTCAATAACATCTAATGGCCTTGCTGCCATAAGCCGTGCTTCTTCAGTGTCTTCAACAATAAACTCGTTAATGCCTTTCACTAAAGAGTGGGATAATCGCTCGTTGATAGGAAGATCACGCCAAGCTAAGTCTACTTTTGATTGCTGACCGCCTGCTTGGCCATGATACTCCTGAGCAATATCCAATAAACGTTCAGTTGCCCCATCATCACTATTTTGAATAACATCTTCAACGGCTATACGCAGTTTTTCAGGAATATCTGAATAAATGGCCAGCTGACCAGCATTAACTATCCCCATGTCCATGCCGTTTTTAATAGCATGATAAAGAAACACGGCATGAATAGCTTCACGTACTGGGTTATTACCGCGAAATGAGAATGAAACGTTAGAGACTCCGCCAGAAATCATTGCATAAGGCAGGTTTTGCTTGATATCGGCAACGGCTTCAATAAAATCAACGGCATAATTATTATGCTCATCAATACCGGTGGCAACAGCAAAAATATTAGGGTCGAAAATAATATCTTCAGCAGGAAAGCCTATTTCATCGACTAGAATTCCATAAGCTCTTTTACAAATTTCATATTTGCGCACTCTGGTATCTGCTTGCCCTGCTTCATCAAACGCCATAACAATAACAGCAGCACCATAACGACGAAGTAACTCAGCTTGTTTGCGGAAATTTTCTTCTCCCTCTTTCAAACTGATAGAGTTAACAATACCTTTACCCTGAATACATTTAAGGCCAGCTTCTAAAATATCCCATTTAGAAGAATCAATCATAATAGGTACTTTGGCAATATCAGGCTCACCAGCAATTAGGTTCAAAAAGCGCACCATGGCTTTTTTCGAATCCAGCATGCCTTCATCCATATTGATATCGATAATTTGAGCGCCATTTTCAACTTGTTGTAGCGCAACTGCGATAGCTTGATCGTAATTTTCTTCTTTGATTAAACGTTTGAAAATAGCCGAGCCAGTAACATTAGTTCGCTCACCTACATTGACAAACAAACTGTCAGATTGAATGGTTAACGCTTCTAAACCAGATAGCCTACAAGCTATGTCGCGTGGCTTAATTTCTCGTGGTTTAATGCTAGCTACAGAATCCGCCATACCTTTGATATGAGCGGGTGTTGTACCACAACAGCCACCAATAATGTTCAAAAAACCTGCACTTGCCCATTCAGCAACATGGTCATTCATGTCTTCTACGGTGAAATCATATTCACCAAAGGCATTAGGTAAACCAGCATTCGGATGTGCGGAAACAGCAACATCGCTAATGCGGCTCAACTCTTCCACATATTGGCGAAGTTCAACAGGCCCTAACGCACAGTTTAAACCAACAGAAATCGGCTTAGCGTGACGCAGTGAATTATAAAAAGCTTCGGTTGTTTGCCCTGATAAAGTGCGACCTGAGGCATCAGTTATTGTGCCTGAAATCATCACAGGAAGACGATTTTGTAATTGCTCGAATACTGTTTCTACTGCAAAAATAGCCGCTTTGGCATTTAATGTGTCAAAAATAGTTTCGATTAAAATAATGTCACTACCACCTTTGATTAATGCGGTAGTCGACTCTATATAAGCCTCTTTCAGCTCATCAAAATCAACATTACGAAAAGCAGGATCGTTAACATCCGGTGAAATAGAACAAGTGCGGTTAGTTGGCCCCAATACACCGGCAACAAAGCGCGGCTTTTCAGGCATTTTAGCATTGAACTCATCTGCTGCTGCCCGGGCAATTTGTGCTGCGCGAAGATTAATCTCAGCACTAAGCCCTTCCATGTCATAATCAGCCATAGCAATAGTCGTGGCATTAAAGGTATTGGTTTCTAAAATATCAGCACCAGCTTCAAGGTATTCCAGATGAATGGCTTTAATAACCTCTGCTTGGGTTAACACCAATAAGTCATTATTACCTTTTACATCACAGTGCCAGTCAGCAAAGCGTTCTCCTCGATAGTCTTGCTCTTCAAACTTATACGCTTGGATCATGGTGCCCATCGCACCATCTAAAATTAAAATGTTCTTTGCTAATTGCTGTTCTAACAGGGCATATGAAGGAGATTTTTTCATGGGATTTCCGACTTTCTAAAAGTAAAATTTTCAAACCAAAATAATTAATTTTGAAGCTTAAATTACCGTATCTGGATGAATAGCTTTAATATTGGAAGCATCCAATTTATATGGCGTTATTTGATAAACATAGTAGTTGAGCCAATTTGTAAATAAGAGACTACCATGGCTTCGCCACGAACCAGCCGGAAAACTATTGGTATCATTGTTTTTATAGTAATTCTCTGGCAGTGCAGTTGCCTCGTTACTCTTACTGTCTCTAAGGTATTCTTCATGCAAGGTACTGGCGTCATATTCCGGATGTCCGGTTAAATAGACTTGCTGCTTATTTTTACTGGCAACCAGATATACTCCAGCAACATCAGACTCAGCTAATATCTGCAACTGTTCGACACTTTGATAGTCCGCTTTGTCAATATAACCATAGCGGGAGTGTGGCACATTAAAACTTTCATCAAAACCGCGAGTTAGCAACTCTTTGCTATCAAGTGGCGTATGCTGGAAAACCCCTGATAGCTTATTTTTACGTAATTTACGGTTTAAGCCATAATGATGGTATAGTGCAGCATGCGCAGCCCAACACGAAAACATCGTCGAAGTAACATTTTTTTCTGCCCAATCAAATACTTCACAAATTTTATCCCAAAATGTCACTTGAGAATAATCTAACAAAGCCAACGGCGCACCCGTAATAATTAAACCATCGTACTGCTTGTGCTTAATATCATCAAAAAGACAGTAAAAATTATTCAAGTGCTCTGTAGGGGTATTTTTGGATTCATTAGCATGTATACGTACAAACTCGACATTTATTTGTAACGGTGTATTAGACAGCATGCGCAAGATCTGTACTTCAGTCTCTATCTTATTAGGCATTAAATTTAATATGGCCACTTGCATTGGACGAATTTCTTGACTGATGGCACGATGCTCAGACATAACAAAAATATTCTCATTATCTAATATTGATAATGCTGGCAACTGATCGGGTATTTTAATGGGCATAACACATAACCTAATAAGAAATTAAAGGGGTATTTCATAGATTATCATGTTACTTAGATTGCTAGCGTTGTCAACTTCTAAACGTATAGACGTCTAAACATTCCATTCTATTACTTAACTTTTAGCTATAAAAAAACGATACCTTACGTCTAAGATATCGTTTTTTAACTGTACTACACTCGATGCTAGCACATACTTTGAAAGCTACTTATTTAGAGACATAACCCCATGGTTATGTCTCTCGGCATTTATTCAGTCACAGCTTCTGATTCAGCGGGTACTCTTTTAGCTAAAAACATATCGCGCAACTTAGTATCAACATCCTTAGCCATTTCTGGGTGCTCTTCTAAGTATTTAGCGGCATTGGCTTTACCTTGGCCTATGCGTTCGCCGTTGCAGCTATACCATGCACCGGCTTTTTCAACAAAGCCATTTTTTACACCTAAATCAATTAATTCACCTAGGTTATTAATACCTTCACCATATAAAATTTGAAATTCAGTTTGTTTAAATGGCGGTGCGACCTTGTTTTTAACCACTTTAACTCGGGTTTCATTGCCAACAATTTCATCGCCATTTTTCACTGCACCGATACGACGAATATCTAGACGGACAGAAGCGTAGAATTTTAACGCATTACCACCCGTAGTTGTTTCTGGGTTACCAAACATGACGCCAATTTTCATACGAATTTGATTGATAAAAATAAGCATGGTGTTTGATTTTTTCAAATTACCCGTTAACTTACGCATAGCTTGCGACAGCATACGAGCTTGCAGACCCATATGCGAATCCCCCATATCACCTTCAATTTCGGCTTTTGGTGTTAGTGCGGCAACTGAGTCGACAACAATAATATCAATAGCGCCAGAACGGGTTAACATGTCAACAATTTCAAGTGCTTGCTCACCAGTATCAGGTTGAGAAACAAGTAACTCATTAATATCAACACCTAGTTTTTCTGCATAAATGGGGTCGAGGGCATGTTCGGCATCAACAAAAGCACAAACTTTTCCTTCTCGCTGTGCTTGAGCAATAACTTCTAAAGTAAGTGTTGTTTTACCACTTGACTCAGGGCCATAAATTTCAACCACGCGACCTAATGGAAGACCGCCAGCACCAAGGGCAATATCTAATCCTAATGAGCCAGTAGAAATAGTCTCTACGTCCATTGTATTGTTATCACCTAATTTCATAATTGAACCTTTACCAAACTGGCGTTCAATTTGCCCTAATGCGGCACTTAGTGCTTTTTCTTTATCGTCTTTCATATATTGCTCCACGAAATATTATTGCTATTTCTTTTAAAGAATTCGTCTTGATGAAGCAAGTATACTGTATAGTCGTACAGTATCAAGTTTTTTATCATTTTTTTTTATTTCTTATGAAAAACCAAACAACCGATACTTTTAATCACTTGATATATATGACTTAATTGACAACGTATATCTTTTTCACATTTATATAAAAAAAGTTACTATTTAATATCTTTGTATTTTACACACTAGTTCTCAGTAGTTAATTGGTCATATCAATGAAAGTAAAAAAATAACGGCTATACCAGTAATTTATGGCATAATCTGACTCTAGCAATTTTCACTTTTCAATGAGTTATAGCATTTCAATGACCACAGCAACGCAAGACTTCTCCTCTCACACCCCGATGATGCGTCAGTACCTTACCATCAAGGCAGAATTTCCCAATATCTTAATTTTCTATCGTATGGGGGATTTTTATGAGTTATTTTTTGATGATGCAAAAAAAGCCGCTGATTTATTAGATATTTCGCTAACCGCGCGCGGAAAAACAGGGGGCAATGCCATACCTATGGCAGGTGTGCCTTATCACGCTGTAGAGAATTACTTAGCTAAACTAGTGCAATTGGGCGAAAGTGTCGCTAGTTGTGAGCAAATTG
>ENA-UZWX01005363-UZWX01005363.1-metagenome-genome-assembly--contig:-Day-4---50m-contig-5363_pt1 | contig 27892 bp, 22 predicted proteins | sample MGYA00260347_ERZ794907 | MGnify/ENA metagenome assembly ERZ794907 | reverse complement strand
AAAAAAAATGGGTTTTATTTATCAACCCTGAAGAAAGTTCAATAGAACAACTTGCCAATACACACGGTATTGATGTATCAAAAATATTGATGGTGAACTATAAAAGCGCAATGAAATCTCATACAAAAATAGCTTTAGAGCAAATAAAATCAGTATTAAGTAAAGGCAATTGTTCTGCAGTTATCTTATCGAATACTAACTTTGAAAATGAAGAAATTACCCAGTTAGAAAACTCGGCTTGCGAGGGGAAAACCCAATGTGTGCTATTGAAGAAAGGTGTTTTACATTAAAAGTAGTTAATATTAGAGGCTAGAAAATTAAATCTAGCCTTTAGCTTTTAAAGCTTAATTATAGCTTTTAATCCACTGCTCAATATTGCGCTCTAATACTGCCATTGGCACAGCGCCACCAAGCAGTAGCACATCGTGAAAAGCGCTTAACTCAAATTTATTCCCTAACGCTGTTTTAGCGTGATCCCGCAAAGATAATATTTTTAGCATACCTAACTTATAGCCTAATGCTTGTCCCGGCCAAGTGATATAACGCTCTATCTCAGCAACTACATCAGACTCTGCTGTACCTGTAATTTCACTCATATAGGTGATCGCTTGCTCACGTGTCCAGCGTTTGTGATGCATTCCGGTATCAACCACTAAGCGTACGGCGCGAAATAACTCTGCTTGCAAACGACCTAAATCACTAAAGGGATCATTTTCATAAAGGCCAAGCTCACTGGCGACCTTTTCGCTGTAAAGAGCCCAACCTTCAACATAAGCATTATAAGGTGCGATTCTACGTAAAAAAGGTAATGAGGCTTGATCCATATTTAAAGCAACTTGCCAATGATGGCCTGGGTTTGCTTCATGATAAGTTAAGGTTTTCAAGCCAAATTTAGGATTAGCTTTCATATCACGTAAATTAATCCAGTATATACCCGGCTTAGAGCCGTCAACCGATGGGGGGCTGTACTGACCACCTGGTGCACCGTCTTGAATTTCTACAGGAAAAGAACGTACTTGCACTTCATAGCTAGGCTTAGTTTTAAAAACTGGCGCCATTTTCAAAGTGATTTCGTCAATATAGCCATTAAGATCAGCTAACAACTGCTCACGACCCGCTTTTGAATCTTCATATAAAAAACGCTCTTCTTCATTCAACGCCACCATACGATCGCCAACAGTGCCGTTTGTATAGCCTTCATTAACAAGAATTGTATTCATCTCTTGGCTAATACGCTTAACTTCATCTAAGCCTAATTGGTGTATTTCATCAGCACTCAGTAAGCTATCACCTAATTGACGAATTGCTTCTTGATAATAAGCTTCACCATTAGGCTGCGCCCAAACACCCGCTTCACTGCGTGCTTTAGGTCATAATTGCTCAGTTGTTTTTGTCATTGATTGATAAGCAGGGTAAACAACTTGAGTAACTTTATCGATCGCTTGGTCAATCAATTGCTGTTTTTGTTGCGGTGTAAGTGAAGCTATCTTATGTACTTTATCTGAAAAGTTAGTTACAAAAACATGTGCTTTAGGCGCTGAATTAGTAAAACCCTTTAAGTAACGAATTGCACCTGTGACGGTACTTTTAGGTGGAAACCAGTCTTGCTTGCTATCAAAGGTAAGTTTCTCTTCAATACTGGCAAGCATTTGATCGAACTTACCTAGGCGAGAGATATAATAAACTGCCTCCTGCTCTGTAGTGATAGGCTGATCATTTTGCATAATACGCGGCACATCAATTAACGGACCATTTATTTGATTAACAATGAACGGCGATAACCCCATCCATGCATCAATGTAGCCAATAGGGAAATCTTTATGGCCGGCAAAATATTGGCTAATACCCGCCATCACCTGCTGGTTATCTATGGCCGTATTGGTCGTTTGAGATAATTGATAACTGCTAATTTGTTCTGATAAGTTAGCTAGCTGCTGACGAAGATTAGCTTCATTTTCAGGGCTAAAATCAGGTAATTGATTATTAAACTCTTTGCCAACATCTTCGCTTGTTAAGCCAAACATAGTGGCTTCTGGTGCCCTTTGTTTAAACAATGTTTGTGAAGCCTGTAGATATAAAGAGCTGATATTTTGTTGTGATTGAGGTTTAGCAGCAACATTTTTTTCAACTGCTTGGCTGTTATTTTTCTCCACTGGGGCTGAGGTGTTACTCTCTTCACAACCAGTTAGAGCAAGTGCAGCAACAACCGCACAAGTGATAAGTGTCAATTTCATTATTTTTCTCTTTATACTCATTTGTGTCATGATTAGAGCAAATGAAGGCAGTGTTGTAAACAAATCCTCCCAGAGAACATAAACTCAAGCAGTGAATTCCTTTTAGAAATACAAATCATTTTTTGCTATAATCGCGCGCCTAGATTTAGTCGGTTAAATATTTACAGCATAAATTGAGTATCCCTATGAGCCAAACGCAGCCACAAGCCTTATTCGACTATCCCAAATATTGGGCTGAATGTTATGGAACTGCGCCCTTTTTACCCATGTCTCGAAAAGAAATGGATATTTTAGGTTGGGACAGCTGCGATATTATTATTGTCACTGGTGATGCCTATGTGGACCATCCAAGCTTTGGCATGGCCATTATCGGTAGAATGCTCGAGTCACAAGGTTTCAGAGTTGGTATTATTGCGCAACCTGATTGGCGCTCAAAAGATGCCTTTATGGAACTTGGTAAACCAAATCTATTTTTTGGCGTAACCGCTGGCAACATGGACTCGATGATCAATCGCTATACTGCCGAGCGTCGTATGCGCCATGATGATGCTTATACGCCAAATGATGAAGGTGGTAAGCGCCCTGATCGAGCCGTTACTGCTTATACTCAACGCTGTAAAGAAGCCTTCAAAGGTGTGCCTGTGGTAATTGGCGGCATTGAAGCAAGCCTGCGTCGTATTGCTCATTACGATTATTGGTCTGATAAAGTGCGCCGTTCTGTGTTATTTGATTCAAAAGCTGATTTATTAGTTTATGGCAATGCTGAGCGCCCACTCATTGAAATTGCGCACCGTATTGCCCGTGGTGAAGACGCTAAGAAAATCACCAATGTTCGCGGTAGTGCCTTTTTAACGAATCAAGCGCTACCCGGCTGGCAAGGCGTTGATTCACGCGATATCGACAGACCCGGTAAAATTGACCCTATAGCTAATCCTTATGAGGAAATCACACCAACGAGCTGTAGTGATAATGAATCACAAGAAGTTGATATTCAAGATGAGTCAAAGGATATGACTAAAACAGCTCAAGTTTTGAATATTACCGAGCCAAGTTCTAGTAAAAACAAGCCTTGGGAAAATACTTACATTAACTTGCCTACTTTTGAGCAAGTAAAAGATAATAAGGTGATGTACGCACACGCCTCGCGTATATTCCACCAAGAAGTAAATCCTAGTTCAGCCAAAGCGTTACTACAAAGCCATGGCACTCGCATGATTTGGTTAAATCCGCCTGCAACGCCACTTTCCATGGATGAAATGGATGGTGTATTTGCTTTACCCTATCAACGCGTACCGCACCCTAGTTATGGCAAAGCAAAAATTCCTGCCTATGATATGATCAAAACCTCCATTAATATTATGCGTGGCTGTTTTGGTGGTTGCACTTTTTGCTCTATTACTGAGCATGAAGGTCGCATTGTTCAATCACGATCACATGACTCCATCATTAATGAAATTGAAGATATCAAAGCGAAGGTGCCCGGCTTTACTGGCGTCATTTCAGATTTAGGCGGCCCTACCGCCAACATGTATCAACTTAACTGTAAAAGCGAAAAGGCCGAAGCCAGTTGTCGTAAACCCTCATGTGTCTGGCCTACCATCTGCGGTCATTTAGATACCGATCACACGCCAACGATTGAACTTTACCGCAAAGCAAGGAAAGTAAAAGGCATTAAAAAGATACTTATCGCCTCAGGTGTACGTTACGACTTAGCAATTGAAGATCCTGAATATGTTAAGGAGTTAGCTAGTCATCATGTTGGCGGCTATTTGAAAATAGCACCAGAGCACACAGAGAAAGGCCCATTAGATAACATGATGAAGCCGGGCATGGGCAGTTATGATAAATTTAAGGAAATGTTTGACCACTACTCAAAGCTTGCGGGTAAGAAACAATATTTAATTCCGTACTTTATCTCAGCTCATCCGGGCACAACCGATAGAGATATGGTGAATTTGGCGCTTTGGCTTAAAGAAAATAATTTTAAGTTAGATCAGGTACAGAATTTTTATCCCTCTCCTTTAGCCAATGCCACTACGCTTTATCATACTGAACTTAATTCACTACGTAATATAACCAGTAAAAACTTAGCAAAGGAAGATGGCACAGTTGCCGTACCTAAAGGGGCTATACAAAGGCGATTACATAAGGCTATTCTACGCTATCATGATCCAAACAACTGGCCAGAAATTCGCGCTGCGTTAACGAAGATGGGCTTAAGCAGGTTGATTGGCTCAGCGCCAAACTGTTTAGTACCTAGAGAAACTCGTGGTGAACAGCGAATCCAAAGCAATGACAAGCGACAAGGTAAAAATAATGCTCAGGGGTTCAAAACCAGTCCTGGACAGAAAAAGCATTCGAGCAATAAATCAAAAACTCGAAAACAATCTGCTAATAAGGGTTTAACCCGCTTTAGTAACGACCAATTTAAGAAAAAAACAAAGTAGCTATTGAATCGTATAAGCTACACAACAAACAAAAAAAGGTTGCCGTAGGGCAACCTTTTTAATTTAACTAAAGATAAGTGCTTACTATTTAGGTAATTTAAATGTCCAAATGCTACCACCTTGGTTTAAGTGTTTAACACGTTTAGCTACATCGCCACCCCATAAAGGTACAGCGCCACCCCAACCAGATAAGACTGAAATGTATTGCTCGCCATCCATTTCCCACGTAACTGGCGATCCAACAACACCTGAACCAGTATTGAATTTATATTCAACATCACCTGTTTTAGCATTCAAACCTATCAAGTAACCTTCAGGGTTACCGGTAAAGACTAAATTACCCGCAGTCGCTAAAACACCAGCCCATAACGGCGAGTAGTTTTTATAACGCCAAACTTCTTTACCTGTTTTAGGATCCATTGCTCTTAAAACACCAATGTAATCATCATTATTAGCTTTGATAGTAAAACCAGCACCTAAATAAGCTGAACCTTTTTTATACGCTGTTGGTTCGTTCCAAATATCCATTGACCATTCGTTTGATGGTACGTAGAACAATTCAGTGTCTTTACTGTAAGCCATTGGCATCCAGTTTTTACCACCTAAGAATGATGGCGTTGCAACAACACTTTTACCTTTCTTACCATCTTTAGAATCAGCTGGGTTACCAGGTCTGTTATCTTTAATATAAAGAGGACGACCTTGCTTATCTAAACCAGAAGCCCAAGAGATTTTATCTACAAAAGGGAAACCTCGGATGAAATCACCATTTTCGCGGTTAAGTACATACATGAAACCGTTACGGTCAGCAGTAGCGGCTGCTTTTACAGTTTTACCATTTTGCTTATAGTCAAAGGAAACTAATTCATTAACACCATCGAAATCCCAACCATCATGTGGTGTGGTTTGGAAGTGCCAAGCAATTTTACCGGTATCAGGGTCAATCGCTAAACGAGATGATGAGAAGTAGTTATCACCTGGGCGTAAATGTGAGTTCCATGGCGCAGGGTTACCCGTACCGAAGAACAGTAAATCTACGTCAGCATCATAAGTACCGCCATTCCATGGAGCAGCACCACCTGATTTCCATAAATCGCCCGGCCAGGTTTGGCCAGCTTTGCCGCCAGAGATACCGTTGTCCATTTTCTTGCCATTTTTCCAGATATAGCCCATATGGCCTTCAACTGTTGGACGCTCCCATAAGATTTTACCATTTTTAGCATCATAGGCTCTAACTTTACCTACAATACCAAACTCACCACCAGCAACACCGGTAATAACCTTACCTTTAACAATAATTGGCGCAGCAGTAATTGAATAACCCGCTTTGTAATCTTCTACTTTCTTTTTCCAAACAACTTTACCAGTATCTTTATGAAGTGCTACTAGCTTTGCGTCTAAGGTACCAAAAATAACTAAATCACCATACAAAGCTGCGCCACGGTTGATTACGTCACAACATGGCATAATGCCATCGGGTAATCTGGCATCATATTGCCAAAGCTCTTCACCTGTTCTCGCATCAACAGCAAAAACACGTGAATAAGAGCCTGTAATATACATAACACCATCTTTAATCAATGGTTGTGATTCCTGCCCGCGTTGTTTTTCACCCCCCAGTGAAAAAGCCCAAACAGGTCGCATCTCTTTAACCGTATCAGTATTAATTTTTTTCAATGGACTGAAACGCTGTCCTTTAAGGCCTAGGCCATAAGAAACAACATCATCCGTCGTCATTTGATCTTTTAGAATGTCTTTATTGGTTACATTAGCATTTGCCATGCCTGTTAGCGCTAATGAAACTATCATTGATAATGACAATGCTTTTCTTTTACTGGTTGTTATCATTGTTTGTTCCTCAGGAATTGAATCCACATATTGCTTCTGTTGCTATTTATACTTCTTATATCCCCTGCTTAACTTATTCGTGTTAGTGCTCTTTACTTTTAACAAAGAGCGTTTATGTAAAAACGTTATGCAGGTTGAATTTATGATAAAATGTTGCTTAAAGGTTAACCACTGAACAGCAGTATGAATTCACCTCATCATTTAGGATGACAACTTTTTATTATCACTCACTGGCTTTATAGAAGTCGGGGGTTTTGTAAATAGTATGATATTTGGCGAATATTCTTTCTATGGCACCAGTTTTACTCATATTTTCAACAATATCAGCAACCGCATAACCTAATTGTCGATAATCAGCCTTAACTGCCATACCAATATCCCATTGTTGCCGCCCTATCATAGGAAAAGCATTTTTTGCTAAGGGATAATCAACGTTGGAGAGTTGACCTTGATAGTGACTAATTTGACTGCTAAGTCCCATAACCGCATCAACCTTGCTTGCTGTCATAGCATCAATGGCTTGACTAACTGATGGAAATTGTTTGGCGCGATCTCGCATGCGGCCACGAAAGGCAGAAGTCAGGTAAAATTGAGGAATAGAGTCCACTTCAACACCAATATCGTGATATTGAAAAACAGCTATCGTTTCTACTGAGTCGATTTTTTTACTATTGAAAATAACCTGCCATGATTCAGTATGATAAGGGGCAAACATGTGCACATGCTGGTGTACTAACTCGCCAATATCATCACGCAATAGAGCGTAATCTCTATCGTAGGGTACTCTTAACATTAAGTCGGCTACCGTTCTGTTAAGATAGTGTCCTTTCCAAAGGTTATTACGTAAGTCATCATCAACATTTTCATCAGCAGTCATCCAGCGAAGGCGGAGTTTTACGCCGAGCTTTTTGGCGATGATATGCGCTAAGTCGACATCAATGCCCTTCTCTTTACCATTCTCTATAAAAGAAAAAGGTTGGAAGTCACTATAAACCGCAATAATAATTTCATCACTTTCTATAATGTCATCATAAGATCGGGAAAAAGCTGTTGCACAAAGAAGCCAGCAACAGCTAAAAGTGAAAAAAAGTAAAAGTAGGTTACTTTCCTTCATTACTGACTTTCTCTAACCAAGTCCGGATAGCCCATAATGCCTCTTGAGATAAATGTTCAGTCATTTTTGGCATATAAACAGCGCCATTACGAACTGCACCATTTACTACTCGATAACCGTACCATTCATCACCATCATAATCAGTGGCTAACATACGTAAATCTGGGGCAATACCGCCAGAGATACCCCCTAAACCATGACAGCGCGCACAGTTTTGGTTATAGGCTGAAGAACCAAGCTTAATGATTTTGTCAAGCACATCACCTGTTTCATCACGATATGGATTTCTTTCTAACCACTCATCGCCTAACTGGGGTAATTCAGAAGTATCAATTGATTGAGGAGTTACTGGCCCATGCGCAAAGGCACCATATGAAAGAGCCGCTACACAGGCAATTAAGCATTTACGCTTCAAGTTAAATTTAGTCATTGTTCCAAAACCTCTTTGATCTACTTTTAAATTATATGCTGCTAGTCTAGCGAATAGATTGCTATTGCCGAATTATACTTTAGGTACTTTCGACTCATCCTTTAGTATGAACTTTATCAACCTTCACAACAAAAACAGACCGTAAACAATTTAAAAACAACAATTTACCACAAAAGCACTTACAGAATATCGAGTTGTAAACTAAGGCATTACTGCTATATGATGATAAATAATAAGACGTTATAACAACTCTAAATGAAATGACTATGCTAAAAAACAATGAAGATAAAAGATTGGTACTTATAAGCTTTATTACCTTCATGCTGCTAACAAGCTTTAGTGCTTTTTCAGCACCATTAACTATTCATATGACCTATTTAAAGTTACATAAACCGCATTCACCGGCATTATCCAATATTATAAAAATGGCCAGTGATAGTGGTTATCAAGGGGCAAAGCTAGCAATAGCAGACTCAAATACCACAGGAAAATTTTTACAGCAAAACTTTACGCTAAGTGCCTATGATTTCAAAAAGCCACAGAATTTACTGACACGATTAAAAGAAGAGTTTAATCAAGGTAAGGCTATTTTTATACTTGATACGCCATTATCTCTTTTGAAAAAAGTAGACTTGTGGGCGCAAAATAAAGACATTTTACTGTTTAATATCAGTGAGTCTTCAAACCTTTTAAGAAGTAGCCAATGCTTAATCACTATGTTACATACTGCCCCAAGTCAAGCAATGAAATCAGATGCACTTGCACAGTGGCTGCTCTATAAACGCTTAAATAAAGTATTATTAATTCGTGGCGAAAAGCCTGCTGATATTACTTTAGCCAAATCATTTAAACGCTCAGCCAAACGCTATGGCCTTAAGATAATTGCTGAAAAACCCTGGAGTTTTAATACAGATCTCAGGCGAAATGCCCAGCAAGAAGTTCCTCTTTTTACCCAAACATCTAAAGAATATGATGTTGTTTATGTTGCCGATCAGGCTAAAGATTTTGCTGAGTACATTCCTTTTAATACCTACCTTCCTAGACCTGTTGTTGGCTCTGCTGGCCTAGAATCCTTGTCTTGGCATAGAGTCATAGAGCAATGGGGCGCAGCACAATTACAAACGCGCTTTACTAAATTAACCGCTCGTTATATGAATGAAATTGATTTTAATGCTTATCTAGCTATTCGAAGTGTCGCGCAAGCCGTGCATAAAACCAACTCAGCATCAGTTTCGGCCTTAAACGCTTACATTAAATCTCCTGATTTTAAATTAGCGGCTTATAAAGGACGAAAACTGAGTTTTCGCGCTTGGAATGGTCAGTTAAGAATGCCAATTGCTTTAGTACACCCCCATGGCTTAGTGTCTCAATCTCCACAAGCAGGAATTCTACATCCGAAAACAGAATTAGACACCCTAGGTTTTGATCAACAAGAATCTCGATGCGGCACAAACTAGCAGATCGAATGTTAACTTCACAGGAAAGGTAAATTATGAAAATTAAGTTATTAGTTGGCTTGCTTATTATTGCCCAAAGTTGTTTGGCAACAGCAGGGGATCTTGCCTATATCACCAACGAAAAAGACGATAATATTTCGGTGATAGATCTACAAAAACAAAAAGTTGTCAAAGAAATCCCCGTAGGTCAAAGACCTAGGGGCATTATTTTAAATCACGACCAATCACTTGCTTATATCTGCGCTAGTGATTCTGATCGCATTCAAATACTCGATTTAAACACGGAAGAGATTGTTGGCGAATTACCTTCAGGTGAAGATCCCGAAACTATTGCGCTGCACCCTAACGGCAAAATTATTTATACCTCAAATGAAGATGATGCCATTCTCACCGTCATTGATATTGCCTCAAGCCAGGTTATTGCCCAAATTGAAGTGGGTGTTGAACCGGAAGGTTTGGCGGTAAGTCCTGATGGTAAAATTGTGGTGGTTACCTCAGAAACAACCAATATGGTGCACTGGATTGATACCAAAACCAATGAAATCATTGCCAATACGTTAGTGGGCGCTAGGCCAAGATCCGTCCAATTTACTCAGGACAATCAACTGTTATGGGTCAGCTCTGAAATTGGTGGTGATGTGGTGGTTATTGACGTTGCCAGTAAAGAGATTATTAAGGAGTTTAACTTTACAATTCGTGGTATTCATCGAGATAGAGTGCAACCTGTAGGCATAGTGTTAAGTCGTGATGGTCAATATACTTTTGTTGCGTTAGGGCCTGCAAATCATGTCGCTGTTATTAACCGGAAAACCATGGAAATAGAGAAATATTTATTAGTGGGACGGAGAGTTTGGCAACTGGCGCTGACACAAGATCAAAGTCAATTGCTAACCACCAACGGTATTAGTGGTGATGTCTCCGTGATTGATGTTAGCAAAATGAAAGTAACTAAATCAATTAAAGTCGGTCGTTATCCTTGGGGTGTGGCTATTAGGCACAGTCAATAATAAGGAAGGGGTTAATATGATAAGAGTAATGCTAGGTGGATAACGCTATGGGAATAATAACCAATAATTTATCTTTCGCTTATGGAAAGAAAATAGCCCTTAATAATATAAACTTGACCTTAAATACCGGGTTTAATGTGTTATTAGGCCCAAATGGTGCGGGCAAAAGTACCTTATTTTCATTATTGACTGGGCTTACGCAAACCAAACAAGGCACAATTGAAATTAACGGCGATGATTTACTCGTTAACAAATCAACAATAATGTCTCAAATGGGCGTTGTATTTCAACAAAGTACCTTAGACTTAGATTTATCTGTTAAACAAAACCTGCTCTACTATGCCTCTTTACATGGCATAGCACCAAAAAAGGCATTAAAGCATATTGAAATAATTTTATCTCAGTTGAGCTTAACTGAGCGTTTAGACGATAAAGTCAGAACGTTAAATGGTGGCCATAGACGACGAGTAGAAATTGCACGGGCGTTAATTCATCAGCCTAAAATATTGTTACTAGATGAAGCTACCGTAGGCTTAGATGTTGACAGCCGATTATTAATTATTTCCTATGTGCGTAATCTATGCCTACAACGAGACATTTGCGTATTGTGGACAACGCATTTAATGGATGAAGTAAAACCAGACGATCAACTTATTATAATCAATAAAGGTGAAATTCAAGCACAAGCCCAAAGTCGTGAGTTGTGCGTGAGGAATCAGGTAGATGATATTTATCAACTGTATTTTGCATTAACCTCTAACACGGAGGTAGTATGACCATAAACCAGTATTTCTATTGCTTTTGGGGCATTATAAAACGTGAAATTTCACGTTTTTTTCAACAACGCTCTCGTTTATTAAGCGCTTTAGTGAGGCCATTATTATGGCTCATTGTTTTTGCCGCAGGTTTTAGGGCGGCTTTAGGGGTTTCTATCATGGAGCCCTATGGCACCTATATTACCTACCAAGAATACATCATTCCCGGTTTATGCTGCATGATAGTGCTATTTAACGGCATGCAAAGCTCTCTTTCCATGGTTTATGATCGCGAAATGGGCAGCATGAAAGTGTTATTAATGAGCCCATTGCCCATGCCTTTTTTATTATCTTGTAAACTAACTGCCATTGCTTTTTTATCCTTACTGCAAGTGTATGTCTTCTTATTATGTGCTCAACTTGTTGATGTTGATATTTCTCTTTTAGGTTACCTCACGGCTGCTCCTGCGGTTTTTATCATTGCTTTTTTCTTGGGGGCATTGGGTTTGTTGCTATCGAGTTTAATTAAGCAATTAGAAAACTTTGCTGGTGTGATGAACTTTGTTATTTTCCCAATGTTTTTTCTCTCAAGTGCATTATATCCACTATGGAAAATGCAAGAAGCAAGTACCTGGTTATATTGGCTTTGTCAGTACAACCCTTTTACTTATTGTGTTGAATTATTACGGTTTGCACTATTTAGCCAACTAAACTTAACGGCTTTTAGTGTCGTATTAGCGACAACAATCACTGCAGCAATTTTTGCACTAATCAGTTTTAGTCCTAAATTTGCTCAGCAAAGATAAACTGCGAATTTCAACAGACCTAGGGAGAAAGAAATGCTAACACTCTACCCTGCCATCGAACCTTTCAGTCATTATCACCTTACTGTAACGAGTGAGGTAACAACGAGTGAAGGCAATGTAGAAAAGGAAGAGGTGCATCATATTTATGTAGAGCAATGTGGCAACCCTTTAGGCATTCCTGTGGTATTTTTACATGGCGGCCCCGGCTCTGGTTGTAGAGAAGCTCACCGACGTTATTTTGATGCCAAGCTTTATCATATTATATTATTTGATCAACGTGGTTGTGGCCGCTCTCGCCCTTATGGCGCTATAAAACAAAATACCACGGCTGATCTTATTCAAGATATGGAAGTAATACGACAACATATTGGTATTGATAAATGGTTGATTTTTGGTGGTTCATGGGGGGCAACTCTGGGGCTATATTATGCCCAACAATTTCCTAAACAGGTATCTGGTTTACTATTGCGTGGGGTGTTTTTAGCCCGAGTGCAAGATATTGATTGGGTTTATAGTGCAAATGGCGCAGCGAAACTATTTCCTGATGCTTGGCGTAATTTAGTGAAAGACTTACCACAGTCCCAACAGGCACAGCCGTTGTCAGCTATTTATCAACGACTCAACAGTGTTAATGGCAAAGAGTCATTGACTATGTTTAATAAGCTACAAGGTTGGGAGTCAAAACTCATTAACTTGCAAGAACCACCAATCATTGAAAATACAGTAGAAGAAAGGGCGAAAGTACCGGCAATCATTCAACTTTATTACTCAATAAACCAATGCTTCATGGCTAAAAACTGGTTACTTGATCATATAGATGTTATCCGGCATATACCGACCAAAATCATTCATGGTCGGTATGATATGGTATGTCCACTTGAACAAGCATGGCAATTAAAAACACACTGGCCCGAAGCCGAGTTAACTATAGTTGAAATGGCGGGGCATTTAGCAAGTGAGCCAAAAATCATTGATGCTTTAATTAACGCAACCAACGACTTTGCTAAAGGTATATATCATTTAAAAAGCTCCTGCATGTAATTATGAGGAGCTTGTTCTAAAAATATCTAGAGGAATACAACTCTAAGATCTTGGCGGACAACCTTGAAATAGCAGCGCAATAGTGGCAGCTGCTTTTATATTTTCGTAATATGAACTGGCACCTTTTTGAGAGTTTTTCTCAATCACTACCCCTGACATCACTGCAATTTCCTTAAGCGCTAGAAAAGAATCCTTATCAGCCTTATAGGCAGTTAATGCAGCGTTTATTTGTCCACAAGAATAACTGTTAGCCAAGCCTTTTGACGAGGCTTTTTGCAACTCGGTAACGGTTTGGCATGCTGTTAATGTCGCGAAAATTAAAATCGAAAGTAAATATTTCATACTGAGTTACTCTGTAATTGGCAGTAGAGTAATCTCTACTCTTCTGTTCAGCTCTTTACCGTCCTCGTTTTCATTACTGGCAATAGGTTGAGTTTCACCAAAACCAATCACCTCTATTCTATCTGTGATAACACCAGCATTATTTAGGAAGTTTGAAACTGACTGTGCACAGCGTTCAGACAAACTTTGATTAAGTGCATTAGATTCCGTGCTATCAGTATGGCCAGCAACTACTATCAAGGTTTTATTGAATTCATTTAAGACTAAAACGACTGAATCTAAAACTGATACGAAACTTTCATCAATAGTGGCATCACCTGAAGAAAACGTAATGTTACCCGGCATAATCAAGTTAATGTTATTACCTTCTCGCTCAACACTGACACCTGATCCACGTAATTGCTTTCTTAATTTAGCTTCTTGGGTATCCATATAATAACCAATGCCACCACCAAACGCTGCGCCACCCGTTGCAGCCTTCAAAATTCTACGGTTTCTTTTACTTATGTCGTCTTCATTTTTATTGGCTAGATAGGCCGCCACTGCAGCAATACCAGCGCCAATACCAGCCCCTTTAGCGGTATTAGTCACCTCTTGCTCCCCCGTATAGGGATCAAAAGTCGTACAAGCAGTTAACGTTAAACAAGTAATGAGGGGATAGTAAATACTTTCATATTTTTCCTTAAATAAGTAATTTATGTATTTCAGTGCTAAGTGTAGTGTTTTAAGAGAACTGCCACCATTTTTTTCTAACTTTTTTTAGCTTTTTCTTCACCCCCCGCTAATTTTCTCTTATCGACAACTTATCTGCATTCAGTTGTTTTTTAGAAAGTTTGACTTTCGCATGTCCAACAGCTTTTCACATTCAACAATCATTAAAACATATACTGTTGCCTAATCCACATCGCCCCTCTAATAGTTCATAATTTACTCATACCTACGATATATTCTTTTCCATCTAAAGTAGGGTATTTTATTAAATGAGAATTAAATATAGTAAATAGGTACTAAGTAGAAAGCTATGCAATAACGTCGAAAATACTATTAACCAACGAGGAAAATATCATGTGGACTAAACCTAATTTTGAAGAAATGCGTTTAGGATTTGAAGTAACGCTTTATATCAGTAATCGTTAATCACTTCTTAAATCGATTAAGATAAATTACCTCGGATATTATCAACACCGAAAATACTGAGGTAATTATTTATTGCAGGTCGACACCTTACTTCCTTTTTCGTCTTGGCTACGAGGCACATATGCAAATTTTAGTTCTTGGCTCAGCCGCCGGTGGCGGGTTTCCTCAGTGGAATTGTCACTGTGCAAATTGTAAAGGTTTGCGTGACGGCACCATTAAAGCCACAGCTCGCACACAATCATCGATTGCCGTCAGCCCTAATGGTAAGGATTGGGTATTGATAAATGCCTCTCCCGATATTCGTCAGCAAATAAATCAATCTCCTCAACTTTGGCCAGAGCAAGGTAGCCGAGGCACCAATATTCGTGCAGCTATTTTATCTGACAGTCAAATTGACCATACCACTGGGCTATTAACCCTACGTGAAGGGTTACCACTTGACGTTTTCTGCACTGATGTTGTCTATGAAGACTTATCAACGGCTTACCCGTTATTTAACTTGCTTGAGCATTGGCATGGCGGATTAAACTTTAACAAAATAAATACCGAACAACAGCAACCCTTTAATGTTACTGGTATTGAAGGAATAGAGTTTATTCCTGTCATCATAGAATCAAATGCTCCACCCTACTCCCGCTATCGCGACAAGGTGGTTGATGGTAATAATATTGGCTTAAAAATTGTTGATAAAAGTACGGGTAAATATTTGTTTTATCTACCCGGTATTGTTGAAAGTACCCCAGAAGTTGAGCAAATATTATCAGAGGCCAGTTGTGTGTTAATTGATGGCACTTTATGGCTTGACGATGAAATGATTGCTCAAGGGTTTAGCAATAAGCTGGGCTCAGAAATGGGGCATATGCCTGTTAATGGTGAATATGGCACAGTGGCATTGTTAAACAAATTTAATATTGACCGAAAAATCCTTATTCACATCAATAATACCAACCCCATTTTAAATGAACAATCTCCTCAGCATCAATTTGTTTTAGACAATGGTGTTGAAATTGCCGTCGATGGCATGGAAATAATTATCTAACCTCACTTATAGGATTTCTCTTTATGCAACCTTGGACCAGAGAAGAATTTGAACAAAAACTTAGAGACAAAGGTCAGCTATATCATATTCATCACCCCTACCACATTGCCATGCATCAAGGAGAGTGTAGTGAAGAGCAAATTAGAGGCTGGGTGGCAAACCGTTTTTATTATCAAGTAAATATTCCGGTAAAAGATGCGGCCATTATGGCAAATTGTCCTGATATGGAAACAAGGCGTTTATGGATCCAACGTATCCTTGATCACGATGGTCGTATTGGTGATAAAACTCTAGGTGGCATTGAGGCTTGGTTACGCTTAGGTGAAGCTGTAGGCTTAGACAGACAAGACTTATTGGATGAGAAATTTGTCCTGCCTGGGGTTCGTTTTGCTGTTGATGCTTACGTTAATTTCGCTCGCAGAGCTAGCTGGCAACAAGCGGCTTGTTCATCACTCACCGAAATGTTTGCCCCAGAAATTCATCAAAGTCGCCTTGATACTTGGCCAGATAATTATCCTTGGGTTAAATCAGAAGGCTTAGCTTACTTTCAAATGCGATTATCTCAAGCTCGTCGCGATGTAAATCATGGTCTGCAAATAACCTTAGACCACTTTACCAGCCGAGAGGCACAAGAAGGTGCGTTAAATATATTGCAGTTCAAACTCGATATTCTATGGAGCATGTTAGATGCAATGACGCTGGCTTATCAGCAAAACCGAGCTCCTTATCACGATCTAATTGACCAAAACTCAATTGATAACCCTATTTACCACAAAGGTATATTTCAGTGAGCACGCTAACAGTAACGCCTAGTATGACACCATCACTTAATGCTATGTTCCGCTTTCAATGGGAGCAAGCACAAAACTGTTTTGTTTTATTATTTCCCGAGGGCATGGTTAAACTCAATGGCAGTGCTGGCGAAATTATGCAATTAATTGATGGTAGCAAAAGCGTGCAACAAATCATTGATGCCTTGCACATTAAATTTCCTGATGCCGGCAATTTAACTGATGACGTTAATGAGTTTATCACCACGGCTATAGCAAAAAAATGGCTTTATCATGACGAATGAAGTACTGACAAGTCAGCCAAGGCAAGATTCAGCTACCGCGGTGAGTCCACCGCTGTGGTTACTGGCTGAGCTAACTTATGACTGTCCTTTACACTGTCCCTATTGCTCAAACCCAACTGAGCTCGGCGATACAGATAAAGAATTAACCACCCAACAGTGGTGCCAAGTATTTAGTCAAGCAAGGGAGATGGGCGCTGTACAACTAGGCTTTTCGGGTGGCGAGCCCTTACTGAGAAAAGATTTAGAAGTATTAGTCAAGCACGCTAGAGAGCTAGGCTTTTATACTAACTTAATTACCTCGGGTATCGGCTTAACAGAAAAACGCATAGCGAAGTTAAAAGCAGCCGGTTTAGATCATATTCAAATAAGTTTTCAAGGTGCAGATCCAGAGCTTAATGATGCCATTGCTGGTCGTGGTAATGCTTATCAGCAAAAATTCAAAATGGCAAAATCTGTTAAAGCTCAGGGCTATCCTATGGTGCTTAACTTTGTCATTTCCAAGCAAAACATTGAACAAATTGCCGATATCATGCGCCTAAGTTGCGAGCTTGAAGCTGATTATGTTGAGTTGGCTACCGCACAATATTACGGTTGGGCGTATCACAACCGCGATCATTTATTACCATCACAGCAACAGTTAACTGAGGCTGAACGTCTTGTTAACGAATTTAGAGAGCAACAACAAGGTAAAGGCCCACATTTCATTTTCGTTACCCCTGATTACTTCGAAGTTCGCCCAAAAGCCTGCATGAACGGCTGGGGAACCACTTTTTTAACGGTAACGCCAGATGGCTCAGCTCTTCCCTGTCACAGTGCCAAAATGTTACCGCTGACTTTTCCTAATGTTAAAGATAAATCCATTAGTGAAATATGGCTGCAAGACTTTTCATTCAATTATTTTCGCGATGACGATTGGATGCCGCAGCCATGTAAAGGTTGCGATGAAAAAGAAAAAGATTTTGGCGGCTGTCGCTGTCAAGCCTATATGATGACAGGCGATATGCATAAAACCGATCCCGTGTGTAGTAAATCTGAAGATCACCATTTAATTCAACAGGCAATTACCAGTGCAACTAAGCCGTCAAAGACTATAGTTAAGCGTGTTAACCAGCATGCTGAAAATGCTGAATTATCCATTACAAAAATAAAAGTATGAGCTTGGCTACGCTGTTAAGCCAAGATGTTTACCGCCACCAATATGGATTAAAGCATATTAACACCATCAATAATGATGGTTTTAGTGCGCTTTTTGTCGTCAATACGCCAGTATTTGATAATAGTGGTGTTGCCCATGCAGTTGAGCATATGGTTTTTCGCGCGAGCATGGCATTTCCTCAACCAGAAAGCTTATTCCAACTAACCGCATTAACCGATGTTAAAATTAATGCTTCAACATTTGCTAACAACACATATTACCATTGCCAAAGCCAATGCCCGAAAACCTTTATTTTGGCAATTAACTACCTACTAAACGGTTTGTTAAACCCTGTTTTTCATGCAAAATATCTTAGTTGTGAAATACATGATGGTGAAGCTAAGGGTGTTATTTATCGGGAGTTACTCGGTGCAGAGCAAGAACAAAGTCAAAAAACAAATAACCAAGCAGAATATTGCTATGGCGGGGTTAGCATATCGATTGGAAAACTATCACTAAACGACTTAACGAGTTTCCATCAAAAGTTTTACCATCCGCGCAATATAACCTTAGTGACGGCTAACGCAAATATTGAACAAATATCAAAGTTAATTTCAGCTCTGCCTATGCAGAAAAATCAAGTTGCTGTTGATATAAATACATACAATAAAAAGCCCCAAGATGGCAACAACGACAGTAATCAGCAAAAAAAATATCCTCAAGAAATTAATAAGCTCATTACAGTTTACCAGCAATGGCTGCAAGACCCTTACCATCAAGAAATTGATGATTATATTGACGTGGAAAGCTCAAACAAGCCCCAAGTCACTTATACAAATACCTTACAAACATTTTCTGATTGTAGCTTAATAGCGCCGTTGACTTCCTTATCTAATAACCTAAACAAAACGCCTTTCAACGAGAAAGCCAGTAATGCGCGTGTAAAACAAGCAACCAGTAAAAAGTCACTACCAAGCTTGTTTACCAAGCTGTATCAAGAAGCAAAAAGTCTATTAAATCAACCGATGTCAAGTGAAAGAATGGCTTATGCTAGCGATAAGGATAATGCATTGTGGCTAGCTCAAATCGAGGTCGCTGAACAAAAACTAGCCAACATTGCCAGCTTTATTATCAGTGCTCACCCAATATTTTTAGCACCTCGTTGTCAAGGTCAGTGCTACGCTATTCAAGCACTAACTATTGATAACTCAAGTTATCTAGCTATCTATAGTGCTTTTGATATAACCCCTGAGTCCCGATTAAAAAAAATATCATCTTATTTATTAACATTAAGCCAAGATATAAGCTTTATTAATGAATGCTTGCCACTGGCTAAAATAAAATATTGTCGAGCCAAGCTAGTTGAAATTAATCAAGTAAATGATATAGCCCCTATCCATATTTCAGCCTATCTGCAGAAGCTAGCTAATAGATCCTCATTCTAAAGTATGAGTTTTTTTATGCCAAGGGATTATAGTTTCACTTGCCAAAATGACTCTATTATAGCCATAGACAAACTCTGTTTAGTTATTAACGCGATTAAAAAATAAGACCGCAGAAAAGGATCAAGTTCTGGCAGGTCTAAGATATGAGGTGAACTATGATCTATGCAAATCCGGGAAACGAAAATTCTGTTATCACATTTAAATCAAGATATGAAAATTATATCGGTGGTCAATGGATCGCTCCAGTAAAAGGGAACTATTTTAGTAATTCTACCCCAGTAACAAATGAAGTATTTTGTGAAGTTCCACGTTCAAGCACTGAAGATATTGGTTTAGCACTTGATGCTGCTCATGCAGCAAAAGCAGCATGGGGGAAAACCTCAGTACAAGAGCGTTCAAACTTATTATTACAAATTGCCGATCGCATTGAAGAGAACCTTGAAGTATTAGCTATCGCAGAAACTTGGGATAATGGTAAGCCGGTACGTGAAACACTTAACGCAGATATCCCTTTATGTGTTGATCACTTCCGCTATTATGCTGGCTGTATCCGCGCTCAAGAAGGCAGTATTTCACAAATAGATGATGATACTGTTGCCTATCATTTCCATGAGCCTATCGGCGTTGTGGGTCAAATTATTCCATGGAACTTTCCTTTATTAATGGCGGCATGGAAATTAGCACCTGCACTTGCCACGGGTAACTGTATTGTTTTAAAACCTGCAGAGCAAACACCTGCAAGTATTCTTGTGCTTATGGAATTGATTGCAGACTTAATACCTGCTGGTGTCTTAAACATTGTTAATGGCTACGGTAAAGAGGCAGGTGAAGCATTAGCCACCAGTACTCGTATTGGCAAAATTGCCTTTACTGGCTCAACACCTGTTGGTCAACATATTTTGAAATGTGCTGCTGAGAACCTTATTCCTTCTACAGTAGAGCTCGGCGGTAAATCACCAAACATTTTCTTTAGTGATATTACACAATTTGAAGATGACTACCTTGATAAATGTGCTGAAGGTTTTGCGTTAGGTTTCTTTAACCAAGGTGAAGTATGTACCTGCCCTTCTCGTGCTCTTGTACAAGAAGATATTTTTGATGTCTTTATGGAAAAAGTGCTAGAGAAAACAAGAAACATTGTTCGAGGTAATCCTCTTGATGTTACGACTATGGTTGGTGCACAAGCCTCAAAAGAACAGTTTGATAAAATCATGGGCTATCTACAAGTTGGTAAGAATGAAGGAGCGACAGTCCTTACTGGTGGAAGTAATGAAAATTTAGCTGGCTCACTAGAAACAGGTTACTACATCCAACCAACTATTTTAAAAGGTGATAACTCAATGCGAGTTTTCCAAGAAGAAATTTTTGGTCCGGTAATTTCGGTGACTACTTTTAAAGATGCTGAAGAAGCAATGGAAATTGCTAACGATACTGCTTTTGGTTTAGGTGCAGGTGTTTGGACACGTGATGCTAACCTTGCTCATCGTATGGGGCGTGGTATTGAGTCTGGTCGAGTATGGACTAACTGTTATCACTTATACCCTGCTCATGCTGCATTTGGTGGTTATAAGAAATCAGGTATTGGCCGTGAAACGCACAAAATGATGCTAGATCATTATCAACAAACTAAAAACTTGTTGGTAAGTTATAGCACTAGCCCATTAGGTTTCTTTTAATTAGAAATACTGGCTCTTCACTTAATGTGAAGAGCTTTCCTGTTTCCTTTGGAGTCTAATATGCACATTGCTAAATTATTATGGCTCCCCTTTTATTTCTTTCTATTAATCTCTTGTATCTTCCTAAAACCTGCTTCAGCTTTTGAGCAAACAAGCTCATATAACAATAATGAAGTAACAGCTATTCCTGAGAATATTGCAGAGCTATTCCCTAGCGCAACGCGCATTGGTTCTACCGATCCTGATTTAGCCATAACCCCTGTTTATCAGCTCAGTCAATTATTAGGTTATGTGTTTGAATCAGATGACTTTACTAATTTTATCGGTTTTTCAGGGCAATCGATTAATTTGCTAATAGGTATCGATATCAACGGTGTTTTTACTGGTTTTAAGGTATTAAATCATCATGAGCCCATTTTTTTACATGGCTTGGGTGAGCAGCCTATGTTTGACTTTATAGAACAATATCGTGGTCATTCTATAAAAGAACGGTACATTATTGATGGTCAAGATACTCAAACGTCTGGCATTACCTATTTTGATGGCATTACCAGAGCCACAGTATCTGTTATGGTGATTAACGATACAATTATTGCCTCAGCCCTGAAAGTGGCTAGAGCAAAATTAGAAGGTTTTGCCGCTACTGCTACTGTGTTAGTTGATAATAATTTTTATAAAAAATTCAACTTTGAACAGCTTCTTAAGCAAGGTTATATTAACCGCTGGCAATTAAGCTCTCAAACAAGTTTACACCTTGCTGAACAAGCCTCAACTGAATTAGCGCAAGTTATTGCTGAGCTAACTCAAGAAAGCAGTAAAAGTAATTTCATTGATCTGTACTTTGCTTTTGTTCACATTCCCGTTGTAGGTAAAAATATTTTAGGTGAGGCTGAATACCAACGGTTACTCGAAAGCCTGAAACCCGGTGAGCACGCGCTGATGGTATTCAATGCTGGTAATTATTCTTATATTAGTGAAAACTTTATTCCGCAAACAGTGCCAACTCGATTAAGTATTGCTCAAGGTGAATTCCCGGTAAACATTCGAGATATTGATTTTTATAGCTACTATGACCCCTCATTTAACGTGAAAATTCCAGACGTTAGTCAACAAAATATTTTCAGAATAAAATCTCAGTCTGGCTTTGAAATAAGCCAAGCCTTTACTGCCTCTTTAGCAATAAATTACAACCTGTCATTTTTGGCTAAACGACAGTATCAATTCACCTCAGAGCAAAGTTTGCCTAAAGAACTATTTTACACACCCAAAGTAGTCGTAGAGAAAAAGCAACCTTTATGGCTGAGAATATGGTTAAGCCGAAGTATTGAAATAGCACTATTATCTGTCTATCTAATCCTGTTATCTTTGCTGTTTGTTAAGCAGAAACAGCTGGCTCGTCATGTTAATGCCACACATAACATACGCTTTGCTATGCTAGGGTTCACCATTTTATTTATTGGCTATTACAGTCAAGGACAACTGTCGGTTGTCAATATTTATACACTATTACTCTCGTTAGTTAATGGCTTTAACCTTGAGGTATTTTTATTAGATCCTATTATTTTTATCTTGTGGGTATTTGTTTTTATTAGTCTATTTATTTGGGGGCGAGGGCTATTTTGTGGTTGGTTATGCCCTTTTGGCGCACTACAAGAAATGCTAGGATTAGTCGCCAAAAAATTAAATATACGACAAATAAAAATAACGCCTAAAAAGCACCTATATGCACAAAAAATTAAATATATAATTTTATTAGCCCTAGTAGCCACATCATTTTATTCACTTTCGTTAGCTGAAAACCTTGCCGAAATTGAGCCTTTTAAAACCAGTATTACCCTAAACTTTGTGCGTTATTGGCCTTTTGTGCTTTATGCTGCACTGTTACTGTTATTAGCTTTAAAAATTCATAAGTTCTACTGTCGCTATCTTTGCCCTTTAGGGGCAGGATTAGCCATTATTGGTCGCTACCCAATACTAAAGTGGTTAACCAGAAGAAAAGAATGTGGTAGTCCTTGTCAATTATGCCACAATAAAAAATGCGATATTGATGCCATCAATCTCAATGGTTCAATCAATTATAGTGAATGCATTCAATGCTTAGAGTGTTTAGTCACTATTGAAAGTCCTAAACTATGTGTTGTTCATAAATATAGAAATAAGGCTATTAAAGTAAAAGAAGTGGCTTAACCCATAGACATTAGTCTTAATAGGTAAAAATACACTAAGGTAAATTCAAGGTATTTGTTAGCATGAGAATAATAACTACGTCATAAAATTTTCACCTTATAAAAGGCACAGTCATGACAAATATAAAAACAATAGTCGCGGTAAGTAAATCAACTGATGCTGTTCAAGCAAGCAAAGAAATACTTCAGCAATTGCAACATGAAGATATTGAGTTTGTTCTATTTTACTGCTCTGCCGTTTATCAACTGGATGAATTAGCTGCAGCAATGACACAGTGCTTTAAAGATTTAGATGTCGTTGGTTGCACAACCGCAGGTGAAATCACTAATGACGGTTGTGAACAAAAGTCTATTGTTGCCATAGGTTTTTCGGGTAAATATTTTTCGATAAGCGCTAAAACGATAGAAAACATGGGTGAATTTGATATTGTTGATGCACAAACAACCATTAACGAACTCACTGAGCAATGTCGTTTAAAAGAATTAGCGCCAGTACAAGATAATAGTTTTCTACTTACCTTACTCGATGGCCTATCAAGTAAAGAAGAGCAGTTTTTACTTACCTTAAACTCAGCTACTGGCGGCATTCCACATTTTGGCGGCTCTGCAGGTGACGATGTTAATTTAGCCAACACGCATGTTTTTTATCAAAATAAATTTTATCAACATGCAGCTATTGTCATCATGTTCAACTCCAAGTGTTCATTTGAAGTCTTTAATTGCGACCATATAAAGCGCCCTACCGAAAAGTTAGTGGTCACTGCGGCAGACGTTGAAAGTAGAACCGTATATGAACTCAACGCTATGCCCGCAGCACTTGAGTATGCCAATTTATTAAATATAGATATAAATGACTTAACGCCAGAAGTATTTTCACTTCACCCGCTTGCTGTCAAAGTGGGCGGACAATATTTTATTCGCTCTATACAAAAGGTAAACCTTGAAGATTTAAGTTTAACGTTTTATTGCGCTGTGGATGTTGGCATTGTGCTCACCGCGGTTGAGATGGAAAATATTTTTCATTCGTTAACACATAAACTCGAGGATATTACTCATCGCTTAGGTAAATCTGAACTCGTACTTGCCTGTGACTGTTTTCTACGCCGTATAGAAATAGAGCAAAAAGATTTATGTGAACAAGCAAAGAATTTATATGCCAAGTACAATGTGGCAGGCTTTAACAGCTATGGTGAGCATATTAATGGCATTCATTTAAACCAAACCTTTGCTGGAGTTTTCATCGCAGAGAATGAAGCCTCTCAGGGGGAGACGAATGACTGAAATGACCAATGAAGATGCTTTAATTGAGCAAATAGCAGAGCTTAAAAAGCAAAATACGGTATTAAAGAAAATCAATCACGCCTTAATGGAACGTGTAGAAAACCACGGTAATCAGTTTGCCCCATACGCCGCATTTGAAAATTCAGTTTACTTAGCTGAACAAGTCAGAAAAAAAACCCTAAAACTAAACAACACATTAGCTGAATTAGAGCGTAGTAACCGAGCATTAACGGTAGCAAATAATAAAGCTAACACTTTTAAACAACGCTTTACTGATGCTATTGAGAGCATGTCTGAAGCTTTTGTTTTACTGGATTGTGATGGTCGAATTATTCTACAAAATAGTAAATTTTCTTCTTTTTGGGAGGAGCTCGGTTTTGCTATTGATGTCGGCATAAACCTTAAAGATTTAAAAGACAGAGCAAAAAACCGTGGCATTATTAGTCATGTTCACCCAGGTGATGCCTATAACATTAACCCTGTGTATAAATTATCTGATGGTCGATGGTTTCAACTCAATGAGCGCCGCACCATCGAAGGTGGCTGGGTCATGCTTTACAGTGACGTAACGGCTTTAAAAACAGCAGAGAATGTTCGTTACGAACAAGGCATGGCAAATAAGTCTTTACTGCTGCAAGATTTAGTCAATAACCTTTCACAGGGTGTTATTTTAATTAGTCGCCAGAAACAAGTTGAAGTGTGGAATAATCGCTTTGCACAATTAAGCCAGATATCTCCTAACTTACTCAATGAGAAACCCTACTTTGATAACATAAGTAATTTAACTGAGCTTGATCTCGAGCCTAAAACAGAACACGATTACTATGTACAAATACTGTCAAACGGTACCGTTTTAGAAATAAGAGATCACCATTTAACTAATGGCAAATTAATTAAAACATACACTGACATTACCGAACGACATCGCTACGCTGAATCGTTGAAAAAAAGTGAACGCTGGTTACGGTTAATTACCGATAATGTACCTGCGATGATTGCCTATGTTGGCGCAGATCTTAAATTTCAGTTTACCAACCAAGTTTACATGAATTGGTATGGTGACTCTGCATCAGGGCTTTATGAGTTGGAAGATCTTCAAAACCGAAAAAATTTCTATTTTGATAAAGTAAAACCCTACATAGATAAAGCATTAGCAGGAGAAAGTGTTAGCTTCGAAACCGAAGAAGTAAATCAAGCCGGAAACTCTTATTATTTATTAAAGTCTTATGTACCCAATATTGATAGCCAAGGGAAAGTGCTTGGCTTCTTTGTGCTGATACGCGATATTACTCAGCGAAGAAAAAATTCTCTCGCTTTGCAAAAAGCCCATGATTTATTAGAGGTCAGAGTAAAAGAACGAACCTTTCAATTGCAAACAGAAATAGAAGGTCACCGACAAGCACAAGTGAATTTAGAGAAAGCCATTGAAGAAGCTGATCAAGCTAACATGTCTAAAACAAAGTTTCTCGCCGCCGTTAGTCATGATTTATTACAACCCTTAAATGCTGCCCAGTTGTTTAATAGCTCTTTATCAGAGCAAGTTCAAGGCAGTGATTTAGCAGCCATTGTCAACTCTGTCGATACCTCACTCAATGATTTAGAAAACTTAATTTGTACCTTAGTCGATATTTCCAAACTTGATGCTGGGGTAGTTAAAGCAGATAAATCCTCTTTTAAATTGACTGATTTGCTTAATAATTTGGCCAATGAATATCAACAACAAGCACATCATTACGAAGTTAACTTACATTATGTGGCTAGCGATATAATCGTACACAGTGATAGTGTCTTATTAGCTCGCGTGTTACGTAACTTTCTTTCTAATGCCTTTAGATATACAGAAAAAGGTAAAGTTTTATTGGGCTGTAGAAGGCATAGTGACTATGTTTCTATTGAAGTATGGGACAACGGTGTTGGTATTGCTAAAGAAAAGATCAAAGAGATTTTTCAAGAATTCAAACGCCTTAAATCTTCTCAAACTGCCTTTAGAAATGGCTTAGGCTTAGGTCTAGCGATAGTGGATAAAATATCTAAGGTGTTAGAGCATCCGATTAAAGTTGACTCTGTCCAAGGTAAAGGGTCGATGTTTTCTATTCAAGTTCCCCTTGGAAAAGTTGATCTGTTACCAACACTTAATGAGCAAAATATACCCGTATTACACAATACAATTTTAGCGCAACGAACGGTTTGGGTTATCGATAATGATGCCAACATCTGTGACGGTATGACTCGACTACTTGGCGGGTGGGATTGCATTATTGTTACCGCCGTTAGCCTTGAGCATCTCAAACAACAAGTTAATATTTATCAAGACCATGCCGACATTCTTATTGTCGATTATCACTTAGATGACGGCGAAACAGGCTTGTCTGCGGCAAAATTGATTAATGAAGGGCGGGAATTAACCTTACCGACCTTAATGATCACAGCTAATTACAGTAAGTCACTGAAAAATAACATAAAAGAAACTGACATCCTACTGCTTAATAAGCCGGTAAAACCGATGAAGTTAAAAACATCTATGTTGCATTTATTGAGGTAATAGCAATTTGATTTAATTGGTATAAATATCGTACAAAGTATTGATTGTTTTCTCGGTGTAATTAGTTGCAAATATCTCCTACCTTAGTAGGATAAGTCGCCACAAAAAAAACACAAACACTTGATTACAAAGACTTTATCGTAAAAACCTTTCGTATGAAGCATAATTACGCGTATACCATTTTTTAGTTTTTCACGTTACATTATGAGTGAATTTATAACTAAGGATAACGAAGGAATAATAATGAACCGTATAATTGCATTAACGAGTTTGTTGTGTGCTTTACCCGTGTTGGCCGATGATATAGAAAAAATCAGTGTTATTGGGCAAACACCACTATCAAGTAATATTGCAGAAGAAAATAATATTATTGGTAGCATGCAATATATCAGTGCAAACGATATTAGCGGTGCTCAAGCCACTTCGCTTGCTGATCATATGAGAAACCAATTAATTAGTGTCAATATTAATGATGTTCAAAACAACCCTTTTCAACCTGATGTGCAATATCGCGGCTTCACTGCTTCGCCATTATTAGGTTTACCTCAGGGAATTTCTGTCTATTTAAACGGCGTTAGGTTCAATGAGCCCTTTGGAGATACGGTTAATTGGGATCTTATTACTTTAGCGGCTATTAATAGTGTTGCTTTATATTCAGGCTCTAACCCAGCTTTTGGTCAAAACACTTTAGGTGGCGCATTATCGCTAAAAACTAAAAATGGCTTTAACTATACTGACAACGAGGCTGATGTTCGCTTTGGCAGCTTTGGTCAACAACAATATACTGTTCAATCGGGTGGTAATCAGGGTAACTGGGGCTACTACTTTATTGCTAACAGCTATCAAGAAGATGGCTGGCGTGATTTTTCTGAAAGTGAATTAAAGCAAGCACTCG
>ENA-UZWX01002130-UZWX01002130.1-metagenome-genome-assembly--contig:-Day-4---50m-contig-2130_pt1 | contig 27922 bp, 22 predicted proteins | sample MGYA00260347_ERZ794907 | MGnify/ENA metagenome assembly ERZ794907 | reverse complement strand
TAACCAAAGGGATCGTCAACCGAGTAGGCCGGCTCGGTGAACCACTCTGGACCCGACTCAGTCATGTAAAAATGGTCTTCATGACGGATGCCGAACTCCCCGGGTATACAGATCATGGGTTCGTTACTAAAACACATGCCTGGTGCGAGTTTCGTTGTTTCATTTTTGACCAGATAAGGCCACTCATGAATATCCAGGCCGATACCGTGGCCGGTTCGATGGGGTAGCCCGGGAATGTTGTAGCCTGGGCCCAGACCCTGGGCTTCCAATGCCTTTCGGGCAGCCGTATCTACTGCACTGCAAGGTTGGCCAATTTTGGCGGCTGCGAAAGCGGCAGCCTGAGCCTCTTTCTCCAGGTTCCAGATTTGGCGTTGACGATCACTGATTTCTCCATAAACGTAGGAGCGAGTGATATCTGAAATATAACCCTCTAGCTGGCAACCGGTATCGATAAGCACCATGTCGTTATCTTGCAGTACCTGCGGGTCCTTAACGCCGTGTGGATAGGCAGTGGCTTCACCAAACAATACAATGCAAAAGTAAGACCCTGCGCTGGCTCCCGCTGCCTTGTGTGCTGCGTGAATGAACGCCTCGACTTCGGTAGTGGTGACCCCCGGTGCCAGAATTCGAGCTGCGCACTTGTGCACTTCAAGAGTTATATTTTTCGCTCTCTGCATGAGTGCTAATTCAGTAGAGGATTTTATCATTCTGCAGCTTGCAGTGACTTCTGCGGCGTTTCTGAAATGGTATTGCGGGTTGCTTTGTCTGATTCCATCAGAGATGAAAAAAGGAGCTGCTTCATCGATCCCGATGGTGCCCTCTTTCAGGCCCATGCGGGCGAGTGCAGAGCCCATCAACGCATAGGGGCTTTCATCTTCTTCCCAGCAGTTGACCCGGCCAGTGATTGTCATGTACTCAACGAGCGTTGCCTCTTCAAAAGCTGGAGCAATGTACTCCAGTTGGCCACTGGCGGGAATAATGGCACCCACCATACGTTCGCTGGCACCCCATCGAGTTCCGGTAAAATAGTAGAGGCTGGTGCCTGCATTGACGTAGATCCCGGCGATATCTTTTTCACGCATCAACCTCTGAGCTTTGTGAATGCGGGCCTCATACTCCGGAAGTGCAACGGGGGTGATACCCATCGTCATATCATCGAGATCGGCCAACTCTTTTGCAGGGGTCGATCCACCAACTCCAATCGTCAAAGTGAACTCCAGTATCTTTTAGAATCGTAGGTAGAAGTAGGAGTATAAGTTAAATAAACGGACTATTAAGAGGAGATTTTCAGGCATTGCTAAAATTCGTCCGCTAAGTAAGCTGTTCGTAACAAAAGCCCTTCGGGGCGAATGCTTCTGGGGGAATATGATAAGAAAAGTTTACCGAGCAGTCGCAGCAATATGCCTTAGCTGCTCGGCAGCAGTCGCGATCGCAGACACGACGGAAGCGGCTTGCGAAATTTATCCGCGCGGCGAGGATCACACGGATGTGTTTCTTCCTTGCACCTTCAGTCAGCGGCAGGGCTATATCACTATTAACCGGGGGGATGGCGTGACGCACCAATTGTCGCCCGAGGGCGACGCGCCGGGGTATTTTGCAGACCAGCACGGGCGCTCTGTGATCCGCCAGAGCGGCCTGGGTGATCAGGGGCAAATTTTTCGCTTCCCTGAGGAGAGTATTTATTTGTACTGGAACGCCGATCGACTGACAGTGTCTGCAGACGACAGCGGGACAGCGCCCTTCAGTACGCAGGACTTTGATGCAACTACACGGTTGCGGTGTCGCCGCGCCGGCCAACAGGCGTTTGCCAGCTGTCCTGCGGGCATCGTTCGTATGGAACACAGTCAGGCTTCCATCACAGTACAGAATCAGCATGGCGAGCAATTCACTATCAATTTTATGTCCGATTACGTCAACGCAACCAATCGCGAGCTCAGCTCGCGTTTAGAAGGTGACACCTGGATACTCAATTTTGATGATGGGGAAGTGTGGGAGGTGCCGATAGCTGCTATCGAAGGCGGTTAATGTCAGGTGGTAGCAACGTTCCCGGGGCGTAATTGTGTCCAGATAGAAAATCTTCAAAATATCAGTGCTGGTTTAACAGCTCAGGACACAATGTCCGAGAGAATAGGTAGAGCGTGCAACTGTCAGGTACTATAGAGCGCCCAGAACAGGATAGTGATCGCTAATGAAACTATTAAATTCTTCCATCACAGGTCTCGCTGTTGCCCTGACTTTAGGGCTAGTACTCGCAGCATGCAGCGACTCCAATAGTAACTCGCCTGCTTCACCTGAGCCCGAGCCTGAGCCTCCAGAGCCGTCGCCGACCTACTTACCCATTGCCCAAGCTGAAGTATCGACGCCGCCTGATTCGGGTGCTCTATCGCTGTTGGCGCAATCTTTTGATCTGTCCGACATTGGGTATGAAGATCAAGAGTACTTTATCGGAGGCGAGGCTAGCGCTTTTACGAATCTCAATGAATTCTCGCCTGATGGCTTTTGGGAGGCTGAACCTGCCGAGCAGCAAGCCTATCGGACTCGTATTGTTGTCCAGCGGCCCGAGGAGGGAGCAGCTTTTAGCGGCACGGTCATCGTAGAGTGGTTAAACGTAACCTCCGGCTTCGATACGCCGCCGAGTTGGGGCACAGGGCACGTGGAAATGTATCGCAGCGGTCATATCTGGATTGGGGTTAGCGCCCAAAAAGTGGGTATTGATGGCAGAGAAGGTGGTCTCGCGCCGCTTTACCTGAAAGCGGTAAACCCCGACCGCTATGGCGAGTTGTTACATCCCGGTGATAGCTTCTCTTACGACATTTTCACTCAGGTTGCCGGTCTGCTGCGCGGCCCCGAGGCAGCTGAGCTTTTGGGCGACCGGGAGGCTGACTATTTGCTGGCTTTGGGGGAATCACAGTCGGCTAGCCGCCTGGTGACCTATATCAATGCTGTTCATCCGCTTTACAATCCCTACGATGGATATATTGTGCACAGCAGAGGAGGCGGCAGCGCACCCTTGGCCCAGGAACCGCTGGCGGGAATACCTGCACCAAGTGCGCCGATTATTCGCGACGATATCAACGTTCCGGTGATGACTTTCCAGACTGAGACAGACGTGACTGAACTTGGGTTTAGTGAGGCACGGCAACCCGACGAGGGCAACGTGCTGCTCTGGGAGGTCGCCGGTACATCTCATGCAGATTACTACACGATCGTTGCGGGACGGCTCGACAGCGACGGGGCCGCCCGCTTTGCCGCTGTTGTCGAAAGCAGCTCTCTTCCCGGCTTTATAAGCTGCGACTTACCGTTCAATTCAGGCCCCATGCACTATGTGTTCAACACCGCGCTTCGTGATATGGACCAATGGATGCGCACTGGCGAATTGCCGCCCAATGCACCACGGCTTGCCCTGGATGAGCAGGGTGGTTACCAACTCGATGATTCCGGGAACGTAGTAGGGGGTATTCGCACTCCTTATGTCGATGCCCCAACTGCGGTGTTGTCTGGAGTGGGAAATACCGGAGATGGATTTTGCCGGCTATTTGGTACTACGAAGTTGTTTGCGGCAGAAGAACTGGCTACGCGCTACGTTGATGAGGCGGGTTATGTGAATGCTGTTAAGGATTCCGCCGAGGCGGCAGTTGAAGCAGGTTTTCTGCTCGATGAGGATGCCGCGGTTATTATCGAGTGGGCACCGTCGCAGTGGCAAGCGCAAGTTCCACAGTAAACCAACGAGGCCTGTTCACACAGTGCCTTGCCAGTCCTCTGGGGCACGCAGTGCTCCAGAGGGTGCAACAGGGAGATGCCGTCCGCCGCGACGCTAACCTGTTCGTCACTTAACTTCCCGGTTAATGCCATCATTTCTTTTTTGACGTTGCGGCGTTGGCCATCGCGATTCCACGCACACAATCTTATTGAGTACTTGCAGTACTGTGCTTGAAGGCATGTGCTTAGCTCATTTTCAGTTCTATACTGACAGAATCCTTCGGCCCTAAGCCTGAATCCAATGACCAGGGTGAGAAAATAGTGGTACGGAGATATATCTCTATGTTGGACAGGATCAAATCTATGGAAAATCTCAACAAGTTTTACATCGACGGTGCCTGGATCACTCCACAATCAAGGCAAATGTTTGCGGTGCTGAACCCGACGACAGAACAGCAATTGGGCGAAATTGTATTGGGCAATTCCGACGACGTAGACTTTGCAGTGGCAGCGGCAAATAGGGCCTTCGAAACCTATTCCCGCACCAGTAAAGAACACCGACTCGAGTTGCTGGAAAACCTGCTGGAGGTAACAGAAAAACACCTTGAAGAGTTGGCTCAGGCGATGACGTTGGAAATGGGCGCGCCGATAACCATGTCGCGCGAAGCTCAGGCGGACGCAGCGGTGGGCCACCTGGTGGCCTACATTGAGGCATTCAAGGCACAGCACCAGCGCAATGTGTTAGCCAATGCTGACACCCTTTTGTACGAACCGATTGGTGTGTGTGGCTTGATTACCCCGTGGAACTGGCCAATTAACCAGATCGCACTCAAGGTGATCCCTGCGCTGGCGACCGGTTGCACCTGCATACTCAAGCCGTCCGAACACACCCCGATCTCTGCCACAGTGTATGCCCAGATTATTCATGAGGCGGGTTATCCCGCCGGTGTTTTTAATTTGGTTCAGGGCGATGGCCCATCGGTTGGCTCGGCGCTCTCATGTCACCCGGATGTCCAGATGATGTCTTTCACCGGGTCAACACGTGCGGGCAAGGCTATCACCCGGGATGCTGCAGATACCGTTAAGCGAGTGACTTTGGAACTGGGAGGCAAGTCTCCGAACCTGGTGTTTGCCGACTGTGATCTTGAGGCTCGCGTAACCGCCTCGGTATTGGAATGTTTTTACAATACTGGCCAATCCTGTGATGCACCCACTCGTATGTTGGTCGAGCGCTCTTGTTATGACCAGACACTGGAGATAGCCCGGCGTGTGGCAATGGACCAGGCAGTAGGTGATCCATGCCAGGAGGGCGACCACATTGGCCCACTGTTTGACCAGATTCAGTTCGATCGGGTGCAAGCCCTCATCAAGGTTGGAATTGACGAGGGTGCCAGGGTGCTTTGCGGCGGAGCCGGCAAGCCCGAGGGTCTTGAGACAGGCTGGTTTGTGAGGCCTACGATATTTGTGGATGTCACTGACACTATGCGAGTCACCCGTGAGGAAATATTTGGCCCTGTTTTGGTAATCATGCCTTTCGACGATGAAGCCGAGGCTATCAAGCTGGCAAACGATACCTCGTACGGGCTTGCTGCATATCTGCAAACCGGCGACGCGGACCGTGCTGAACGAGTTGCTGCACAGCTAAAGGCAGGGGCAGTGCATATAAACGGGGGTGAATTTAACTACGGTTCGCCTTTTGGTGGTTACAGGCAGTCCGGCAATGGCCGCGAGGGTGGCATTCAGGGGCTGGAAGATTATCAAGAGATCAAGACGCTGCATTTTGGCTAAGTGGGTCGATAAGGCGAGTTCCCAATAGATGTAATAAAGTTCTTTACCGTTGAAGCCGATGCCGCTTGCGAGTCGCTAGGCGCCTTCGGCTGCAGTACGTGGACGTCAGATGCTTCAGTTCAGTGCCAGCAGGGTCTTCCTCAGATTGCACTGCGCCCACCGGGCAGAGGATATATGCTTGTGTCAGCTCTTGTGGACAACTATAGTCTGCGGGCTCAAAAAACTCTGTATTAGGTCTACTCTATGAACATATTCGAAAACAAAACAGTCGTCATTAGTGGCGGCGCAGAAGGCATTGGGCTTGCGGTTGCCCGCGCTTTGGGTAAGCGCGGTATGAATATCGTTATTGCCGATATAGATGCAACACAGCTGTCAGTGGCTGAAGCTGAACTGGCTGGCGCAGGAATCCCGGTGCTGGCAACAACACTGGATGTGGCTGACCTTAGCCAGTGGAAGAGGGTAGCCGAGCAGAGCATCGAGCGTTTTGGCAAAGTGCACATGGTGGTCAATAACGCCGGTGTTGGCGGTAAAGGGGGCACGATCGAAGAAACCGATTCGAGCACCTGGCAGTGGGTTATCGATGTTAATTTGATGGGCGTTGTTTACGGCACTCAGGTGATGGTGCCACTGATGAAGTCCCATGGAGAAGGTGGCTGGGTTGTTAATGTGGCTTCTATGGCGGGTTTTGGGCCATTGCCGCTGGCAACGCCTTACACAGCGACCAAGGCTGCCGTGGTGGCTATGACAGAAAACTGGGCACAGGAACTGGCGCCTGAGGGTATTCATGCCTGTGTCCTTTGTCCTGGCTTCACGCAAACTCGTATCAATCTATCTGAGAGAAACAAACACGATCGTTACGCCAATAATGAGTCCGGTGACGAGAGTAAAAGTGCCAGTAGCTTAAATAGCACGCTGAAAAAAGTTGTAGAGACAGGCATGCCCAGCGGTGTGGTCGCCGAGCGCTTAATAGAAGCGCTGGAAGCTAAGGAGCTCTATGTGTTTACTCACCCCAGTTATCGACCTCTCGTGAACGTTCGCTTCAATGCCACCGCGGTTGCATTCGATAATGCTATCCAGAGTCCATTGTTGGCCAATTATAAAGATCTTATGCTGCCGTCCTTCAACTGATTATTGGAGCGGTTTCTTTGGGGCGACATTGCGCAAAACAAGACAATGCAGTGGTGTCTGCGCTTGCTTGCAGAATTTTTTTATATTAACGAATCAAGTCTGGAGAAAATAAATGAGTATGAGTCGGCGCCAATTTTCAATGGCATCTGTTGCGGCACTAGGAGCCGTCGGTATCAATCCACTGGCTGCTGCGGAACCAGCAGTTAACCGACGCATCTTGCTAGCTTCGCGGCCGGTAGGAAAACCGAGTACCGAGAATTTTCGTCAAGAGAGTGTGGCAATACCCGAAGTAGGAGACGGAGAGGTTTTGCTGCGTACCCGTTATCTTTCATTAGACCCTTATATGCGCGGCCGAATGAATGCCGGAAAAAGCTACGCAGATCGGGTGGAGCTGGGTGATGTGATGGTCGGCGGTACTGTGAGTGAGGTGGTACAAACCAATCATCCCAACTATGCCAAGGGTGATTTAGTCAATGCTTTTTCAGGCTGGCAGGAATACGACGTATCGACTGGCCAAGGGTTGATGAAGCTTGATACCAGAATTACCAGGCCATCCTATGCGCTGGGGGTTTTGGGCATGCCGGGATTAACCGCCTACGTAGGTCTTCTCGACCTCGGGGAGCCAAAAGCGGGGGAAACAGTTGTGCTTGCTGCCTCAACTGGCGCGGTCGGTTCGGTTGTTGGACAAATCGCCAAGCTCAAGGGGTGTCGTGTGGTGGGTATTGCCGGCGCTAAGGAGAAGTGTGAATACGCAGTGAAAGAACTGGGCTACGACGCCTGTGTAAGCCACTACGATGACGACATGGCCGCACAATTAAAGGAAGCCTGCCCGAAAGGTATTGACGTGTATTTTGAGAACGTTGGTGGTTCGAGTTGGGAAGCCGTAATGCCACTGCTCAATAACTTTGCCAGGGTGCCAGTTTGCGGTCTTATTGCACACTATAACCAGACGGAGCTACCACCTGGCCCCGACCGAATGAGCATGCTTCAAGGAATGATCTTGTCCCGAAGCATCAAGATGCAAGGTTTTATCGTCAGTAACTATATTCATCGTGCACCCGACTTTATCGGTGATATGAGCACATGGATGGCAGAAGGAAAAATACAATATCGGGAGGATATGGTGGAGGGATTGCAAAATGCGCCCGAGGCTTTTCTCGGTCTGTTTAAAGGCGCGAATTTTGGCAAGTTGGTCGTTAAGGTGAGCTGATCGAATAGCCATAACTCTCGTCCGAGCCGCTTATTTAAAGCGGCTCTTCACGGCCAACATTACCAACTGAGCCAACCATGATGCTACCAGGTGCTATAGCGGCAGTGAACATCGGTAGCGACCGCTCTCAATTTCATTCCTTATATAGCCACCAATAGCGCTATCTCCCCTGCAGTTTGGGCTTCACTTGCGCGGCTCATCGCAAATAACTAGCCTCTGATCTTGAGTTGACCACTACTCAACGATACTCCGTTTTGATACCGCCATATTTCCCTCATATTGGGCCTCAATACCGGCACAGCCATAGCCTGAGCCAGTTAAAACCGGCAATAAGCCAGACCTTTGAGGGAGATAAGTAATGAAAGTAGGCACGTTCAGAAGCATCCTGTCCACTGCCTTGCTGTTGGCTGTGACGGCGTCACACTCAGTAACTGCAGCGACGGACACAATGGAAGAAGCAACCAGCAAAGGCCTCGCAATTCCAGCCAAGACCGTGAGCTTCAAGAGTTCCGAATTAAATACAACGGAAGGCCGTGCGGCGGTTGAGCGCCGGATACGGCTCGCTGCAAAGCAAGTGTGTGGACCTATAGGTCATCGGGCCTCAGGCACGCTCTCACTGCACGCTGTCGCCAGGAACCAGGCTTGTTATGAGCGTGCAACTGCCGAAGCAATGGCCCAGTTCGACTCTGGCCTGGTCGCCTCCACGCAATGACACCCTCAAACATGTTTGAGGGTAAGCTAATGAATTAATGCACCTTCCTAAATTCCGGACCATAACTAAACGAGCAATACACGGGCTATCACTAGCCGGCGATATCGGAGGAGCCAATAAAAAGTACGCTGTGCTGATCCATCTCACCCACATGCCTGCTATTGAAAAGCATTAAGTCGTTTCGGGGTATCTAACAAGCCACCAATAGTTCACCGCGTAGTCGGTTTCAAGCTGTGGCTATGATAGTACAGTCTTCAATAGACGGTTGACCTAATACAAACCGGGAGTTGACGTTATAGCGATCGAGGGCCTATAAAAGAGACAGGAGTGAATTGCCATGTTTCGAATTGTACTATTTTGCACGTTCTTGTTTAGCACTCAACTAACACTCGCCTCGGAAACGATGGCACTGCATGCACTGTTTGAAGAGTACTGGGCTAATGAAATGGAAGAGAATCCCTTCTCTGCAACAAAATCGGGAATCTTCGAGTTCAATGACCGGGTGCCTTCTGTTAGCCCCGCCGACCAGGAACGGCGTTTAATCGAGGTGTCGTCTTACCTGGATCGTCTCGATGCAATCGACTCTGCCGATTTAAGCGGGGAAGACCAACTCAATGCAGAATTGTTTGCGTTTATATTGAAGCACAAGGTCGCACTGGCTGCTTTTGATGAATGGCGAATGCCATTCCTAGCCGATAGCGGATTTCACACAGATTTTAGCTATGTGGTGAGTGCAACGCCTTTCAGGGTAGAAAATGATTATTTAGATTATTTAAAACGGTTGCAGGCGCTGCCAGTTTTCATCGAGCAAAACATACAAAACATGCGGCGCGGGCTCGCAGACGGATTTACCCAACCCAGTGAAATTCTGCCCTTCATCCTGCCCTCATTTGAGGCGCAGGTGATTGCAGATTCTACAGATCACCCCTATTACGCGCCTTTTAAAGCCATTCCAGCGGCAATCGATAGCGATCGAAAAAAGCAGTTAAAAAAGCAGGCTCAAGCGGTACTTTCTGATTCGGTGATCCCGGCTTATGCGCGCCTGTTGGCGTTTATGCGAGACGAATATGTTCCGAATGCGCGAGATACTCTTGGAGCATCGGAACTGCCTGAGGGTAAAGCACGTTATGAGGCACTGATTCGTTACTTCACAACCCTCGACGATGCCAACGCAGATGACATACACCAGTTAGGTTTACGTGAAGTATCGCGTATTCGCGAGGAGATGGATGTAGTGATTCGCGACACCGGTTTCGCGGGAAATTTTGCCGAGTTCATCGCTTACTTGCGCAATGACAAGCAGTTTTACGCAGCGTCACCGCAGCAACTGTTGGATCGCGCAGCCTGGATCGCTAAGGATATTGATGGCCGCTTGCCGGCTTTTTTTGGCAAGCTACCGCGACAGCCCTATTCCGTCGAACCCGTTCCGGCAGAAATTGCGGCGAACTATACGAATGCTCGGTACGTCGGTGCCTCCCTGGACGCAGATCGAGGTGGGCAATTCTGGGTGAATACATACAGGCACGAGATTCGTCCACTCTACCAACTGACAGCGATGGCTCTGCATGAGGCTGTTCCTGGGCATCACCTGCAGGCGGCGCTGGCACTGGAAATAGACGCCGCTCCGATGTTCCGAACCAATTTCTACCCACACGCTTTTGGTGAGGGGTGGGGGTTGTATGCTGAGAAACTGGGCGTTGAAATGGGTGTTTACCAGAACGCTTACGATCAGTTTGGCCGTCTCACATGGGAGATGTGGCGCGCCTGTCGTTTGGTTATTGATACCGGCATACACGTCAAGGGCTGGTCTCGACAGGAGGCGATAGACTATCTCGCTTCAAATACAGCACTTGCCCTGCACAATGTGCAAACTGAGGTCGATCGCTACATTGCTTGGCCGGGCCAGGCGCTGGCCTATAAAATGGGCGAGCTGACCATTTGGGAGTTGCGAGAGAAAGCCGAACGTGAATTGGGGGAGAGCTTTGATATTCGTGAATTTCACGATGCTGTGGTTGCACGTGGAGGGCTACCTTTAGAGCTATTGCGCTTAGAAATTGATGATTACATCACAATAACCAAGAGCAAAAAGTAACGCTCAGATCATACCAAAGCTAAGGATAGCTTTAAAAAAATTTAAGGACTAGTGGCTGGGCGCAGCCTGTCGGTTGGTCGCGAATCAGGCCAGTTGGGGCGCATTAAGCCTATTCGAGCCTTCTTTAACAGCTGTCTGAACATATCCGAACGCGCCAGCATAGCCATAATCGCTTCCAGGTGAGAGCAGACGTGTGTGCATATCTCGCTAAGCGAGCGCTAAGGGCGCGGAGGTCGTCATAGTGGCTTTGCGAGAGGAACTCAGTTTAATTATATAGGCCTGCGGAAAGTAGGGCGTCCTTGCCCTCATGCCGTCCCTTGCATAAAAGAGGCTAACAGGGGGGCGCAGTCAAAAACATCTCAGCCTATACGTCAGAAAAATGAGAATCGCTTTCCTAATGCCACAAAGGCCGTAATTGAGGGCTAGTGAAAAATGGCCAAGCCCCTCAAGGCCATTTGGGAGTATCAGTAGTGCGGGTATCAGTTGGTACATTCTAATGAAGGAGAGAAGCTCGTGTTCGCCTTGCCAGCCGCAGTGGCGACGTTTTTTTACCCGCTAGTCAGAGATGAAGTTCATCAAATTCACCCAGATGGATCAGGAATTTATGCGCTGCGAATGTTACAGCTGCCCGATCGGTGGACTCAGACAAGTGCCGCACGCTATTGGTGATTGCCAGCCACCACCGCATATGCTCTGCACTTAACTGCGCGGCGACAGGTATCAGATCGCGAGTGACGCCATAGCCACGCTCGGCAGCGGACTTCAATTTTGCCATATCATCCAGATTCAACTCCACCCGATTGAGCTTCTGAAACAATATTGCGGCCACTTTAGGGTCTCGCTCAAGTGACTGCGAACTGGTGGGCTCGGCATTTTTTTCTAGCAGCGCCACATCCAGATGGCTCAGCACGTCGCGCAACGCCCCGCGAAGGCTCTGGCGCAACTCGTGTCGGCGATCACGTTCCATGCGCCGTTGAACTAATGAAAACAGGCCCACAATGAAGAAGCCTTCAAGACAAAAACCGATCAGTTCAGGTAGTAAATTTTCTTGCACCGCGCCTTCTGAGGCGACGCGCAAAAAATAAGATAGAAAGTAGATGCCGGCCAGTCCGAATAAAAGCAGCGGCGCAAAAACCATAAAACGCCTCATCGTTGCCACTTCCCGGCGCTCATTCCGCTTCCCCCGGATTGGCCAATGCCCTGACGACCCTTGCAATGCGATCAGCTTCCGCTGGTGTTAGGTCCAATGGCAGGTTCTGGATATACACAACCAAATTTTCGCGAATTGGAACTGGGAAAATTTCATGAGGGCTGCGTGGCGGATTAAGCAGTAACTCTTCGCGCGCGCGACTTTGATCCGGGCTGTCGCGTTCTGCGACCAGTTGTATTTCCGATGTCTCACCCTCGTCACTGGAGAAACTATTGGGATCTTCGATCCAACTGAAAAAATCCCGCAAGCCTGCCTGCAACCTATCGTTGTAAATCTGCAGAGTTTCAGGACGAATAGTAGAACCCTGCAGCTTGTGAAAACGTGTACAGAGCTCGTCAATATCGAGCTGACGTAAGTCTACGCGCTCGTTAGATTTGAGTTGTACAAGCAGTTGTTCAGCGGCTTTTTTACGTGAGCGGGCCGTACCCGGGCGAATAAGGCCTGCCATGGTGCCCTGTCGTAAAAAATCGAGAAAGGCCGCTTCCGAATAATCCCTGTTCGCCATGTAAACCACGCTTACGTCTATCAGCTCAGTGTAATGCCCAACACCCTATCGGTACAGTACCGAAAATTAGACATGTTTTTTAACGGCGATATGAACAAGTCAATAAGTCACTGCGTGCCGGGTATCAGTGCGCGTGTGCTGTATTGCTGCGTAACGTCCAGGGGTGGGTTAACGCCAGTACCTGTTTAACGCGGCTACTGGAATGGACCGCACACCAGTGCCCGGGCCACTCCCGGGGTTAAAGTGTCTAATCCATCGACCAGTCGCTCGGGTCCTAGTAGCACGTCCCTGATCTGGTCAGAGTAGCGAATTGCCGTTTCCCGCATCATGCCCATCATGGGCCATCCCCAGAGTGCAGAGACAGTGACTCCATCCTGTACAAAGTGCGGATCAGTCAGGAAACTGCAATTGATTACGGGTTCCACCGGGCTGCGATTAGTTTCACTGCCACCGACCAGGTCAATAATGACAGAACCGTTGGGAATCAGTTGCTGCAGTTGCTGGTTGCTGATCAGGAAATTGATGCCACGCAGCGCCGGGCTCTGTTCGGCACCATTGACTACAAGGTCCGCATTTCTGAGCCAGTAATCGATTCGGCCCTTGACGGTGTGGGTACGGCCCAGCACATGAACGCAGCCGACGCCCTGGGCATAGGCTTCATGAATCGCGCCTTGGCCGACGTTGCCGTAACCCAGTACCGCTACCCGGGCATAGCGCAGATCCAGATCGGGTTTGTTTTTGCGCAATAACTCCAGGCCATAGCGCGCCCCCGCGCGTCCTGTCTCATGTAGACATTGAATGCGACGCAGGCCCATTTCCAGGGGAGGGTGGGCGGCGCGATAGGTAGCAATGGCGTCCTCGCCCTCGTTTTGCTCAAACTCATGCATATCGAACAGGTGACAGCCTGAGGCCTGCAGGCGTGGCAGTATGTCGTTGTTATCCTGAAAGCTCGCGCTGTCGTAGAAATACAGTGCTTCACTGCCCAGGGCGGTGAGTTCATCGTGCTTGGAGTTGCCCTGCAGCACGTCGAGTGAGCGCGGATCACGGTTGCCCGCTCGGCGAATGGCGCTGTCCAGCCGCGGGGTCCAATCCAGCACCCGCACCCGGGTGCCGCCAATGGTATTGTTTTCGATGAATGGCGTTAGCGCTTTGTTCATCGCCATGCGCCCAAGTATCCGTGTGTTGGTTTGCACCCGCGGCGACTCCAGCACTTCCTCCATAGCAATAACGTTAATTCGCCGCTCCTGCAATAAAGCTGCACGTTGCGGGTAGGAGTGAAAGTGCGCCATACAGAAAAGAGTGGTGCCTGGTTGCATCTTTTCGATGGACGCCATAGAGGGCCCCTTGAACTTGATCAGTAGGTCCTTGTTACGATAGATACTGTCTTCAGACTGAAGCAGCGCTCCGGCCGCACGATACTCTTCGTCGCTAAAACCAACACCTTCTCCTGCATGGTGCTCTACGGCAACTTCTGCACCCGTGGCGACCAGGGCTGCCACATCTTCCGGGGTGAGTGCTACGCGTTTTTCCAGGGCGCCGGGGTTTTCGGGTGATTCACATTCGCGAGCGAGACCGATAGATCTGAATGATTTTGCCATGGGTAGTGCTGTCCAATTTAATGATCAAGCGGTAGTAATGACCGCACATCATACTTTAATTTAGTGGATAGCAAGCACAAAGAGCGTGCAATGCCTCCTGATCATTTAACGCGCTGATCGAAATGAAAATACCGGCGCTGCGGCGAGGCGTTTTCTACTGATGGGGTCTTCATCTATGTTCCGGAGCATAACCAGGCAGCCTCTGAACTGAGCACCATGAAAGTCTGCCAAGAGCGACCATTTGATTAGGGAAGGCCGTCGGCGTATGGTCGAAAAGCAGCGGGTTCGATGCTGACCATAATTGAAGTCGAGGAAAAATGAGCAAAGAATACAAGGCTAGTTGGACCGCTTTTGAAAATGCGACCCAGGCAGACTGGGAGGCCGTTTCGGATTACGAGGCCCAATTCAACGCAGGGCTGGTAGATCGGCTGCTGCAACAGTTCAAAATGCTGGACGAGGAGTCGACACCATACCCGATCAATCGTTACCAGCATTCGCTGCAGGCCGCGACTCGCGCGCTTAACGATAACGCTGCGGAAGAAATGATCATTGCTGCGCTATTGCACGACATTGGCGATGTTGCTGCGCCCTATAACCACGGTGAGGTGGCGGCTGCTATCCTTAAACCCTATGTGTCTGAAAAGACCTATTGGATTGTCAAACATCATCCCGTTTTTCAGGGTTATTACTACAATCACTATCTCGGCGGGGATCGCAACGCGCGTGAAAATTACCGTGACAGTCCTCATTACGAAGACTGCATCTATTTTTGCCAGCACTACGATCAGTGCGCTTTCGACCCTTGCTTTGATAGTAAACCGCTTGAGTTTTTTGAACCAATGCTGAGACGTGTGTTCGTAAAAAACTGCGGTCATATGGAACTCAATGAGCGTTTCGACGGCTAATGATCAGTTAGGCGCAAGGTGTGTGCCTTTAAGTAACTGCGGGTTCTGCTTTCTCTTGCTCTTTCTATAAAGAGCTTATGGTTTTATAGTGTCGCCAGCAGCCTGCAAGATGACTTTCTTAGTTGCAACTGCTTACTGACGGCCTAATATATTGGTGTTTTTGAGCGCGGTAATGAACTGATGCAATCACTAGAAGAACAGCTTATTAGCTGCCCCTATTGCGGTGAGCAGATAGAGGTCCTCATAGACCAGCAAGAGGTCGGTCATGAGTATGTTGAAGACTGCCAGGTGTGTTGTAAACCTATAATCGTTAGCGTGACATCAGATTCCATGGGCAATTTATTTGTGTCAGTGCGAGATGAAAACGAGTCCTATTAGCCAGGCAGAGACAGGTGTGCGCAGCACGCTGTCTTAGGTCGTCAGCCAAATTGTATAGTTGATCTTTCTGGTTTCTGGTTGTGCTTTTATTGAGTCACTCTTTAGCCTGTTGAATATGGTCAGGACTTGTCTTTATTGGATTACTTCGGGCAAAGGATCACCGATATTACCGGAGGGGTATTTGATGCCCAAGTAGTTGGAAATTGTAGGTGCTATGTCGGTTGGTGCAACTCGGCGTTCAACTGTTTGTGCTCGCACTTCGTGCCCGGCAAAGAATATGGGCACATAGGTATCATAGGGCCAGGGTGAGCCATGAATCGCCGCCAGACCTGGTAAACCCATTGCGGCAGCCTCGCCGGTAGAATGCATAAACCAGTACTGGTCAGCTACCAGGTGAACCGAGCCTGAACGATCAAAGTGGAAGCTCCGTCTGATCTGGCGTTGCAGAGGTCCATCGACATACTGCCCGTTGACCAGTTCACTTCGACTCATGGCGTAAAAGATGCCTGGCAGTTTGATTGCTTCTGCTGCCAGAAAACGCTCCACGTCCGCTGGATTCAAATCTGCTTCCTGGATGACGTTGTAGTCCAGGTGCAGGTAGGGGTGGCTGTGTGCGCGTATCAGATCACCGCGCCCGAACCGTCGCTTTAGCGCCTTTGTCAGTTCATTTGGCTGCTTGAAGTGATCGAAAGCATAGCGGCCTGTCTCCAGACCGATTCGATCTACGATGTATTCCGGGGCCTCGGGGCCGCCGTGATCCGCGGACAGCACTATCAGTGTTTGGTCCAGGCCAACTGTCTGGTCTAGGAACTCGAAAAATGACGCCAAAAGTCGATCAAGGCGCAGGATAGTGTCTTCACTTTCCAAGCTTGATGGGCCGAATAAATGGCCAACGTAATCCGTTGCCGACAAGCTGACAGCCAAGAAATCTGTCGCGCCACCGGCGCCCAGCTTCTCCTGAATGATGGTTAGTTTCGCAAACTCTATTGTCAGTTCGTCGACCGCTGGGGTGAGGCCTACAACAAGGCTGGTGTACTTGTCGTCACCATAATGATGTGGGAACGTGCGCCCCAGTGAACCAAAATCAGCTTCGTAAGGTCTGTCATCGATATCTCGTGCGAAGTAACTTTCAAGCGATTGTGACAGTTTCCATTGTTTGCCACGATAGCGATCGCTAGGCTTGGACGCGTTCCACTGGGCGACCCACTCAGGATATTCTTGGTAATAGTAGGTGCTGGTAACGAACTGGCCTGAGCTTTTAGAGTACCAAAAAGCCTTGCCAGCATGCCCGCCCGGCAGGATGGCTCCCCGGTCTTTACCCGAGACGCTGAAGACGCGTGATTGTCCCGCATTCGACAATACCAATTCATCACCTATGGTGCTGGACAAGAGGTTGCGGGGTGACACTCCTTGGTGCGGCTTCGGATCCTTGCCAATGAGATGGTGACGGTCGTCTTCGGTGTTATAAACGATCTGGCCTGTTTTTTGGTCGAACCATTCATTAGTGACGATGCCATGCCGTGAAGGATCGGCACCGGTGAACAGTGTTGAGTGTCCGACCGCAGTTTCGGTGTTTGCGTGGCGATAGTGTGCATTGGTGTAATGCGTCCCCTGTTCCATAAGGTACCGAAAGCCACCTTCCATAAGTCGTTCACGATAACGCATCGGCAGATCGCCGCGTAACTGGTCAACTGTGATTTGCACGACCAGTTTTGGCGAATTTGGGGGAGTTTGGTCGGCATCGGAGGCGCTACTTGCGGTGGGGATAGCCGTCGCCAACATAGTGATAAGTAACAGTGCTGCAGGCCACGATACCAGGCCTGAGAATTCATCAAAAGTGTTGTGGCTCATGTTTTTATAATGCTACAAGCTCAAGTTTAGGCATAACCCTAACACCATATGCTCATGAGTTCGACGACGATTGAGAGTCGAAAGAGGCAACTCTATCAATAGTTCCGCAGGGTCAAAACTAAGGTTCAGCTGTTTTTTCCTGAATCTTAACTGGCCTTGAATTTTGGTAGAAATATTTCCTCTGAGATATATTCAATGAGTTCCTCTCTTGAGTACGGCTTGCGAAGGATATCGTGTTCTATATCGTCGTCTTTTAGTTGGTCTTCGTAACCAGTTGTGAGCTTCACTTTAATGTCCGGAAAATCTTCACTTATTTTTTTCGCCAACAGTCTTCCGTTGAGTTCACCTGGCAAAATGACATCACTAAAGACGAGGTCGATATGCTCGTCTGATTTAAGTATTTCCAGAGCGTCTAAACTATTCTCGGCTTCGATCACCTTAACGCCGGGCAGCTTTAAGCACCGCACAGCGTATTTTCGAACACGTGGCTCGTCTTCCACGACAAGTATGGTTGCGCTATACACTCCCACCTTCTTAACTATCAACGCAGGTTCTGCCGCGGTTACATTCTCGACAGAATCCACCATCGGTATTAATAGGTTGACCGTTGTTTTCTCCCCTTGCACGCTAGAGATGCTAACCGATCCGCTAGACTGTATGGCGAATCCTTGAACCATACTAAGCCCGAGCCCTGATCCTGCCCCTACATCCTTAGTAGTAAAGAAAGGTTCAAAAGCCCTTTCACATTCTTCTGCTGACATTCCCTTGCCGGTATCGGAGACGCTGATACAGACGTATTTCCCTGGCGAAACGTCAGCAAAGCCCTGTGAGTCAGACTCAGTGATCTGGACCTTACTAGTGGCGAGAGTGAGAACACCGTCTCCATCCATGGCATCTCGTGCATTAAGGCAAAGATTCAGTAATGAACTTTCCAGTTGGACAGAGTCGACTTTAGCGACGAGTTTTCCAACGCCAACGTTAGGCTCAACAAAAACATCGACATTTTGCCCAATAGTACGCTTAACAAGGCGGCTGAGTTTGTTAATAAGCTGATCAATGTCAACGTCCTGGGTATGCAGCGGTTGTTTTCGAGCGAATGCCAAAAGTTGTTGTGTTAAATTAGACCCATCCTCGGCAGCAGATAAAGCGTCTTGCAAGATTTCGCGGGTCGACTCGTCTGCGTCATCCATATCCTCAACTATAAGGCCTATGTTACCTTGTATCACAGTAAGAAGATTATTGAAGTCGTGCGCCATACCGCCTGTAAGTTGGCCGATAACTTCCATTTTCTGGGCTTGCCTAGCGGCACGTTCTTGTTTGCGTATTTCCGTAATATCCTGGCCCACGCCGAGCACACCAATGATCTCACCCGCTACATCCCGACGGGTGGTTGCATTTAACAGAACCTCAACCCGATCACCTTCCTTTGTGTAAAGGGGAAACTCGAAATTGGCTGTCTCGTCGCCACTTAACGCGCGATCGAGAACGTCCTGTACGGAATATTGATATTGCTCAGTAATAAATCGAGCGACAAGTTTTTCCCCGATGACCTCTGACTTTGTGTAATTGGTGATCTTTTCAGCCATCTGGTTCCATTCATTCACTCGCCCATATTGATCTATACCGAATATAGGCGCATTGGCAGTTTCAACAAATTGCCGAAGTTCCTTCGCGGTTTGTTCGGCCTCAGCCAGCGCTCGTGATGTACGTGTAACGTCTTGTCCGACACCAATTACTCCGATTATATCGCCCTCTACATTTCGCCTTGTTGATGCGTTTAGCAGCACTTCAACTCTCTCGCCGCTATTTGTGTATAACGGGAGTTCAAAGTCTGCCGTCTCATCACCTATTAAAGCTCTGTCTAGTACGTTCTTGACAGACTCTTTGTATTCGTCAGTGATGAACTCGGAGACAAGATCCTTATTTATAACCGCCTCTTTCTCAAAACCAGTAATAGTCTCAGCCATTTGGTTCCATTCGTTCACCAGGCCCTCCTTGTCAATGCCGAAGATCGGCGCATTGGCGGTCTCAACGAACTGTCGCAGTTCTTTGGCGGTTCGCTCAACTTCTGCCCTCGCGCGCGTCGCTATAGAGACGTCCTGTCCCACTCCCAAAACCCCAACAATTTTTCCATCACTATTTCTCCTTGTCCAAGCGTTTAGTAACACTTCGACTCGCTCTCCATTTTTTGTATATAAAGGAAACTCGTAGCTGTCGGTTTGTACGCCACCAAGCGCACGACTAAGAACGGTTTCTACGGAGGTTTTATACTCATCGGTAATGAACTCTTTTACTATATTTTTACCGAGCGTCTCTTCCTTTGAAAATCCAGTTATTTTAGCGGCCATCCGATTCCACTCGTCGATTTGACCTAGTTCGTTAATGCCAAAAATAGGTGCGTTTGCGTCATCTATAAATTGGCGAAGCTCGTTATTTTGGTTCAGGTCACTCGAATAGATTGCCCTATTTAAATCTGGGGAAGTATCATTATGAGCATCGGAAGCTGAGTCTTTTGGGTAAGAATTGCGATATTTATTGCGTGAAGCGAAGTATGCAAAGAAAATACAAGTAACCGAAGTAAAGGCTGTCAGCATTAGCCCATTCTCCGTGAATTGCTGGAAGTAGAATGCTGACATTGAGGATACTGCCACAAGAGAGGCGAGAATCGCTATTTCAGATTTTGATATGGTAAGCATCTCTTTGATCCTTTTCTAAAGCATTTCTGCGATTTATTTGTTGAGATTTTCATGCTCGAAGTATGTTTTCTCAATTTTTAAGTATTTGCAGATTCAAATAACAACTGCATCTCTAATATTCACTGGATAAACAATGGTGCTTTGCAATCTCTTCGATAGCCTCAATGGTGATTGGTTTACGCAAAAAACCATCCATCATGGCATCCTTCATTTTTTTGATCGATTCTTGCCGTTCGTTGTCGGTTAAGGCATAGATCAGTAAGGGATTTTCTGATGAGGTCGGAGCATTTCTAATCGCTTTCGCAATGTGTATTCCAGCAAGAGCTTCCATATTTACCTCAACAATCACCATATCGAAATTAAAAATTCTGTATTTCAGTACAGCTTCTGTTGAGTCTCCAGCTGTGTCTGCATCGATTCCACAATCAATAAACATGTTCGCCACCAGGATTCTGGTCGTGGCGCTACTATCAACGATTAAAACGTTGCTTTGCTGGCCTTTTTTTCGCCAGGCTTTTTGATTTGACCATGTGGTTATTTCGGAGTTCATGTTATATCCGGTGTAACTGTTAGCGTCGCTGTGGTTTGACATTCTTTCGTTGAAACAGTACCGGTGCTGGAACTAACATCACCAGAATCGAATTCGCCGATCTCATATTTATGATTGGTCGAACTTTGCGCTAGCAAGATAGACTTATCAAAATCGCCTGGGGGGCACAGCAGATAGCCTTGGCCCCTGGTACATCCATTTGAAATCAGCCAGGACAGTGTCTCGCGATTTTCGATACCCTCAGCGACTGTCGGTATTCCTATCTCTTGCGCCAGGCTTATTGACGATTTCACTATGGCTTTTGCGTCTGGATCGTGTAATAAATCAGACACAAACGATCGGTCTATTTTTAATTCAGTGAATGGTATCTCTTTTACTTTTTCCATTGACGCAAAACCGGTGCCAAAATCATCTAGCGAAAGCCCAAACCCTGCGATTCTCAATCGCGAAATCACATTCATCATCTGAACCGAGTCTCCGTAATTGCTTTGCTCTGTTATCTCGATCGTTATTCGTGATGGGTCAATTCCGGCTGACTTCATGTGTGCCATAAATACATCGGGAAGACTTTGCTCTTCGAGCAGTTCCGGAAATAGATTTATCGAAACATTGGGTCGAGATGCCATTGAGTCCCAACAAGCCATGTCTTCTAATATAATTTTTAGTAGGCTATAAGTCAGGTCTTTCATCAGACCGTATTTTTCAACAAGAGGAAGAAAATCTCCGGGACTTAGTATCCCTCTTGTAGGGTGATGCCATCTGCAAAGAGCCTCTAGCGAGTCTACTTCTCCAGTTTTTAAGTCTACGATCGGTTGGTAAAAGGGCTGAATTTCTCCGACATTGTAGATGGCGTGTTTCAGCTCTTCCTTGAATTTTCGAGACCTGGGAAGAATAGGAGAAACTGGAACGCTGGTATGAGTGAACAGATCCGCTTTCAAAAATGCTCTGATTTCAGTTGCCCTGAAAGGCTTATGAATTGGCGGGCTCATGTTAAGCCCCATTTTTTTACCTAGCGCGCAGGAAGACCTGAGAACTTTTTCACTCCAACCGCTAATAAGACAAATATGGCTCGTAGAGCCACTATCCTTTAAAAAAGTCAGGGCTTCGATTCCGTCCATTCCGGGCATTGAGAGGTCAAGAAATATTTTTTCCGGCAGGAGGTCTTCATACACAGTTTTCAAGCGCCGTGGATCTACGATGTCTGTGTATTCAAATTGCTCGCTGCACGCCATGTTCTGAATGAGTCGGCACACTCTTGGGTCGTCGTCTACGATTAAAACCTGTGGTCTATCCATAGCCATAGTACTCGCAATATCTCTAGGTATATGCCGACATATTAGTCTGTGAACGTAAATGCAATGACCAGCTAATGTAATAGTTTGTAAAGACTGTGCAGAGATTTATCTAATGTTACTGCCGTAACTCGTAAAGCTTGCCATGAAAATGTAGAATTCCCGTAATGTGCAGCGAGTGTAACTGCATAAAATTGAGACTCAGGGTAAAGCAGCATGTCTTCTAGTAAAAAAAAGGTTCTTGTCATAGACGATGATGAGAGAATTTGTCGAACTATCTCCAGGTACTTGGAGAAGGAGGGGTTTGATGTACACAGTGCAACATCTTCCCCATCGGCACTCGAAATCTTCTCTAGTCTGGATATCGACATTGTCTTACTGGATTTGAATATCCCCGGAACGCATGGGTTTGAAATAGCAAAAGAGCTACTTTCTTTGAAAAAAATCGGGATAATATTTATCACCGGGAGCACGGAACAGGTCGATAAAATCGTCGGTCTGGAGCTGGGAGCAGACGACTATATCCAGAAACCGTTCGACTTCAGAGAACTTCTGGCAAGGATACGGAGCGTCCTGCGTCGTTTGGATCACGTCACTGACAATTCTTCGGGGAGTGAGTCAGAGGCCGGTCACCTTAAGGCCCATTTTGGAAATTGGCAACTGGATTGCCTCACTCAAGAGATCTCTGGTAAAGACAATGCCACGCCTGAGCTTACCAGTCACGAGTACTTCATTCTGCTTGCGCTTTTAAAATCCAATAACCGCGTTCTTCCCAGGGACTTTCTGCTCAACGCTATTAGTAGTCGAAACTGGACACCGTATGATCGAAGTATCGACGTACTGGTGGGAAAACTCAGGAAAAAACTGCAGTGTGAAAACGGCGAGTATATAAAAACAATAAGAGGACAAGGTTATAAGTTTTGTTCGGCTGTCACATGGAGTGACTAGTTTTCTACAAATATTTACAGCCCCTACATATTAGACCTACACTTTAAGCTTAGTATTTTGCCAAGGAAGTAATCCGCGGCAAAAGGCTATAAATGTTGTATTCGACCAGTTCAGCTAAAAGACTCATGGTAGCAATGAGCATTTCGTTATTCATAGTAAGTCTACAAGGCTGTGCCTCAGGAAATTGGGCCAACTACAGCTACGGTCCCGGAGATTGGCTGAGTGACGCAGGCTTTGGTGACTGGAACACAATGCATAACTATCAAAAAATCTTTAGCCCCGAAATACGCCTTCACTATGTTGAAAATCCGGCCGAGTTATGCGGCAGTTTCCATGCTCGAGGGTGTGCGAGACTGACGGCCGGTTATTGTGACATCTGGATACATAAGAATCATAAAAGGGCTACGCTCGACCACGAAATACGACACTGCCACGGCTGGGATCATTTCCGTGTTGACCATACAGCCTGGTCATCGAGAAGTAGTGAACAGAGGTACAGAGCGGAATCGCGAGCGAGCTATTGGTTTCCGACCGATAAATCGTCAAGCGTGAGCGCGAAAGGCCTACAAGGACAGGCCACATTGATATAAAAGTTCTATTGTAGCGGCTGGGAATGAACGACGCCGTGGCTGATCTTTCAAAGCTATATCCAATCTCTTTCAGGCTGTTACCGCTACGAGGGATTGGATATAGAGGGTTTGTTTACTGACTTTTTAATAAAACCTATCACCATCATCAGATTTAACAATTATACATCGACGCCGACAAGCGATAGCGTGTGATGAGCGGAAGTAGTGTATTGGTCAACGTATGCGGATCAGGGACTACTGCCTTAACCTGCGTCGCAACGCGGTTACGTCGGAAGTCGGGCTTGGCTTAAGTCCAGCGACGGTGAGCGACATCACGCTGCAGCTGCAGCTCTCAAGAGAGACGCGATCATGAAAAACATAAAACTAACGTTATCCGCTATCGCTGGAGCGCTTAGCCTCTGGGCCGTGCCCCAGTCACTCTTAGCAGAGGCGGCTGCCGTCAGCAAACCAGAGGCAGCCATCGGCATGGGTACAGTAGCGCCGGGGCAAGCTAAATCGAATCAGTTTTGGTGGCCAGACCAACTGGATCTATCGCCACTTCGCGACCAGGACGCGCGCTCCAACCCAGCAGGGGAGGGCTTCAGCTATGCGTCGGAGTTTTCAAAGCTTGACCTTAAAGAGGTTAAGAAAGATATCGACTCGGTGCTTACTGATTCTCAAGACTGGTGGCCCGCTGATTTTGGCAATTACGGACCTTTCTTCATCCGGATGACCTGGCACAGCGCCGGTACTTACCGCACCCTGGATGGGCGCGGCGGAGCAGATGGCGGTCAGCAGCGTTTTGAGCCACTCAACAGCTGGCCTGATAACGGCAACCTCGACAAGGCGAGACGCCTGTTGTGGCCAGTGAAGCAGAAGTATGGCCATAGCCTGTCCTGGGCAGACCTGATGGTTTTAGCCGGTAACGTGGGCCTTGAAAATATGGGTTTCGAGACCTACGGCTTCGCCGGCGGTCGAGCGGACGACTGGGAACCCGACATGGTTTACTGGGGTCCTGAGGTGGAGATGCTGGCGAGTGATCGTCGCGATGACAATGGCAAACTGCAACGCCCGCTGGGCGCTACCCATATGGGTTTGATTTACGTGAATCCTGAGGGACCAATGGGCAAACCTGACCCTGTCGCATCGGCCCAGAACATTCGCATTGCGTTTGGTCGCATGGCCATGAACGACGAAGAAACTGTGGCCTTGATAGCTGGCGGCCATACCTTCGGTAAAATGCACGGTGCTCGCAAACCGGCTGACTGTGTTGGCGCGGAACCGGCCGCAGCGCCTGTTGAGGCCCAGGGCCTGGGCTGGAAAAATAAGTGTGGTAAAGGACACTCAGAGGATACTACCACCAGTGGACTAGAGGGTGCGTGGACTCAGGCCCCGACACAGTGGACAACGCTTTATCTTTCAAACTTATTGAATTTTGAGTGGCAACAGACTCGCAGCCCGGCGGGTGCAATTCAGTGGATACCCACAGACGAATCATTGCATAGCGCTGTGCCCGACGCGCATGTGGACGGTAAATTCAATGCGCCGGTGATGACTACAGCCGATCTTGCGCTGAAGTTCGATCCTGAATACCGCAAAGTCACCGAACGGTTCCTGGCTAACCCGGACGATTACCAGAAGGCGTTCGCCAAAGCGTGGTACAAATTGACACATCGTGACATGGGACCACGCATCCGTTACCTGGGTGATCAGGTGCCGACAGAAACCATGATATGGCAGGACCCGATTCCGACTGGAGCAGGTAAATTAATTAGTAGCCGCGAGATCAAAAAGCTGAAGAAAAAGGTTCTGGACTCCGGGCTGACTACGTCTGAATTAGTGAGAACCGCTTGGGCATCAGCATCAAGCTTCCGTGCCAGTGACATGCGTGGCGGAGCGAATGGCGCGCGTGTCGCGCTGGCTCCACAAAAAAATTGGGAAGCCAATAACCCGCAGGAACTCGCTAAAGCGTTAACTGTGCTGCGCGCTGTGCAGCAGGATTTTAATCAGTCCAATAGACGTAAGGTATCTTTAGCCGACGTTATCGTGTTGGGCGGAGCAGCTGCGATTGAGAAGGCTGCAGATGATGGTGGCGTCAAACTAGAGGTGGCTTTCGCACCGGGCCGTGGGGATGCAAGCCAGATCCAGACTGACGTGGCATCGTTCGCTTTGCTGGAGCCGACCGCCGATGCATTTCGAAATTACTTCAGCGAGGAACGATCCTATCGCTCTCCAGCAGAGATGTTGGTTGATCGAGCGGATCAACTTGCCCTCACTGTGCCAGAAATGACGGCGCTGGTTGGTGGCCTGCGTGTTTTAAACGCCAACTATGACGGTGGTCAGAATGGAGTGTTTACCGACAATCCGGGCCGTTTGAGTAACGACTTTTTCGTTAATCTTTTGGACATGTCTACCCAGTGGCGAAAATCAGACAGCCCCGGCATTTACCAGGGAATCGATCGAAAAACGGGTGTTGTGAAGTACACCGCTACACCTGTGGATTTAATTTTTGGATCGAACTCAGAATTGCGCGCTGTTGCTGAGGCTTATGCATTTGATGATGCTAATGCAACATTTGTGAGCGATTTTGTCGATGCCTGGGTGAAAGTGATGCAGGCTGATCGTTATGATCTTCAATAAACAAGCTGGGGATAAATTGCTGGCGAGGCGCATCACATTCAACTTTGCTATGGAGACTAGTGGATCTTTAGGTAAGGAGTCTTCGACCCTGAAATGACGATAGATGGGGCGCGCAGTAACTGAGGCCCATCGCCACGACGACGCCATAAATAACTGCGGCACCGGCGACCAATGCAGGACCTACCATGTCACCGCTGCCCCCCATCACAGAGCACGGCATAGTGGTAAGCCAACAGGCCGGAACGACAAAGAATACCATCGAGGCGCAGCGTTTTGCAGCCCTAATCACTCCGGGGACGACCAGACAAAACATCGCGGACCCGAGTGGGGCGTCTACCAGTGACGAAGCGTTGTTCATTAATACAAGACTCGACAAAAAAAAACCGGCGTAAGCCGGTTTTAACAGAAAACCCTGGCCTTACCAGATGATGGTAATCGGGTCGCCCGAACTCGGGGAGAAGACCATGGTCCCGCTCTTCTTACGTTGCTGATTGCTTTGGCAGGTGGTGCCGCCATCGCAATTTGCGCCGTTGTCAAAGCTGCCCCATACGCCATCGGGTGATGACACTACGGCATACCAATTCCGGCCTGCGTTGTAGGTCGCAACGGTGTAGTCGCTACCACCGCCACCGCCTCCATCAGTCACTGTCACTGCTTCCGACTGGCTGCTGATCTGGCCAGTAGTATCGGTGACTGTCAGTGTGACCGTATAGGTACCGGAAGCAGCATAAGTATGGGTAGTGCTGCTTTGGGTGTTGCTATTACCATCACCAAAGTTCCAGGCGCGAGTAGCAATGCCGACATCATCGACACTGGTATCAGTGAACTCGCAAGTCAGTAATGTGCAGCTCTGTGAGAAACTGGCTGTGGGAGGGTTGTCGCCACCGCCACCGCCACCGCCACCGCCGCAACTACTATTCTGCTCCAGCCAAACGCTGGCCGCCTTGGCCTGAACGATGCCGTATCCATGATAAAGGTCTTTACCTGGCGCTCCAGCGTCTTGAGCCGATTGTTTCAACGCGTTACGAATGTCTTCTCCGGTGCAGTTGGCGTGCTGAGACCATACTAATGCAGCCACACCTGCTACTGCCGGCGTAGCCATTGACGTACCGCTCATATACCCAAAGTCGCCAGCGCCTATGGTAATGGCTGCATTGGTAGCCCCAAATACAGCAGACCTGTCGCTTTGTGCAGCCCCCACGGCGGGAATGGAGGTGTCATTAGCGTCGCCCAGAGTTGCGAAGAGTGCTCCGGGCTCATTGTTAACAATGATAGCGCCAACACCTCCTGAACCCTCGCAATTATACACTTTGTCGTAAAAAGAAATGCTGCCTCTGTCTATTGCGCAGATTTTTCCGTCCGCACCTGGATCTTGACTATTACCGATCCCGAAACCGTAAACTGCAGCTTCCGCAGCACCCTGGTTTTCCATAGCGGCTACCGCCAGTGAAGTGCCGTCCAATGAGGCAATCGCGACCGATGCTCCACCGGCAGGGTAAGTCGACAAGGTATTGACGCCTCCTGCTGAGATTTCTACACAGATACCGTCTTTGACGACCGTGGTGCGTTTTTTACCGCGGCCGGTAGTCTGGGTGCAGGTGGGATACTGGGAGAACGATGCAATATTGTTGTCAGCATCATTGGCGCCAACCATCATTACCGACTCGTAACCGGCTGGATAGGAAACAACATTGTTGCCGTCATTGCCTGCGGCTGCCAACACCAGGCCACCGTCGGCTGTGAAACTATCAAACGCGTTTCTTTCCGCGTTATTACTGCCGCCGCCGCCTAAACTCATTGATATTATATTCGCGCCTGCCTGGGCACAGTTTTGGGCAGCATAAGCCAGGTCAGAGGAGTAACCCCACCCGGCAGCATTAAACACTTTGATGATGTGCAATGGCACACCCGGGGCCATCCCGATAACCCCCACCGTATTGTTCGCTGCAGCGATTGTGCCGGCAACATGGGTGCCATGTGGGCCGCCGTCGCTGCCCCAATAACCGGTGCCAGAGTCACTATCGCCTGTAATAACATTCCAGTCGAAATCGCTATTAAGGCCGCCTGTCTCGCCCTGGGAACCTGCGATTCCCGAGTCGATGACGCAAACCTTTTGAGACATGAGGTCCCCGGGACTGAGTTCACTTTGCA
>ENA-UZWX01001953-UZWX01001953.1-metagenome-genome-assembly--contig:-Day-4---50m-contig-1953_pt2 | contig 28292 bp, 40 predicted proteins | sample MGYA00260347_ERZ794907 | MGnify/ENA metagenome assembly ERZ794907 | reverse complement strand
TGCCTGCCAATTAACTGTAAAATAACGTTGGTTTTTTTGTTGTCAATGTTTAGATGAAAACTGTTGTTATTAATATTGCTGGCAAAAACATCGCCACCATCACCAAAACCAATATCTCCTGTAAAAGTTGTTTGCGTGTTAACAACATTTTTTGAATCAGGGGCGTAAATTTCACCTTTGGCTTTAACCAAATTATCAAACCCACCAAATTCACCAATATGTGCATCCAATGTATTGGTGACAAGTGCAATATCGGGGCTGGCAATTTCACGCAAATGCGCAATTTCACCAACATGATTTGCCCCCATTTCAACAACAGCATATCGATGTTTTTTGTCCAATTCAAGTAAGGTCATTGGCACCCCTAAATGATTGTTTAAATTGCCCTGTGTTTTGAGCGTGGGCGCAGATAAATTTAGAATATTTGCCAGCATATTTTTGGTGGTTGTTTTGCCGTTGCTACCCGTAATGCCAACTACTTTTGGCTTAATTTGATTAAGCCACCACTGGGCAATTTGCACCAATGCTTTTTCGCTGTCTTCAACCAAGAGTGTGGGTAACCGAGTGTTTATTTTTTGTGAGGCAATCACTGCCTTTGCCCCCATTTTCTCAGCAGCATCAATAAAATTGTGTCCATCAAAATTCTCGCCCCTAAGCGCCAAGAAAACCCCGTCTTGCATAGGATTTCGCGTATCGGTGTATAAGCCACAAATCTCAATCTTAGCAACAGAAGTGGTTGGAATATTTAAAATAGAGCAGAGTTGGTGAGTATCGGTATTTAACATGTTTTTATTTTATCGCTTTATGTGATTGTCTCATCATAGATTTGACTATTTATTGTAAGCCAAATGAAGAATAAAAGTCATTTAAAAAATACTGGTATAAATCTATTATGAGCCGTCATCCTTATAATAAACGACGTATTATTATATTGAGACCAACATGATTACCAGTGAAATTATTGCTGATTTTATTCATAGCAATCAACTGCACCAAGTTATCGCTGCATTGACTTTGGGCAGAGAGCATATTATTCCGTGTATATTTTGTTCAATTTTGAGATGGTGTCTTGATGGCTATCCAGACATTAGAAAAATAAAGATTTACCCCCTGATATTTAGACCCATTATTTTTTTTCGTGTAAAATACGCTAAATACCTTATATAGGCATTTTTTTTATTATTAAAAAGGAATAACAAATGAAACAATTAAAAGTATTGGCATTAGCAACAACAGTAGCAGCAAGTTCGCTATCTTTATCAACGCACGCAGAAAGTAACACTTACTTTGGTGTTGGTATAATGCAAACCAAATCTAAGGGAGATGTTGTGGATGCAGGAACGACTTATAGCGCTGAATACAAAAAGAATAACTATAAAGCACTGCTTGGCAAGCGCATAAATGACAGTTGGTCAGTTGAGGTGCAATATACTAATTTTGCTAAAGATAATTTAACACAAAATCTTACTACAGATGTTTTGAGTATGTCTGGTAAAAGCCTTGGTATTGCTGGACTTTATCATTTTAACCCAGTAGCAGATTATTCACCTTTTGTTAAATTAGGTTTTCACTCTTGGGATGTAAAAGCTGTAAATAACAATACTGGCGTATCTGAAAAAATCGATGGAACTGATGCACTATATGGTGTTGGTTTGGATGGAAAGGTTAATAATGCAATGAAGTATCGTCTTGAGTTTGAACGTATGGCGGATATGGATGGCGATGATGTGGATAATATTGGAATTGGCTTATTATTTGATTTTTAAGCATAAAGAAAGCCATTCAATAAAAATCCTGCTTTTGCAGGATTTTTATTGAATGGTGTTTTTAGCGATTTCAATATCGCTCAAAGGCAATTTTTTGTTGCCGATAATTTGAAAGCACTCGTGTCCTTTGCCAGCAATTAATAAACATTCGTCGTCTTTGAGCGTGGTGATTGCGGTTTCAATCGCCAGTTTTCTGTCTTGAATAACTTCTACAGCGTAATTGTCGTCAATGCCACTTAGAATGTTGTTAATAATAGCTTGTGGGTCTTCGTCTCTTGGGTTGTCGTTGGTTAAAATAATGCTACTGGCAAGTTTAGAGGCAATCCTGCCCATTTTGGCGCGTTTGTCTTGATCGCGATTGCCACCACAGCCAAATACCACTCGAACTTTGTATGTTGGATAGTGCTCTTTTAAAGTGCTGATGGCGTTTTCTAAGGCATCGGGTGTATGGGCGTAGTCTATCCATATCAGCTGGTGGTCAATTTTTTGTAGCCTGCCTGGCGGTGGCGTGAGTCTGTGTAGTAGTGGGATGACTTGCTCATCTTTAAAACCAAAGGCGTTGAGGGTGCTCAGTGCTGCCAAAACATTCAGTAAATTGAACCTGCCTAAAAAGGGCAATTCAAACACATATTGTTTGAGTGTGAGTAAAAAGCCTTGTTCGTTGGGTTTGATGCTATCAAAATCCGCCAAGCCAAAATCTAGTTTTTGCTTGTCTTTGGCGGCTTTTGAAAAATCCGCATAATGCTCATCATTACGATTAAGCATGGCGAACTGGACGCTGGGTAGTGAGAAAAGTTTTTCTTTGACTTTTCGGTAAGTTTCTAAGTCTTTATGATAATCCAAATGGTCTTGCGTAAGGTTGGTAAATACTGCATGAGTGATATTCAGCCCCGCGATTCTGCCTTGGTCAATGCCGTGTGAAGAGACTTCTAACACAGCGGTTTTAATATCGTTTTTGGCATAACTGTCAAGCACACGATATAAACTTAAAATATCAGGTGTGGTTTGCGTAGAGTCTTGTTGAGAATACTCAACACCAAGTGTGCCAATCAGACCGTTTTTAACCCCTAATTGCGTTAACAGTTGTGCAATAAAACAGGCTGTGGAAGTCTTGCCATTGGTGCCAGTAATACCGACTACATCCACACTTAAGGCGTCTTTGTACATCCGTTGTGCTAAGACTGGCAAGTATGTAGATAGGTTGTCGATGCGAATCGTAGGCACAGCACACTTTACATCTTTTGAATCAACCAACACACATGAGCAACCCTTATCAATTGCTTGGTCAATATAATCTGCACCATGACCCGCCATACCTTGCAAGGCAACAAACACATCGCCATTTTTTACTTGTTGTGAGTTTAGGCACAAATCTTGCACAATAAAGTCAAAATTAGTGGAGGCAATATTGTGTAATAGTTGTTGAATATTCATACTGGGTATTATAAGAGAAGTTTGGTAAATAACGGTTCATTTAACAATATTATAATTTACTAATAGTTTTGTGATTTTTGGTCAAATACAGTAGAATGGTTACCTTTATATATTTTAAGGAAAGGTAAATGGCTTTAACACGTAGAGAGTTTATCAAAGTATTGAGCGCTGGTTCAGCGGCAGGTTTAATTGGTGGTTGTGGTAAGGATAAGAATAAATTGTCTTCTCAAGATAATATGTATGAAGTGGCCAAGACGGGTAATGCACGTATTTTGCATATTACTGATACACATGGCAACTTACTACCAAACTATTTTCGTGAGCCGAATGTTAATCTCGGCTTTGGTGATACGTTTGGACAATTACCCCATGTGGTTGGCAATAAGTTACTTAAAGAAATTGGTGTTAAACCTGGTTCAGCAGAAGCTTATGCGTTCACTTATAATAATTTTGAAGAATTGGCTACCAAGTATGGCAAGACCGGTGGTTTTGGACAGATTAAAACCGTATTAGATTCACTCAGAGAAAGTGCAGGCGGTGTGCAAAATACCTTAACGGTTGATGGTGGCGATACTTGGCAGGGTTCTGGCACTTCGCTTTGGACACGTGGCGCTGATATGGTTGAAGCCTGTAATATGCTTGGTGTTGATGTGATGGTTGGACATTGGGAATTTACTTACAAAGAAGAAGAAACCTTAAAGAATATTGGCTTTTTTAAAGGCGATTTCTTGGGGCAGAATGTGCGCATTTTAGAGGACGCATTGTTGGGTGATGAATACATCGCCATGACAGAAAAATACGATGGCAGAGGACTTTATAATGAAGATGACAGTTTGCCATTTAAGCCTTATGTGATTAAAAATGTGGGTGGACACCGCATTGCAGTGATTGGTCAAGCCTTCCCTAGAACGTCAAACGCTAATCCACAAAAATACTTTTTCCCAGACTGGTCATTTGGTTTGCGTGAAGACGAAATGAGCGAGTTGGTGGCAGATATTCGTGAAAACGAAAAACCCGATGCAGTGATTGTAGTGTCTCATAATGGTATGGATGTTGATATTAAAATGGCATCGCGTGTTGTTGGTATTGATGCTATTTTTGGTGGACATACACATGACGGCATGCCAAAACCTGTGGAAGTAAAAAATGCAGGTGGTGTGACAGTGGTGACTAACGCAGGTTGTTCGGGTAAATATATCGGGGTGATGGATTTAGATATCAAGAACCACAAGGTTGCAGGATACAACTACAAGATGTTACCAATTATTACCAATCTGGTTAAGCCTGATGCTGCAGTCGTGTCATATATCAATAAGATGCGTAACACTAAATACGATAAGAATGTGGTGGAAGCACGAAGCTCTGCTATGAGTAATAATCCAAATCGCGTGGGCAAAACTTACGATGAAATTTTAACGGAAAAACTTTGTACGACTGAACAGACACTCTATCGTCGTGGTAACTTCATGGGTACTTGGGATCAAGTGTTGGTTAACTCACTACGTGAAGAAAACGATGCAGACTTTGCAATGTCTGCAGGCGTGCGTTGGGGCACATCAGTGCCAGCAGGACACGATGTTACCATGGAAGATTTGATGACAAATACCTCGATGACTTATGGTGAAACCTATGTGAGTGAATTCACAGGCGCACAACTTAAAGATATTTTAGAGGGTATCGCTGAAAACCTCTTTGTACAAGACCCATATCTACAGTCAGGTGGCGATATGGTGCGTATGGGTGGTTTGGATTACACCATTGATCCGGCCGCCACATTCGGCAAGCGTATTAGTGAGATGAAAGCGGATAGTGGTGCACCCGTTGAAGCTGATAAAAAGTATAGAGTTTCAGGTTGGGCGCAAGTTGGTTCAGTGGGCAATGGTCGCTTGATGTGGGATGTGGCAGCAGATTACTTGCGCAAACAGAAGCATCTTGATCTTAAAAAGGTTAACCATCCAACCGTCAAAGGCGTGAAAAACAATCCTGGCATCGAAAATTATGCAGGCAAACTCATCTAACTTCGTCTTTTAAGTTTTTGCTGTGTTTGTGTTTCAAAAAATACTTAGTCATTTGCCAGTTGCAAACTTCTGCGTATTTTTATCACACGCCTTGCAAAAATCTTAAAATACTTGTTAGATTTTAGAAACGATAAAATACTTGCTAATGACAGTGTTTGTTGATTTTGGTAATGTTTATTAGTTTTTCGGTACTGTAAACTCGAGCGTTATATTTATCCTAAGACAATTTAAAAAATAAGAATATTTGGTTTGATAAATTTAATTAAAAATACTTTTAAAAATCTTTGGTTTCGTGACTTAAAAGAGGAAGGAATACAAATTAATGATACTGCTGTGCGTATTCGTGCGGGTATTTTATTGGTTATCCCTGTTTACATGGTGTTTACCTTTATTAACACTGTGTATGGCCCAACTTGGGAGATCACGCCTGACTCTATTGCAGTTGATACCTATGAAACTGATTTTGAAGACCGCATTATTTACAAGGTAGAAGCAACAAAAAGGGTATTTGAATATGCTTTTCAAACCAAGCTATTGGTTTATGCTTTGGTTGAAATGTTATTAGGTTTGTCTGTTATTAGCTCAAGGTTTTCACCAACGATTTTATTAGCCAGTTTTTTAGCGCTTAGTAAAGAGCCAGTATGGAAACCACTAGGTCCAAAACGCTGCGCATGGTTGTTAGGGGCGAGTTTTATCTCTGTTTGCATTGTGTTTTTTAATCCAGACGCTATAGCAGGATGGATTAATGTCTTATTGGGCACCAGCATCCCTGTTGATGAAAATTATGTGCCTTCTTGGTTGGTGTTGAACCTGATATGGATATGCTTGTTGTTTATGTGGTTAGAGGTAGTTTTGGGCTATTGCGCAGGTTGTAAAATCTATGCAGTATTGTCACGATTAGGTCTTGTTAATCGTCATTGTGAGGCCTGTGATAATATTGATTGGGGCGAAATCGCACGTAAAAAACAAGAAAGGTTAGACAAGAAAAACAAGACATAAATGTTAAAAATAGGTGTTTTATTTTGGCTGTTGGTTAGCACAGCAATAGCCGATGTGGTTAAACCTGCTTTGGTGGAAATATCCATCTACCCAGATAAAAAACTTGAACTTGTAATTGACCTTAGTCTTGAAGCAGTAATGACGGGTATTGGCACCCAATACAAAAATACGACTGATGCACCAAACTCCGCTAAATATGACGAATTGCGCGCCTTAGAGCCTAAAGTACTGCGTCAGCATTTTCAAAAATTTGAAGCTCAATTCCTAAACGAGCTTCAACTCAAGGTTAATCAACAAGTACAAAATTTACATTTGAAAGATGTTTATAGTGATATTGTAGGCTATAAAAAACGCCCCAGAAAAAGTCTGCTTACTTATACCACACAGCTCAGCGAATGGCCAAAAACCTTGTCATGGCAATACAACAAAGACTATGGTGATAGCGCGCTACGTTACCAAGTGTTTGAAAAAGACACCTATAATTGGAGTGGATGGCAGTGGCTGCGTAATGGCGCATCCAGTGGCGTGATTGATATTAATCATCCAGAGCCGATGACCACTGCCCAGCGTTTTTATCAGTTTGTTGACATTGGTTTTGACCACGTTATTCCTTTAGGTTGGGACCATATTTTGTTTATTATTGGCATGGCATTGTCCTCGCTTTTGTGGCGCAGATTGTTGTTATTGGTCAGTAGTTTCACTTTGGCACATACCTTAACTTTGGGCTTGGCAATGCTGGGCGTGGTAGAGATATCGCCACGTATTGTTGAGCCACTGATTGCCCTGTCTATTGCCTATGTGGCGATTGAAAATCTATTGACCCAACAACCCATCAAACGCAAAAGTATTGTTGTTTTTCTGTTTGGTTTGATTCATGGGCTGGGATTTGCCAGTATGCTTAAATCCTTTGAGACGAATGAAGGTAACTTTTTGACGACTTTAATTGGCTTTAATGTGGGTGTCGAATTGGCACAGATTTTGATTGTATTAATCGTAGTAGCCATACTATTTTTATTGAGAGCATTGGGGTTGAACTATCGTTATTTGGCTGTTATTCCCGTGTCTGTCTTGATTGGTATTGTCAGTCTTTGGTGGACATGGCAAAGAATTATGTAAAAACTTCAAACCTTACTGAGTAAAAGCAAGTAAGCAAACAGCAATTGTAATAACGCCAGTAATCTGATTGCCCATACCGGTAATGTTGTCATTGCCTGCACAATAAAATCAAGTGCTTTAGAACGTGCTAGTAACAATGCTTTGACCATTAAGACAACACTAAATGCCACCATTATTAAGTATTGAACACCATCATAATTGGCACTTTTTGACAACAACCAGCCGGTTAAAAACACAAACAATATAAACAAATAAGCTTTGGTGTATCTAAAAAAACGCTTACCCAATCTGTTGCCAATTTTGCTTTTACGACTAAAAAGTATGAAGAGCGAAGAAAAAACCAATAATAACGCAAATAATTGTTGAAAGATTTCCATTCCTATTTTAGGTTATACCATTTATAAAAAATAACTATACTAAAGAGTGCTGATAGTTATTCATTTTAGAGGGTTTTAAAAATCAGACGATACTTATTGATATCGTTGATTTTTAAAACCCTCTAAAATGGATAAGGATTGATGTTGTTTGGTGTCGTTATTTTTTATAAATGGTATTACATAACTTTTGCCTGCATGAGCGTGTGTGTATTAATCGCCCCCACCACCTGATTATTCTCATCCACCACAGGCAGTGAATTCAAATTGAACTCATCCATCATCGCTACCGCTGCCATCGCAGGTTTGTCAGCGGAGATGGATTTGCAATTTTTAGTCATGACTTCGCCGACAGTAACAGCTCGAATATCGCTATGTGTTTCTAACACACGGCGCAAATCACCATCAGTAAAGATACCTTGTAATTTATCCTTATCAGTAATAAGCACCATACCCAAGGCCTTTTGACTCATTACTAATAAAGCGTCAAGTAATTTGGTGTCGCTACTAACAATAGGTATGTCGTTACCCGTTTTCATAATATTACTAACAAAAGTTAATAGACGCCTACCTAATGCACCGCTAGGGTGGGAGCGGGCAAAATCATCAGGGCTAAAGCCTTTGTCGTTTAACAGGCTAACTGCTAAAGCATCCCCCATTGCCAATGCCACTGTGGTAGATGAAGTGGGCGCTAGATTGTGCGGACAAGCTTCTTTTTGGACGCTCACATCTAAATGTATATTGCTAATTTTTGCAATAGAAGAATTTTTATTGCCCGTCATGCTGATAATGTCAACGCCAAGACGTTTAATAATTGGCGCAAGCATCATAATTTCATCGGATTCCCCCGAATAAGAAATACACATAGCCACATCGTTTTGTTCAATCATACCTAAGTCGCCATGTCCTGCCTCGGCAGGGTGAACTGCAAAGGCAGGTGTGCCAGTAGAAGCAAAAGTAGCTGCAATCTTATTGCCGATATGGCCTGATTTCCCCATGCCAATTAAAACCACCTTGCCCGTGCATTTTTGAATTAGTGTGCAGGCATCAACAAAATTTTGATCCAGTTTTTCAGCCAGCTGGCTAAGTGCTTGTGCCTCAGTCAAAATAACTTCTTTGGCAGAGTCTAATAAATCGTTGGACATATATGAGAGTGTTGAAGTTGATATAATGTTAAATTTTATCTAATCTTACAAGCAATGAGTAAAGAAAAAACCAAAATTTTATTTGTCTGTATGGGTAATATTTGTCGTTCACCAACTGCTGAAGGTGCATTTCGTGCGCAAATGCAAAAACGTGGAATACAAGATTTATTTGAGATTGATTCTGCAGGCACGCACGCTTACCATATTGGTGAGCAGCCTGATACTCGCTCTCAAGTTACCGCTTATAAATATGACGTAGATTTGTCTATGCAGCGCGCTCGACAAGTGCATGAATCAGATTTTTATCATTATGATTATATTTTTGCGATGGATGTCAGCAATTTATCAGACCTACAAGATGTTTGCCCACCAGAGTATCAATATAAGCTTGCCTTAATGCTTGACAATATTCCGCAAAATAACGGCAAGGGCGTGCCTGACCCATATTTTGAAGGGCGTTTTGACGAAGTGTTTGAAATGCTTAATCGTGCCAGTGGTTTTTTGTTAGGCAGATTGACAAAAAACACATAAAACTTGTTGACTAGAATAATCCGACACAGTATAATTCCAGTCTTTATTGCTCCCGAAAAACCGAGAGTGATTATTTCATTGCAAATTATTTAGAGACTTTTGGAGAAAAATATTTATGTCAACAGTTAATCAATTAGTGCGTAAGCCACGCAAAAAGAAGATTGTGAAAAGTGGCGTTCCAGCGTTAGATAGCTGCCCACAAAAGCGTGGTGTATGCACTCGTGTATACACAACAACACCTAAGAAACCTAACTCGGCACTAAGAAAAGTTGCTCGTGTTAGATTAACGAATGCCGCTGAAGTAACGACTTATATTGGTGGTGAAGGTCATAATTTACAAGAGCACTCAGTGATTTTGATTCGTGGTGGCCGTGTTAAAGATTTGCCAGGTGTTCGTTATCACACAGTGCGTGGTGCATTAGATACGGTTGGCGTTGATGGCAGAATGCAAGGTCGTTCGAAATACGGCACCAAAAAACCTAAAAAATAAATAACGGTTAGATTACTCTATGAATTCATAAACTCTGCATTAAAAAATAGTCATTTATACTTATAAACTCCTATTTTTTTGCCTTGATTTTGATAAATTCATAGAACAATCTAAGCCGTTATTGAGTAGTAGATAAAATAAAGATTAAATAATTAGTCGTTAAAAAATTTAAAATAAGAGAAATAAAACTATGAGAAGAAGATCCGCACCTAAAAGAGAAATCCTACCAGACCCGAAGTTTGGCGATTTAGTATTGGCGAAGTTTGTAAACATCTTAATGTTAGATGGCAAGAAATCTGTAGCTGAGAAGATCGTTTATGATGCGTTAGACACAATTGAAGCCAAGGGTAACGCCGAGCCAATTGAGACTTTTAAGCAAGCTTTAGACAATATTGGGCCAGAGGTTGAGATTAAATCTCGCCGTGTTGGTGGTTCAACCTACCAAGTGCCTGTTGAAGTAAGGTCTGAGCGTAAGATTGCATTGGCAATGCGTTGGATTATCGAAGCATCACGTAAGCGTGGTGAGAAAGGCATGAAATTAAGATTAGCAGGCGAAGTATTGGATGCAGTTCAAAACCGTGGTACTGCATTTAAAAAGAAAGAAGACACACACAGAATGGCAGAAGCAAACAAAGCATTTGCTCACTTCCGTTGGTAACAATAAGGACTTAGAACAATGGCTAGAAATCACCCACTTGAGCGCTATCGTAATGTTGGAATTATGGCGCATATTGACGCTGGAAAAACAACAACAACTGAGCGTATTCTTTTATATACAGGTCGTACTCATAAGATTGGCGAAGTTCATGACGGTGGTGCAACCATGGATTGGATGGAGCAAGAGCAAGAGCGTGGTATTACTATTACCTCTGCAGCAACAACTTGTATGTGGAAAGGTATGGACAATCAATTTGATGAGCACCGTATCAATATTATTGACACACCGGGACACGTTGACTTCACCATTGAAGTTGAGCGTTCACTTAAAGTATTAGATGGTGCTTGTGCAGTATTTTGTGCAGTTGGTGGTGTAGAGCCTCAATCAGAAACTGTATGGCGTCAAGCCAACAAATACAATGTTCCGAGAATTGGTTTTGTTAATAAAATGGACCGTTCTGGTGCAGACTTCTTGCGTGTTTGTGAGCAAGTTAAATCGCGTTTAGGTGGCAATCCAGTGCCAATGCAAATTGCCATTGGTGCAGAAGAAGAGTTTGAAGGTGTGGTTGATTTAATTACCATGAAGGCCATCTACTGGAATGAAGCCGATCAAGGTGCAACTTACGAAGCGAAAGACATTCCTGCAGAGTTACAAGATTTAGCTGAGACGCAACGTGAATTCATGATGGAATCAGCGGCTGAAGGCTCTGAAGAATTAATGGAAAAATACTTAGAAGAAGGTGAATTATCAGCAGATGAGATTAAAGAAGGTATTCGCTTACAAACCATTGACAATCAAATTATTCCAATGTTTTGTGGTTCTGCCTTTAAAAACAAAGGTGTACAGGCAGCATTAGACGCAATGATTATGTATATGCCTTCACCACTAGAAGTAGACTCAATTGAGGGTACACTAGACGATAAAGATGAAACCAGAGCACCTAGAAACGCTGACGATGATGAGCCATTTGCTGCACTTGCCTTTAAGATTGCCACCGACCCATTTGTGGGTACATTGACTTTCTTCCGTGTGTATTCAGGTGTGCTAAAAGCAGGTGACTTTGTTTACAATTCGTCAAAAAGCAAGAAGGAACGTATTGGTCGTATGGTGCAAATGCACTCAAATGATCGTGAAGAAATTAAAGAAGTTCGTGCTGGTGATATCGCTGCTGCAATTGGACTTAAAGATGTGACAACGGGTGATACTTTATGTGACATGAAAGAGAAAATCGTTCTAGAAAGAATGGAATTTCCTGAGCCAGTAATCGCATTAGCAGTAGAGCCTAAGACTAAGGCAGACCAAGAGAAAATGGGTATTGCGTTGTCTAAGCTTGCAGCAGAAGACCCTTCGTTTCGTGTATCAAGTGATGAAGAGTCAGGTCAAACCATTATTGCAGGTATGGGTGAGCTTCATTTAGATATTATTGTTGACCGTATGATGCGTGAATTTGACGTTGAATGTAATGTTGGTGCACCTCAAGTTGCCTATCGTGAAGCGATTACAACATTGGTTGAGCATCAGCACAAGTTTGCTAAACAATCAGGTGGTCGTGGTCAATACGGTCATGTTTACTTACGTATTGAGCCACAAGAGCCAGGCGCTGGTTATGAATTTGTGGATGAAATTAAAGGCGGTGTTATTCCTAAGGAATACATTCCTGCTGTTAACAAAGGTATTCAAGAGCAAATGGAAAATGGTGTTTTAGCTGGCTTCCCATTGGTTGACATGAAAGTCACGGTTTATGATGGTTCTTACCATGACGTTGACTCGAATGAAATGGCGTTTAAGATTGCCGCTTCTAAGTGTTTATCAGAAGGTGTAAGACTGGCCAATCCGCAACTACTTGAGCCAATGATGGCAGTAGAAATAGTTACCCCTGAAGATTACATGGGCGATGTTATGGGTGATATTAACCGTCGTCGTGGTTTGGTAGGTGGTATGGAAGACCTTCCAAATGGCAAGCAATTAAAAGCAGATGTACCATTAGCGGAAATGTTTGGTTATGCAAATGATCTTCGCTCAATGACACAAGGTCGTGCAAGTTACTCAATGGAGTTTGCAAAATACACCGCAGCACCAAAAAATGTTGCCGATGAAGTCATTGAAAAATTGAACAAATAATATAAGCGTTAAGGAGCAAGAAAAATGTCAAAAGAAAAATTCGAAAGAACCAAGCCCCACGTCAACGTCGGCACAATCGGCCACGTTGACCACGGCAAAACAACCCTAACAGCAGCCATGACCAAAGTCATGGCAGAAGCCAACGGCGGAGAATTCAACGACTACGCAGATATCGACAACGCCCCCGAAGAAAGAGAACGCGGCATCACTATCTCAACAGCACACGTAGAATACGAAAGCGAAACCCGACACTACGCACACGTAGACTGCCCAGGACACGCCGACTACGTCAAAAATATGATCACCGGAGCCGCCCAAATGGACGGCGCCATCATCGTTATCGCCGCAACAGACGGCCCAATGGCACAAACCCGTGAACACATCCTACTATCCAAACAAGTAGGCGTACCCTATATTCTGGTCTACATGAACAAAGCCGACATGGTAGACGACGAAGAACTCGTCGAACTCGTCGAAATGGAAATCCGTGAACTCCTCAACGAATACGACTTCCCAGGCGACGACACCCCAGTCATCTTCGGCTCAGCACTAAAAGCCCTAGAAGGCGACACCTCAGACATCGGCGTCCCATCAATCCTAAAACTGGTTGAAGCACTAGACTCATACATCCCAACACCAAAACGCGACACAGACAAAGACTTCATCATGCCCATTGAAGACGTCTTCTCAATCTCAGGTCGTGGCACCGTTGTAACAGGGCGTATCGAAGCCGGTATCGTCAACGTCAACGACGAAATTGAAATCGTCGGCATCAAAGACACACAAACAACCACCTGCACCGGTGTTGAAATGTTTAGAAAACTCCTAGACTCAGGCGAAGCAGGCGACAACGTCGGCGTCCTACTACGCGGCACCAAACGTGAAGACGTAGAACGTGGTCAAGTACTAGCCAAACCAGGCTCAATCAAACCACACGCCAAATTCGAAGCAGAAGTCTACGTACTAAGCAAAGACGAAGGTGGACGACACACCCCATTCTTCAACAACTACCGACCACAATTCTACTTCAGAACAACCGACGTAACCGGCGCCTGCCAACTACCAAAAGACGTAGAAATGGTCATGCCAGGCGACAACGTCAAAATGGACGTAGAACTACTCTCACCCATTGCCATGGAAGACGGCCTAAGATTTGCCATTAGAGAAGGCGGTCGTACTGTGGGTGCGGGTGTTGTTTCTAAGGTGACGGATTAAAGAGAATTAGTTAAATGAAAACCGAATGTTCTTGTATAATATTCGGTTTTTCGCTATAAAGACACGATCGATTATTAATAGGAATTATTAAAGATGAGCAATCAAAATATTAGAATTAAATTAAAGGCATTTGACCATCGTTTAATCGACAAGTCAGCGGTTGAGATTGTAGATACTGCCAAACGTACTGGCGCAAGCGTTAGAGGTCCAATTCCTTTACCGACAAAAAAAGAACGTTTTACGGTATTGACTTCTCCACACGTTAACAAGAAAGCAAGAGATCAGTACGAATTAAGAACATATGTTAGATTGATGGACGTTATTAGCCCAACTGATAAAACAGTTGATGCGTTAATGAAACTAGATTTAGCAGCAGGTGTTGATGTAGCAATTCAGCTTAATTAACAAAAACAAGTAATAGGAATAGAATCATGGCAATTGGTTTAGTAGGACAAAAATTAGGAATGACACGCATTTTGGCTGACGATGGTTCAGCAACTGCGGTAAGTGTTATTAAAGTTGAACCTAATCGTGTTGTTCAAACAAAGACGGTAGAAGTAGATGGCTATAGTGCCGTGCAAGTTACTACTGGCGCTAAAGTTAACAAGAAAGGCGAAGCTAAAGTGCGTCGTGTTTCGGCAGCAGCTAAAGGTCATTATGCAAAATCTTCGCAAGATATTGGTTTAGGTCTTTGGGAATTCAGAGCAAATTCTGATGAAATCGCTGATAACACAAGTTTTGATTTGTCGCTATTAGGCGCAGGTCAATACGTTGATGTTACTGGCCAATCTAAAGGTAAGGGCTATCAAGGTGGTGTTAAACGTCATAACTTTTCTATGCAAGATGCAACACATGGTAACTCAATTTCCCATAGAGCGATTGGTTCTACGGGTCAATGTCAAGAGCCTGGTCGTGTCTTTAAAGGTAAGAAAATGGCTGGTCACATGGGTGACGAGCAAGTTACTGAAGAGTGTTTAGAGATTGTTAGAGTTGACAACGACAAAAATTTATTATTGGTTAAAGGTGCAATTCCTGGCTCTAAAAGTGGCTTTGTTAAAGTTATGTTGTCTGCCAAAAAAGATAAGGTTAATAGCGATATCAGCAAACAACTTCAAGAACTTAGAGACGCACAGGCGCTAAAGGAAGAAGAAGCTAAGGCAGCAGCAGAAGCAGAAAAAGAAGCGGCAAAAGCAGATAAAGCAGCAGATAAAGCAGCAGAAAAAGAAGCACCTAGTGAAGCTAAAGATGATGCGGCAACAGAAGAATAAGGGTTGAAGATGAAATTAAAAGTATTAAACATAAGCACCAACAAGTCTACTTCTGCTGAAGTGGCAGATAAGGTGTTTGCTAGAGACTATAACCAGTCATTGGTTCACCAAGTAACAACGGCTTATATGGCGACTGGACGTCAAGGCTCTAAAGCACAAAAGAATCGTAGCGCTGTTAGTGGTGGTGGTAAGAAGCCATGGGCACAAAAAGGTACAGGCCGTGCTCGTGCTGGTACTTCTCGTGGCCCTATCTGGCGTTCAGGTGGTGTGACATTTGCAGCACAACCAAGAAGTTATGCGAAAAAAGTTAACAAAAAAATGTATAAGGGCGCCATCAGTGTTATTTTTTCTGAGTTGGCTCGTACTGAACGTTTAAAAGTCGTTAAAGCTTTCGATATTAAAGATGCAAAAACAAAGAATGTTACTTCATTACTTAAAGCACTAGATGTAAAAGATGCTTTGTTAATGACAGATGAGTTAGATGAGAATTTATATCTTTCTTCACGTAACTTATACCATGTCGGTGTTTGTGACACACAAAGTATTGATCCAGTTAGTTTGATTGGTTATGAAAATGTTGTGATTACTGAGGCGGCATTAAAGAAAGTGGAAGGTATGTTATGAATCAAGAAAAAGTATTAAAGACCTTATTGGCACCCATTGTTTCTGAAAAGACATCAATGTTGTCAGCGCAAAATCAATACGCATTTAAAGTGCGTACTGATAGTAACAAGAAAGAAATCAAGGCAGCTGTTGAAGCATTATTTGGTGTTACAGTAGAAAACGTAACAACCTGCGTTGTAAAAGGCAAGAAGAAAGTATTTAAAGGTAAGATTGGTCGTCGTGTCAACTGGAAAAAGGCAATGGTAAAAGTGTCTGAAGGTCAAATGATTGACGTTAGCGCATCTTAAAGAGAAGGGATTATGGCACAAGTAATTAAAAGAAAACCAACCTCACCCGGCAGAAGATTTGTTGTTAGTGTTGTTGATAAAGACTTATATGATGGCGCACCTTACGCCCCATTAACGCAAAGCAAAAACAGAATTCATGGTCGCAATAATCGCGGTAAGATTACTATTCGTCATAAAGGTGGTGGTCATAAGCGTCGTTATCGTGTGATTGATTTTAGACGCAACAAAGATGATATTACTGCAAAGGTTGAGCGTTTAGAATATGATCCAAACCGTAGTGCTAATATTGCTTTAGTTTTATACGCAGATGGTGAACGCAAATACATTATTGCGCCAAATGGACTAAAAGCAGGTGATGAGATTATCTCAGGTAATAGTGTTGCGATTAAGCCGGGCAATGTAATGCCATGTGCAAATATTCCATTAGGTAGTGTGATTCACTGCATCGAACTTAAGCCAGGTAAAGGCGCACAAATGGCACGTAGTGCAGGTACTTCAGCGCAACTTATTGCTAAAGAAGGTACCTATGTCACGCTAAGATTACGCTCTGGTGAAGTTCGTAAAGTTTTGGCAGAGTGTCGTGCAACGATTGGTGAAGTTTCTAAGAAAGAACACAGTTTAAGAAAATTAGGTAAAGCTGGTGCAACACGTTGGAGAGGGGTTAGACCTACTGTTCGTGGTGTTGTGATGAATCCAGTTGATCACCCACATGGTGGTGGTGAAGGTAAAACCAGTGGTGGTCGTCATCCAGTTTCTCCTTGGGGAACACCAACTAAGGGTTATAAAACACGTAGCAACAAACGTACTGATAAGCTTATCGTACGTCGTAGAAATAAATAAAGGTAGTTTAATATGGCTAGATCATTAAGAAAGGGTCCATTTGTTGACGAGCATTTAATTAAGAAGGTGTTAACAGCCCAAGAGAATAACGACAGAAAACCAATTAAAACTTGGTCTCGTCGTTCGGTAATTGTACCTGAGATGATTGGTTTGACAATCGCAGTACATAATGGCAGAGCACATGTGCCAGTGTCAATTAACGAACAAATGATTGGACATAAATTAGGTGAGTTTGCAGCAACGAGAACATTTGTTGCTCATTCAGGTGACCGTAAAGCGTAACGCAAGGGTGATTGAGAAAATGAAAGAAGTTAAAGCAATACATAAATATGCAAAAACCTCGGCTTTTAAAGCACGATTGGTAGCGGATCAAATTCGTTCAAAATCAGTAGAAGAGGCGCTTAATATTTTATCGTTTAGTAATAAAAAAGCATCGGTACTTGTTAAAAAAGTGTTGAACTCAGCGATTTCAAATGCTGAAAATAACAATGGTTTAGATATTGATGAATTAAAAGTGAGCAGCGTTTATATTGACGAAGGCTCAACAATGAAAAGAATTCGCCCTAGAGCAAAAGGTAGAGCGAATCGTATTTTAAAAAGAACAAGCCACATTACAGTTGGCGTAAGCGCACAATAAGGTATAAATTATGGGTCAAAAAGTAAATCCAAAAGGTATTAGATTAGGCATCGTTAAAGATTGGGATTCTAAGTGGTATGCGAATTCTCAAGATTATTCTAAATATTTGTTATCTGATATCGAAGTTAGAGATTTCTTATTTGAAAAATTAAAATCTGCTTCTGTTAGTCGTATTCAAATTGAACGTCTAGCAAACAACGCTAAGATAACTATTCACACTGCTCGTCCAGGTATTGTTATTGGTAAAAAGGGTGCTGATATTGAAGCTTTAAAATCTATTGTGACTGAGATGATGGGTATGTCAGCACACATTAGTATTGAAGAGATTAAAAAGCCAGAACTAGATTCACGTCTAGTGGCAGAAAATATTGCACAGCAGTTAGAAAAGCGTGTGATGTATCGTCGTGCAGTTAAACGTGTATTAGGTAACGCCACACGTTTAGGTGCGCAGGGTATTAAGGTTATGGTTAGTGGCCGTTTAAATGGTGCAGAAATTGCACGTTCTGAGTGGTATCGTGAAGGCCGCGTGCCATTACACACATTTAGAGCAGATGTTGATTATGCGCATTATGGTGCAAATACACAATATGGTGTTATTGGTATCAAAGTTTGGATTTTCAAAGGTGAAATTCTGGACCATAAGAAAGGCACATTGGATGAGGTTTCTCGTCGTGGTGCTACAAACCAAATCGCTAAGAAATAAAGGATTGACAAATGTTACAACCTAAACGTACAAAATTTAGAAAAATGATGAAAGGCCGTAATCGCGGCTTGGCAACGGGTCATAAGGTTAGCTTTGGCGAGATTGGTCTACAAGCCGTAGGCAGATGCCGTATGACTGCAAGACAAATTGAAGCTGCTCGTAGAGCCATGACACGTCATGTAAAGCGTCAAGGTAAGATTTGGATTCGTGTATTCCCAGACAAGCCTATTACGAAAAAACCTTTAGAAGTACGTATGGGTAAAGGTAAAGGTAGTGTTGAATATTGGGTTGCGCAAATTAAGCCAGGTCAAATGTTATTTGAGATGCAAGGTGTTGATGAAACCGTTGCAAGAGAAGCATTTGAACTTGCTGCAGCGAAGTTACCAGTGAAGACAAAAGTTATTAAAAGGATGGCAATGTAATGGACGTAAAAGAATTAAGAGGACAAGATGTTGGTGCGCTTAACGACACCCTAATGGATCTTTTAAAAGAGCATTTTGAGTTACGCATGCAACACAAAAGCGCACAATTAGAAGATGCATCAAAGTTGAAAAAAGTTAAAAAGTCAATTGCACAAGTTAAAACTATTATTAAAGAGAAACAAGTATGAGCGAGAATAAAGTAGAACGCGCCTTAACAGGAAAAGTTGTTAGTAGTAGTCGTGATAAAACGATTGCTGTTATGATTGAGCGTAAAGTTCGTCATCCAATTTATAAGAAATACATTAAGCGTAGCACTAAAGTTCATGCGCATGATGAAAAGAATGAGTGTGCTGTAGGTGACACAGTGAAAGTTGTAGAGGCGAAACCGTTTTCTAAAACTAAGTGTTGGGCACTAAAAGAAGTGATTGAAAAATCAGTTTTAGTTGATTAATATCAAATTTAAAGAGAATAAGAAATGATTCAAATGCAAACAAAACTTCATGTTGCCGATAACAGTGGCGGTGTTAAAGCAATGTGTATTAAAGTATTAGGCGGCTCTAAGCGTCGTTATGCAAATATTGGTGACGTGATTAAGGTGAGTATTAAAGAAGCTGCACCACGTGCTAAAGTAAAAAAAGGTGACGTGTATGATGCTGTTGTTGTGCGTAGCGCACAAGGCGTTCGTCGTGCTGACGGCTCACGTATTCGTTTTGATGGTAATGCAGTTGTATTATTAAACACAAAGCTTGAGCCAGTAGGTACACGTATCTTTGGCCCCGTGACTCGTGAATTACGTGGTGCGCAGTTTATGAAAATTGTTTCACTAGCGCCAGAGGTATTGTAATGAATAAGATCAAAGTAAAAGATGAAGTAATTTTAATTGCTGGTAAGGATAAAGGCTCAATAGGCACAGTCATAAAAATTACTGGCAACAAGGTTATCGTTGAAGGTTTAAATCTTGCTAAAAAGCACACTAAACCAAACCCAAATGCTGGCGTAACAGGCGGCATTATCGATACTGAGATGCCGATTGCTGTTTCAAACGTAGCAATTTACAATACAAAAACAAAGAAAGCAGACAGAGTTGGTGTACGTGCTGACAAAGAAGGCAAAAAAGAAAGATTTTTTAAATCAGACGGCGAAGCAATCGTCTGAGACAGTTAAGAAAACTAAAGGAAAAGAAAGTGGCTAGATTACAAGAACAATATAAAAAAGAAATTCTACCAACTCTACAAAAAGAGTTAAATCAGAAAAATCCAATGGCAGTGCCTAAGATTGAGAAGATTACCATCAACATGGGTTTGGGTAGTGCTTTGGGTGATAAGAAAATTTTACAAAATGCCATCGAGGAGATGAGCTTGATTGCCGGTCAAAAACCCATGACATGTATGGCGCGTAAATCAGTGGCGAGCTTTAAGTTAAGAGAAGGTAGCGCGATTGGTTGTAAAGTAACATTACGTAAAGAAAAAATGTATGAATTTTTGGATCGTTTGGTTAATATCGCGATTCCACGTATTCGTGACTTTCGTGGTTTGAACGAAAAGTCATTCGATGGCCGTGGTAATTACAATATGGGTTTAACTGAACAAATCGTGTTTCCTGAAATTGACTTCGAAAAAGTAACAAGAGTGCGTGGTATGGATATTGCTATTACCACCACTGCACAAAACGATGACGATGCCAAAAAATTATTGGCAATGTTTAATTTTCCATTTAAAGCCAATTAAATAGGCAGAGACAGCAAGAGGAATAAAGAAATGGCTAAAAAATCCATGATAAATAGAGACATTAAGCGTTCAAAGTTGGTTGAGAAATACCGCGTTAAACGTCTTGAGTTAAAGAAAATTATTAAGAGCGTGAATTCTTCTGATGAAGAGCGCTTTCAAGCAACCATTAAGTTGCAAGCACTACCTCGTGATGCCTCACCAACAAGACAACGTAGTCGTTGTGGCTTAACAGGTCGTCCGCATGGTTTTTATCGTAAGTTCGGTTTGGCCAGAACTAAATTAAGAGAGCGCACTATGAATGGTGAAGTTCCGGGTCTTGCGAAAGCAAGTTGGTAGTTTATTAAATATTGAAAGTTCAAAGGAAAGAATTATGAGTATGTCTGATCCAGTTGCTGATATGTTGACACGCATTCGTAATGCGCACATGGTTGAAAAGAAAGAAGTTAATATTCCAGCATCAAATTTAAAGTCTGCGATTGCAAGTGTAATGCAGCAAGAAGGTTATATTGAGTCATTTAGCGTGGCTGGCGAAAAGGCCGATAAAACGTTAACAATTAAGTTAAAGTATTATCAGGATAAGCCAGTGATTGATTCATTAGAGAGAATTTCAAAGCCGAGTTTACGTGTTTACGTAAAGAGCACTGAGATGCCAAGCGTTATGAGTGGCCTAGGTGTCGTTATTGTTTCAACACCTAAAGGCGTAATGACTGGACAAAGTGCAGCAGCCCAAAATGTGGGTGGTGAAGTTTTGTGCAGCATTTCTTAAAGGAGTTATAAAATGTCTAGAGTTGCAAAAGCACCCATCGAAATCCCAACTGGCGTTGAAGTATCAATCAACGATTCTACAATGACAGTTAAGGGTAAATTAGGTCAAATGAGCATGGAGATTCACCCATCTGTTGCTGTTGCTAATAAAGAGAATGTTTTAACATTTGATATTGTCAAGGTTGATAAGAAAGATGAAAAGAAAGCATGGGCACAAGCAGGCACTGCAAGAGCTAACACAGCCAACCTAATTAAAGGTGTTGTAGAGGGCTGGGAAAAAACATTAACTCTTATTGGTGTTGGTTATCGTGCAAAAGCAGCAGGTAAGGCGCTTGATTTGACGTTAGGTTTTTCTCATCCAGTTAAGTATAACTTACCGGAAGGCGTTAGTGCTGAAACACCCTCGCAAACTGAAATTGTTGTCAAAGGTATGGACAAACAAAAAGTAGGTCAAGTGGCTGCTGAGATTCGTGCTTATCGTCCACCAGAGCCTTATAAAGGCAAAGGTGTACGTTACACTGATGAGTATGTGGTTCGCAAAGAAGCGAAAAAGAAATAAATAAATAAAGCAAAGAAATTAAGGTATTAGAAATGAAACTTTCAAAAAAACAAGCGCGCTTAAGAAGAGCGAACAAATTTAGAGCTAAGCATGCAGAGAAAGGTGTTGAACGCTTATGTGTTCACAAGACATCACAGCATATTTATGCACAAATTATTAGCCCTTGTGGTACTAAGACTTTGGTTCAAGCATCTAGCTTAAAGGAAAAGAATGGTGGTAATGTAGCAGCAGCAACTAAGATTGGTGCTGAGATTGCTAAAGCAGCGAAAAAAGCAAAAGTCAGTAAAGTTGCTTTTGATCGCTCTGGTTTTAAATACCATGGTCGCGTTAAAGCATTAGCTGAAGCGGCAAGGGAAGGTGGTTTAGACTTCTAATAAGAAGTCTAAACTTTTAAAAAATACAAAAATAGGCGTAAAGAATGGCAGATTTTAGAAATAATAAAGACGAAGATAACGACTACATTGAAAAATTGGTTAATATTCGTCGTGTTGTAAAAGTAGTTAAAGGTGGACGTATCTTTGGTTTCTCTGCACTGGTTGTTGTTGGTGATGGCAATGGAAAAGTAGGCTATGGCACAGGTAAAGCACGCGAAGTACCTGCAGCAATCCAAAAAGCAATGGATAAAGCAAAGAAAGCAATGAAGAACGTTCCCCTTAAAGACGGTACACTTTACTACCCTATTACCTCTAACGTTGGCGCCGCTAAGGTTTATATGCAGCCTGCATCAGAAGGTACAGGTGTTATTGCTGGTGGCCCAATGCGTAGTGTATTAGAAGCGGTTGGCGTACATAACATCTTGGCAAAATGTAACGGCACACGTAATCCTATTAGTGTGGTTCGTGCAACAATTGAAGGTTTGACATCAATGTCATCTCCACAGTTAGTGGCAGCGAAGCGTGGCAAAACTGTTGAGCAGATTACTGGAGAAGAATAATGGCTGAAGAGAAAAAAGCAGCAACAAAGAAGACAGCTGTAAAAAAAGCACCTGCAAAGGCAGCAGTTGCTAAAAAGCCAGCGGTTAAAAAAGCACCTGCAAAGGCAGCAGTTGCTAAAAAGCCAGCGGTTAAAAAAGCACCTGCAAAAACAGCGGCAGCTAAAAAAGCACCTGCAAAAGCAGCAACATCTAAAAAGCCAGCAGCTAAAAAAGCAACAGCAAAGAAAAACACAGTCAGTGTGACATTGGTTAAGAGTTTTTATGGTCGTCTGCCGTCACATCGCGCGACGATAACAGGTCTTGGTTTGAAGCGCATCAATCACACAGTAGAACTACTTGATACACCTGAAGTAAGAGGAATGATTAACAAAGTTTCTTACTTACTTAAGGTAGGGAGTTAAGATGATGAATATTATGCAACTAAATACATTAGCGCCTGTAGAAGGCGAAAAGAGAACCAGAAGACGTGTTGGTCGTGGTATTGGCAGTGGTTTTGGTAAAACTTGTGGTCGTGGTCACAAAGGTCAAAAATCTCGCTCAGGCGGTTTTACTAAAATTGGTTTTGAAGGTGGTCAAATGCCTTTGCAACGTCGTCTTCCTAAAGTGGGCTTTTCATCACGTGTTTCAATTATTACAGCACAGGTAACTTTGTCTGAAATTGACAAATTAGAAGAAAAAGAGATTACTGTTGATGTTTTGAAAACACACAACTTGGTCACTAAAAACATTAAACGTGTTAAAGTAATGCTTTCAGGCGAGATTAACAGAGCAGTAACATTGACAGGCATTAAAGCAACGAAAGGCGCAAAAGCAGCTATTGAAGCTGCTAAAGGAAAGGTTAGCGAGTAACAACATGAGTCAACCACCCTTAGGCCTTTCTCAAGATTTATCAAAGCGCATCCTTTATTTACTGGGTGCGTTAATTGTTTTTAGACTGGGTACACATATTACCATTCCATTTATTTCCCCAACTGCATTGGCATCATTGGTGCAAGATCAGCAGGGTACGATTTTGGATATGTTTAACATGTTTTCTGGTGGTGCATTAGAAAGATTGTCTATTTTTACCTTGGGTATCATGCCTTATATTTCGGCTTCAATTATCATTCAATTGATGACTTCAGTGGTGCCAAAATTTGAGCAGTTAAAGAAAGAAGGTGAGAGTGGTAAGCGTAAGATTACACAATACACACGCCTAGGTACTGTTGTTTTGGCGGTATTTCAATCTTACGGTATTTCAATTGCCCTGCAATCTCAAAGTGCAGGCGGTGCAGCACTGGTAACAAATACTGGTTTTACGTTTAGTTTAGTGACGGTAATAACGCTAACAACAGGCACTTTGTTTTTAATGTGGTTGGGTGAGCAAATTACAGAAAAAAGTATTGGTAACGGTATCTCAATGATTATTTTTGCAGGTATTGTTTCAGGTTTACCTTCAGCAGTAGGCTCAACATTGTCGTTGGTTTCTAATGGTGAATTGGCAGTGATTTTGGTTGTTGTATTACTGGCAATGACTTTATTAGTAACCGCTTTTGTTGTGTTTATGGAGCGTGGACAGCGTCGTATTACCGTCAATTACGCCAAACGTCAACAGGGACGAAAAATGGTAGGTGGTCAAAGTTCATACTTACCACTTAAAATTAACATGGCAGGCGTCATTCCACCAATTTTTGCTTCTTCGATTATTTTGTTTCCAGCAACATTAGGTGGCTGGTTTTCACAATCAGAAGGGCTGGGTTGGTTGGCAGACTTAACAGCGGGTATTGCGCCAGGTCAACCACTATATGTATTATTTTATGGTTTAGCGATTGTGTTTTTTACTTTTTTCTACACAGCGTTAACTTTTGACTCAAAAGATACTGCGGATAATTTGCGTAAGTCTGGTGGTTTTATCCCAGGCATTCGCCCAGGTAAAAACTCAGCAGATTATATTGACTCTGTTATGTCACGTTTGACAGCATCAGGTGCGCTTTACATCACTGCAGTTTGTTTGTTACCAGAGTTTTTGATTTTGTATTGGAATGTGCCATTTTATTTTGGCGGTACCAGTTTGTTAATTATCGTCGTTGTGGTGATGGATTTTATCGCGCAGGCGCAATCACATTTAATGTCTAATCAGTATGAGTCATTAATGAAAAAAGCAGGTTTAAATTAGAAGGATAGGTAGTATTATGAAAGTAAGAGCATCGGTTAAAAAAATTTGTAACAATTGCAAAATTATCAAGCGCCATGGTGTGGTGCGTGTAATCTGCAAAGAACCTAGACATAAGCAAAGACAAGGTTAAGACGCTTTAGAAATGTTCTTGATTGACATTGACATTGCACAACTGGCAAAGTATAATTGCTCGTTTTGCAAATTTTAAGTTGTGGGTGTTTAAATAAAGCAAAACAACCCACAGTTTTATACAATAAAAGGATGAATATATAGATGGCTAGAATAGCGGGAATAAACATTCCAACACACAAACATATTGTTATTGGTTTACAGTCAATTTTTGGTATTGGTGATACGCGTGCAAAGGCGATTTGCACAGAACTTAAATTAGATCCAACAACAAAAGTATCTGACTTAGCTGAAGACCAGTTGGAGTTAATTCGTGGCGCAGTTGCCAAGTTTGAAGTTGAGGGTGACCTTCGTCGTCAAATTGCAATGGATATTAAACGCCTAAGAGATTTAGGTTGTTACCGTGGTATCCGTCATAGAAAATCATTGCCACTTCGTGGTCAAAGAACTAAAACAAACGCTAGAACTCGTAAGGGTCCTCGTCGTTTAATTAAATAATCATAGGTAGATATTATGGCTCAAGCACCAACAAAGAAAAAATCAAAAAAAGTCATCACTGACGGTATTGCACATATCCATGCAACATTCAATAATACCATTGTTATGATTACAGATCGTCATGGCAATGCAGTTTGTTGGGCGACTTCAGGTGGTTCTGGTTTTAGAGGCTCAAGAAAATCAACCCCATTTGCAGCACAAGTAGCGGCTGGAAATTGCGGTGAAAAAGCATTGGCTTTTGGCATGAAGAACTTAGATGTTCGTGTTAAAGGTCCTGGCCCTGGTAGAGATTCAGCCATTCGTGGTTTGAATGCACAGGGTTTTAAAATTCAATCAATTACAGATGTAACGCCAATCCCTCACAATGGTTGTCGTCCTTCTAAAAAACGTAGAGTATAAGGATAAATTATGGCTAGATATACTGGACCTACTTGTAAATTAGCCCGTCGCGAAGGCACGGACCTGTTTTTAAAAAGTGGTATTAGATCATTAGATTCTAAATGTAAAGTGTCACAACTACCTGGCATGCACGGTGCGACTGCCCGTCAGGCTAAGGGTAGTGAGTATGGCTTACAGTTGCGTGAAAAGCAAAAAGTTAGACGTATCTATGGTATCTTGGAAAAACAATTCCGTTCATATTACAAAAAAGCATCTCAAAAGAAAGGCTCAACCGGTGAGAACCTATTGTCTTTATTGGAATGTCGTCTTGATAACGTTGTTTATCGCATGGGTTTTGGTTCTACACGTGCTGAAGCGAGACAATTGGTTTCTCATAAAGCTATTTTAGTTAATGGCTCAGTGGTTAACATTCCTTCTTATCAGGTGAATGCCAATGATGAGATTTCTATCAGAGAAAAAGCAAAAAAACAAAGCCGCGTACAATTGGCCATGGAGTTAGCTGAACAGGCTGATTTACCAGAGTGGGTTGAAGTGGACGGCAAAGCACTAAAAGGTGTGTTTAAGAATGTTCCTGTACGCGATGATTTGTCATCTGATATTGCAGAGCATCTGATTGTTGAATTGTACTCAAAATAAAGGACAGATTATGCAAGGTAATGCAAGAGATTTTTTAAAGCCAAAATTGGTCGAATCAAACGAAACAGCAAATAATGAGTATAGAGTTATTCTTGAGCCTTTAGAAAAAGGCTTTGGTTATACGCTAGGCAACGCCCTTAGAAGAACTTTGTTGTCTTCTATTGCGGGTTGCGCAATTACAGAAGTGGCGATTGATGGTGTGATGCATGAGTTTTCAACCATTGAAAGCGTTCAAGAGGATGTATTGGATATTTTATTAAACCTTAAAGAGGTTTCAGTTGCGTTAAACACTTCTGATTCAGCAGAGGTTGTGATTGACAAAAAAGGTCCTTGTGAAATTACAGTCGCTGATATTGAAGCAAATGCAACAGACGTTTCAGTATTTAATAAAGACAAGGTGATTGCAACTGTGAACGCAGGCGGTCATATGCGTATGGTGCTTAAGATTGGCACAGGTATCGGTTACGATGCAGCAGTTGCACGTGATGATGAAGCATCAACAATTGGCGGCATGCAGTTAGACGCAAGTTTTTCACCGATTAAGCGCGTTAGTTTTACCGTTGATGCAGCACGTGTTAACCAAAAGGTGAATCTTGATAAATTAAATATTACAATGGAAACAAACGGCTCGGTTAATGCTGAAGAAGCTATTAAGCGTGCGGCAACAATCTTGCAAGACCAGTTGTCTTCATTTGTTGAATTGGAATTGGTTGAAGAAGAAGAGACCTTACCAACTTCAGATGATTTTGACCCACAATTATTAACAGCAGTAGATGAGTTAGAATTAACAGTCCGTAGTGCGAATTGCTTAAAAGCTGAACAAATTTACTATATTGGTGACTTAATTCAGAAGTCTGAGCAAGACTTATTGAGAACACCTAATTTAGGTCGTAAATCATTGAATGAGATTAAAGAAGCATTAACTGAAAAAGGGTTAGACTTGGGTACAGCCATTGAGAACTGGCCACCAGTTGATTTAATGAGCGAATAAGAATATACATCTTAAGGAAATATTATGAGACACAGAAAATCAGGCAGACAATTAAATCGTAATTCTTCTCATCGTAAGGCGATGTTTAAGAATATGGCAAATTCATTGTTCTTGCACGAGACAATTAAAACAACTTTACCAAAAGCAAAAGAGCTTCGTCGTGTTGTTGAGCCATTAATTACAAAAGCTAAAACAGACAGCGTTGCTAACCGTCGTAATGCGTTTTCAAAATTGCGCGATGACGCTTCTGTGGCTAAATTGTTCACCCAACTTGGTCCATTTTATAAAGACCGCCCTGGTGGTTATATTCGTATCCTTAAAGCTGGTTTTCGTACTGGCGATAAGGCGCCAATGGCAATTGTTCAGTTGGTTGATTTTGAAAACACTGCACAGAGCGCAGATTCATAAAGGAAAAAATATACTATGCCTTCAATTAAAGTAAGAGAAAACGAACCTTTTGATATTGCATTGAGACGCTTTCGTCGCACCTGTGACAGAGCAGGCGTTATTACAGATGTTCGCAAGAAAGAATTTTATGAAAAGCCAACTTGGGTAAACAAGCGCATGAAGGCTGCAGCCGTTAAGCGCACGCACAAGGAAATGGCAAAGAATCGCATTCATCGTAAAAGAATGTATTAAGCCAGTACCATTGGGTGTGATGTGTAATAATAAAATCTCAGTTTTTACTGGGATTTTTTAATTTAGGGTTTTTTGGAGGTACTTTTAACAATGTCAGAATTAAAGCAACGTATTACCAATGATATGAAGTCGGCAATGAAGGCCAAAGACAAAAACGCCTTAAAAGCCATCCGTATGATTTTGGGTGCGATTAAGCAAAAAGAAGTGGATGA
>ENA-UZWX01012787-UZWX01012787.1-metagenome-genome-assembly--contig:-Day-4---50m-contig-12787_pt1 | contig 28570 bp, 27 predicted proteins | sample MGYA00260347_ERZ794907 | MGnify/ENA metagenome assembly ERZ794907 | reverse complement strand
GAAAAATATGAAAAATACGCTGAAAAAGTTTTAAATGTGCTGGAAAATAACGAAATTCGCGCCCTTGTAGATAATAGAAGTGAAACAATAGGAAAGAAAATAAGGGAAGCAGAAATGAATAAAATTCCTTACATGCTAATTTTAGGGGATCAAGAAGAAGTTGAAAATTCAGTTTCCGTAAGAAAGCATAGTGAGGGTGACCTTGGGTCAATGACTGCTGAAGCATTTTCTTCATTATTAAATGATGAAATCAACATAAACAAAAAAGAATTTATTGTATAACATTAAAAAATTATAGCCATAGCAATACGTAGAAAAAGAAGCAGAGGTCCAGCGAGGATAATTAAAGAAGACAAACACAGAATAAACCAAAAAATACGTGCTCAAGAAGTGAGATTAGTTGGTGAAAATGTTGAAGTTGGTGTTTATACTCTCAGTAAAGCCTTAGAAATATCCAGAGAACTCGAAGTAGATTTAGTTGAGATCTCACCAAATGCAACCCCTCCTGTATGTAAAGCAATGGATTATAAAAAATTTGTTTATGAACAAAAAAAGCGTGAAAAAAATCTAAAGTCCAAAGCAACCAAAGTAATAATAAAAGAGATTCGTTTTGGACCCAATACCGATAATCATGATTATCAATTTAAAAAGAAGCACGCTGAAAAGTTTTTAAAGGAAGGAGCAAAATTGAAAGCCTTTGTATTTTTTAAAGGTCGTTCTATAATTTATAAAGATAAAGGAGAAATTTTGCTATTACGCCTTGCTCAAGAGCTTGAAGATTTTGGTAAAGTAGAACAAATGCCAAAACTAGAAGGTAAAAGGATGACCATGTTTATTGCTCCAAAAAAAGCAAAATAATAAATCAACCTATCCTTTAGATAGTAATAATACAAGTGAAATAAATAGATAAAAACTAGGAAACATGCCTAAACAAAAAACAAAATCTAGTGCCAAAAAGAGATTTAAACTTACAGGTACTGGTAAAATCAAAAGAAAGCATGCGTTTAAAAGTCATATCTTAACAAAGAAGACTAAAAAACGTAAGCTAGCTTTAACGCATGACACAGTTGTGCATAAAGCAGATGAAAGTAACGTTAAGCAAATGCTTCGAATGAAGTAGTCCTTAACTGGTTAACAAAATTATAAACCCTGGAGTAAGGCCTTAAAGAATTCTAAAGAATCGCCTTCTACAAAAAAAACAAAATTATGCCAAGATCAGTAAATTCAGTTGCTAAAAGAGCCCGAAGAAAAAAGGTAATGAAGCAAGCCAAAGGATACTTTGGAAGACGTAAAAATGTATGGACAGTAGCAAAAAATGCTGTCGACAAAGCGATGCAATACTCATACAGAGACCGTCGCGCTAAAAAAAGAACATTTCGTGCATTATGGATTACTCGTATTAATGCGGGTGCCAGAGAACACGGCATGTCTTATTCACAATTTATGGGAAAAGTAAAAGCTAACAACATCGAATTAAACCGAAAGGTTTTAGCCGATTTAGCGATGAACCACCCAGACGCTTTTGAAGCGATTGTAAAAAAAGTAAAATAAGACATAAAAACTATTTATTTCACAGAAAAAAACCGCTTATCGAGCGGTTTTTTTTGTTTATTCACTGCTGTCATTCAGAATTTAATGAAAACTAGAACTACCTTCAACTTTACTATTGAAATTACTTTATTTATTGTAGTTTTAAAAAACAATTGATTAAAGATTGTTTATATTAGTTAAAAAGACATAAATGAGGATACTATTTCTAATTTTTTTTCTGGCAATTATATCTGGAAACAACAACTATCTTTTCTCACAAACTGGTGAAACATATGTTGTCAATAGGCACGAGTCTATTTATATTCCATTAGGAAAAATCTCTTTTGCAGACAGTATCGTTAATTTTAAGCTCGGAAATCCCGCCCCTTATAAAAAATACCAGGATAGTTCACAGGCCTTAAATGAACCTAATTACAGATCCTACGATAAACCGGATTACGTTTCAATTGGCTGTAAAGGAACATTAACAGTTGCTTTCACAGACAATGGTTTTATGAACCTTAAAGGAAACGATTTGTATATATTTGAAGTAGGTCCTTCAAAAGAGGCCGCAAGAATAGAAATTTCAGAAAATGGAGAAGATTGGATATTTGCTGGTAATATATCTGGCGGAAAATCAATAATAGACCTAGAGAATCAAAATATTTCTACAAAAAAAGTATTTTATTTTGTAAGAATCATTGATCAAAAAGCAGTCTGTAGAAGTAAAACAGCAGGAGCCGATATCGATGCAATAGGTGCAATAAATTGCGTTATTAGGCTAACGTTAAATACAGAACTTCTCTTTAAATTTGATGAATATAATCTCCAAAAATCTGCCGATTCAATATTACTAAATTTAACCAATACCATTCAAAAGGTAGATAGAGCAACGATATTGATTGATGGTCACACAGATAGTGATGGGAAAGAAAATTATAATTTAGATTTATCTAGCAAAAGATGTCACTCGGTGGCCAATCGATTAAAAACACTATTACGAAACAATTCAAATTATGATTATTTAATCAATTCCTACGGAGAAAGTAAACCAAGAGTATCTAACAGCTCCGATCATAACAAACAGTTGAACAGAAGGGTAGAAATTACTATACTACCTCCCTTAAGTTATTATGAGTCATTGGATGAAAATTAGGTTTTTTGTTTTTTCTTTTTAGCGGCTGGAAATAGTACATTATTTAAAATCAATCGATACCCAGGAGAGTTTGGATGTAGTTCTAATTCAGTTTTTGGATCCCCTACTCGATGCTGATAGTCCTCAGGATCGTGGCCACCATAAAATGTAAAAAAACCCTTTCCTTTAATTCCATGAATATATCGAGCCTCGCCGTTGGCTTTTTGTTCTCCCATGACTAAAACATTTGCTTTTATTTGATCTCTTTCGTAAGCAGTTGTTTGTCCCATAAAGCCTTTTATTAAGGAAGTATGATTTTGATTTAGCATGGTCGGGATAGGATCCCACTTTGCTGAATAATCCATTAAAGTAAAATAATCGATTTCTTTGTTGATTTTTCGCTTAGAGGTCATATCGATAGATGAAAACTCGTACACCATCGGACTTCTTTCCAATATGAAATTTTTAAAGGCGAAGGTATTATCATAATTTATTTTACTTTGATAACCAGCATCGCTAGGATCATCATCAAACATTGTTTCACAAATATCAACCCCTTCTGCTGCCAAAGCAATGTCAAAACTATCCGTCGCACTACACATCGCAAACATAAAGCCACCACCAACAACATAATCTCTTATTTTCAAGGAAACTTCTAACTTAAGTTCAGATACTTTATTGTATCCTAGATTTGAAGCCATTAATTCTGCTTCTTTTTTGTTTTTAATATACCATGGTGCGGTGCGATACGCTCGATAAAATTTACCATATTGTCCGGTAAAATCCTCGTGGTGAAGATGCAGCCAATCATAGAGTAAAAGTTGATCGCTTAAAACTTCTTCATCATAGACGATCGTATAAGGAATCTCTGCATAGGTTAAAACCATAGTTACTGCGTCGTCCCATGGTTGATTTCCCTTTGGTGAATAAACAGCAACTCTAGGGGCCTTTTCAAGAACAACCGCTTCCATATTTTGAGAAGGGCTGCTAATTAAGTTTAGGATTTCTTCTGTTTTAGAATTGGATATTAGCTCAAAAGAAATTCCTCTTACTTGACATTCTTTTTTTATTTCTTCGGTATCGGGTAATAAAAAAGAACCTCCTCTATAATTAAGGAGCCATTTTACTTTTAACTGCTTTTTTAAAGTCCAATAAGTTAAGCCATAGGCTTTAAGATGTTCTGCTTGACTGTCTGAATCCATTGGGACCAGAATATAAGAAGCCGTTACTGTTGAATGAAGTAACACCGTAAAAAACAAAATAAAAAAAAATCTCATAGAAGTAAATAACTAACAAAAATTCTAATGCAATGTAAAATTAATAAACTAAAAATTAGCGATCCATTTTTTTGAATTTAAAAAAACAAGGGTTCATTAAAATGGTATATCATCGTCGTTATCAGAAAAATTATTATTCATGGAGCTGCCAAATGCCTCATCTGGTGAAGCTGAAGGATTAGTTTTAAATGTATCATCATTAGCAGCAGCGTTCATTCTAGACTGATATTCATTTGAAAAATTAAACTCATCCAAATCTTCAAATTTTCCAAGATGCCCTAAGAATTTTAGTCGGATTTCGTCCAAGCCTCCATTACGGTGCTTTGCTACAATGAACTCCCCTTGGCCTTCAGTCGGACTGTGTTCATCATCGTCCCATTCGTCAATTTTATAATACTCTGGTCTGTAAATAAAAGAAACAATATCTGCATCCTGTTCAATGGCACCAGATTCTCTTAAATCCGAAAGTAATGGCCTTTTGGTTCCGCCTCTAGTTTCTACCGCACGTGATAATTGAGAAAGTGCTATCACTGGAATATTTAATTCTTTTGCTAAAGCCTTAAGATTTCTGGAAATTGTAGAAATTTCTTGTTCTCTGTTGCCTCCTTTTTGATTTCCACCAGCCGTCATTAGCTGGAGATAATCTACCATAATCAATTTGATTTTATGCTGGGATGCCAATCTTCGGGCTTTTGCTCTTAAATCAAATATAGAAAGTGAAGGAGTATCGTCAATAAACAAAGGAGCTTTTTCAAGACTTTTCACTTTAACATTTAATTGTTCCCATTCGTGTTTTTCTAAATTACCAGTTCTTAATTTTTCAGAATTTAATCCTGTTTCAGAAGAAATTAAACGTGTTATCAACTGAATAGAGGACATTTCTAGTGAGAAAAACGCAACTGGTATGTTGTGCAAAACTGAAATATTTCGGGCCATTGACAATGAGAAAGCAGTTTTTCCCATACCAGGCCTAGCTGCTATAATTATTAAATCACTTGGTTGCCAACCTGAAGTCAGCTTATCAACTTTAACAAAACCAGAAGGTATTCCTGATAAGCCCTCTCTATTGGCAATTTCTTCAATTTTTTTCTTAGCTTCAATTACCAAATCCTGAGCGCTTATGGTAGATTTTTTAATATTGCCTTGTGTAATCTCGTATAACTTTGATTCAGCTGTATCTAGCAAATCAAAAACATCAGTACTTTCATTGTAGGAGTCTTCAATTATTTCATTTGAAATTTTAATAAGACTACGCTGTATAAATTTCTGTATAATAATTCTAGCATGAAACTCAATATGTGCTGAGGAGGATACCTTTTGGGTTAATTGTATCAGATAAAAATCACCTCCGATTGATTCGAGTTTTTTTTGTGTTTTTAATTTTGACGATACGGTTAATAAGTCAATGGGAAGTCCTTCTTTAAACAACATAAAGATCGCTTCAAATATTTGTTGGTGCGCTTGCTTATAAAAAACCTCCGGGTGTAGAATATCAATGACCTCATCTACTCCCCTTTTATCAACCATCATGGCCCCAAGCACAACCTCTTCTAAATCAAGGGCTTGTGGAGGTATTTTTCCTTTCTCTAAAGAAATTACTTGGCTTTTTTGTTTGGAATAAGAGCTTTGAGGTTTTATTTTTTCCATAGCGCTAAAGTAATTAAAATTGCCATGTTATAGGGTTTAAATTTAAGGATCAAAGTTAACTGCTCATTAACAATTTAGCTGTTGACAACTCAAAAAAATTGTTAATAAGCATAAAAAAACCTGAATATGAAGCCTTCGAATTTTGTTAAAGGTTTGTTAATGAATAACTAAGCGTTAAAGACACCCATTTCTGAATATTTCTTCATCCTATTTTTAACCAATTCTTTTGGGGATAAGTTCTTTAGAGACTTGTATTCTTTTAAAATTGTATTTGATACAATTTCAAAAGTTTTTTCTTTGTTGTTATGGGCACCTCCGAGAGGTTCTTTGACAATCAAATCGATTAAGTTTTGTCGTTTCATGTCGTTGGCAGTCAATTTTAAAGCCTCTGCAGCCTGTTCTTTGTATTCCCAACTTCTCCAAAGTATAGAAGAACAACTTTCAGGAGAAATTACTGAATACCAAGTATTCTCAAGCATTAAAACCCTGTCTCCTACACCTATACCCAGAGCACCTCCACTGGCTCCTTCTCCAATAATTACTACTATTATTGGAACTTTCAAGCGAGTCATTTCGATAATATTTCTTGCAATTGCTTCCCCTTGACCTCGCTCCTCAGCTTCAAGTCCTGGATAAGCACCTGGCGTATCAATAAAACTAATTACTGGGACTCCAAATTTTTCAGCAGATTTCATTAATCGTAATGCTTTTCTATAGCCCTCAGGATTTGACATCCCAAAATTTCTATATTGTCTAGTTTTAGTATTGAACCCTTTTTGTTGTCCAATAAACATAAAAGACTGATCTCCTATCTTACCCAAACCACCTATCATGGCTTTGTCATCTTTAAAATTTCGATCCCCATGTAACTCCAAAAAACTATCACCACAAATGGCTTTAATATAATCTAACGTATAGGGTCTATTTGGATGTCTAGATAACTGAACGCGTTGCCAAGGAGTTAAATTTTTGTAAATATTCTTTTTGGTTTCGTCTAATTTCTTTTTTATTTGTGAACAAGTATTTGAAACGTCAACATCGCTCTCAGTTCCAATTGCACAGGCTTTTTCGTATTGTTCGTTTAATTCTTTAATGGGTAATTCAAAGTCAAGATATTCCATACTATCTAATTAAAATTAACTGAATATTAAATCACAAATATAAAGGATATAGTTTGTAAATAATCAATCTTTTTTTCTTGTTTTAATTATTCCATTTACAATGACGGTCATTAAGATAATCAGGGCACCCAAATAAAAGGTAGGATGCATGTATTCCTTATCTCCTAATATTAATAAGGCTAACAAAATTCCGTAAACGGGTTCCATATTAGTGGTTAGCATTAATGTATAAGGACTTATCCATTTCATTATATGAACTGCTGCTATAAAGGCATATGCAGTGCAAATAGAAGATAAAATGATGATATAAATCCAATCTAAATTCGACAAATCAAAAAATGATGGACTAAAACCATCCGTTGAAAAGATGAAAATTGTAACAAATACAACACCAAATAATAATTCGTAAAAGGAAATTAATGCCGCATTATGTTTTTTAACAATCATTCCATTAAAAATTGAAAATAGAGCGCCTAAAAAAGAAGATAACAATGCAAATAGGATTCCAGTCAAATGAGTCGATTCTACTCTAAATATAATATATAAGCCAACAATAACTATCAATCCAAATAACACCTCATAATTAATTATTTTTCGTTTAAAAAAAATAGGTTCTAAAAATGAGGTAAAAAAAGCACCAGTAGACATCATTGCTAAAGTAATAGAAACATTAGATACCTTGATTGCCTTAAAAAACGCCAGCCAGTGGAAAGCTATTAATAAGCCGATAGAGGCAAATATTAACAGTGATTTGAAAGATACTTTTAAACGTCCTTTTGAAATAATAATAAAAATAAAAACAAAAATAGAACCCAACAACATTCTGAACCAGACCAATGGGACGGCTTTAATCGTAATTAAATCGCCTAAAACTGCTGTGAAGCCCCAAATAAAGACTATAAAATGTAAATGTAAATAGTTTACTAATTTATCGTTTTGCATTACGAAGTAAATATATTGCTAAAATTGCAAAAACAAAGTTAGGAAACCAAGTAGCTACTATGGGAGAAAAATCACTTTGTTCAGCCATAGTTCCAAATATTTTATCAAAAAAAATAAAGATCATTCCGATACCTATGCCTATAGCTAAATTTACGCCCATTCCTCCCCTTCGTTTCATGGAAGAAACAGCAACGGCGATTATCGTTAAAATATATGCTGATATAGGTAAACTCCAACGCTTAAACCGTACCACTTCGTACCTATTTATATAGGAAGATCCTCTCTTTTTTTCTCTTTCAATAAAAGAATTTAGTTCGGTATAATTTAAGGTTTCGGCAATATATTCTACAGGTGTTAAATCTTCTAAATCAAAGCTAAAGGTAGTATCTTTTTTTGCTTGTGATTCAAGCAAGTCTTCATTGGGATTGATGGTTCTTTTTAAGTATTTATAAAGGGTATAGGTACTATCAGATTCATTAAAAACTATTTTATCGGCTTTAATTTTGTATTCTAATTGATTTCCATTAAAATGTTCTAATGTAAACTTTTCTCCAGTTTTATCTTTTACATTGAAATAACTAACGTAAATATAATCTTGATCATTTATTTGTCGGTAAACATTGGTCTGGGTTCGATCTTTTTTACTCTTTTTAATATACTTGTAAATAAACTCGTTAAATCCTTTACTAGCCATTGGTGCTAGATACATTCCCATGATAAGTGCTCCGATACAAACAATAGTGGCACCAATAAAATAAGGCCTTAAAAATCGATAATAAGAGACTCCGCTACTCAAAAAAGCGATCACTTCAGTATTATTGGCAAGTTTTGAAGTAAACCAAATAACAGAAAGAAATAAAAACAAAGGAAATAGTAAATTAGCGAAATAAATAGTAAAATAAATGTAGTATTCAACAACTTCTAGAAAAGGTGCTTCGTTTTGAAGTATTTTGTCAATTTTTTCCGCAAGATTTACGGTAATACCAATAGGAATAAAGAGTAGCAAAAGTAACGTAAAAGTTCCTATGTATCTTTTTAATATGTATCGATCAAGAATACTTAACATGTATTACAACTTATTGTCCATTTGTTTTACCATTTTATTTTTCCAACTTCCAAAGTCTCCTGCTAATATATGCTTTCTGGCTTCACGAACCAACCACAAATAAAAGCCTAAATTATGTATGGTTGCTATTTGCCTTCCTAACATTTCGTTGACTGTAAATAAATGTCTTAAATATGCTTTACTGTAGGCAGTGTCCACCCAGGTAATATTCATGGGGTCAATTTCAGAAAAATCATCAGCCCATTTTTTATTTTTAATGTTTATGGAACCATACGCAGTAAAAAGCATTCCATTTCTTCCATTTCTAGTAGGCATTACACAGTCAAACATGTCAATTCCCAAGGAAATATTTTCTAATAAATTTATGGGGGTTCCTACACCCATTAAATATCTTGGTTTATCCTTTGGAAGCACTTCGGTTACAACAGCTGTCATTTCGTACATTTCCTCTGCTGGCTCTCCCACAGATAAGCCACCTATTGCATTTCCTTCAGCACCTACAGAGGCGATATATTCTGCAGATTGTTTTCTTAAATCTTTATACGTACTACCCTGAACAATCGGAAAAAAAGTTTGATGATAATTGTATTTTAGGGGTGTTTTTTTTAGGTGGTCAATACAACGCTCCAACCAGCGATGCGTCATGTGCATCGATCTTTTTGCATATTGATAATCGCAAGGATATGGGGTGCACTCATCAAAAGCCATAATGATGTCTGCACCAATTGTTCGCTGGATTTCCATAACATTTTCTGGTGTAAATGTGTGATAACTTCCATCTATATGTGATTTAAACTTTACACCTTCTTCTTTAATTTTTCGATTAGCAGAGAGTGAATAAACTTGATATCCACCGCTGTCGGTTAGAATATTTCGATCCCAATTCATAAATTTATGGAGGCCTCCGGCTTTTTCTAATATAGAAGTTTTTGGACGTAAATATAAATGATAGGTGTTTCCTAAAATGATATCAGGATTGATATCTTGTTTTAACTCTCTTTGGTGAACTCCCTTTACGGTACCTACAGTTCCTACAGGCATAAATATGGGAGTTTCTATTTTTCCATGATCGGTAGTAATGGTCGCTGCTCTTGCCTGAGTTGAAGTATCAGTCGCTTTTAAATCGAATTGCATCTTAACTGTTTAGAAACCTATTTGAATTAATAGGATGCACAAATATAAAATGAATTGTTGTTTTAATGGAAGAAGTGATAGGTATAATTTACTTTTTATAGAAAACATCCCATTCTGTTAACTAAAAAGCCTAAATCGTTAATAACTGTAACAAATTCCATTTTGTGTAGGGCTATCAAAAGTCTATTTTTGAGCAAGAAAAACAACAACATGCCAGATATTAATCACTTAAACAATTTAGTAGTACAAGTTCGTAGAGATATTTTACGTCAGGTACATAAAGTAAATTCGGGACATCCCGGAGGCTCACTTGGTTGTGCCGAATTTTTAGTTGCACTTTACCAAGAAATAATGGATCGAAAATCTACCTTTCAAATGGATGGTATTGGCGAGGATCTTTTCTTTTTATCAAACGGTCATATCTCTCCAGTTTTTTACAGTGTTTTAGCTAGATCAGGATATTTTCCTGTAGAAGAACTCAATACCTTTCGATTACTTAATACTAGATTGCAAGGGCATCCTACTACTCATGAAGGATTACCTGGCATTAGGATTGCCTCTGGATCACTAGGACAAGGTATTTCAGCAGCCATAGGCGCTGCTCAAAGTAAAAAGTTAAATCATGATACTAAGATAGTGTACACCCTTTGTGGTGACGGTGAATTACAAGAAGGCCAAAATTGGGAAGCTATTATGTATGCAGCCGGGAATGATATAGATAATCTTATCGTTACTGTTGATTACAACAAACAACAGATAGATGGAGCTACCGATGAGGTTTTACCGCTTGGAAATTTAAGAGCCAAATTTGAAGCTTTTGATTGGGAAGTGATCGATATAAAAAATGGGAATGATTTGGATTCCATACTAAATGGGATGAAAATCGCTAAAGATAAAACTGGTAATGGTAAACCTGTATGTGTTTTACTGCATACCATTATGGGTAACGGAGTCGATTTTATGATGCATACCAATGCCTGGCACGGAAAGGCACCCAATGATGAACAATTAGAAGAAGCTTTAAAACAAAATCCTGTAACACTGGGTGATTACTAAAATCCAATTAGAAATTCATATGAAAAAATATATAGATACCGGTAAAAAAGATACAAGATCTGGGTTTGGTGCTGGACTCACCGAATTAGGAAAATCGAATGAGAACGTAGTAGCTCTTTGTGCTGACCTGATAGGATCTTTAAAAATGAATGATTTTCAAAACAATCATCCAGAGCGTTTTTACCAGGTTGGAATTGCTGAAGCCAATATGATGGGAATCGCTGCTGGTATGACCATCGGTGGAAAAATCCCTTTTACAGGAACTTTCGCGAACTTTTCAACTGGAAGAGTCTACGATCAAATTCGTCAATCAATTGCTTACAGTGGGAAGAATGTAAAAATCTGTGCTTCTCATGCAGGGTTAACTTTGGGGGAAGATGGAGCCACTCATCAAATATTAGAGGATATTGGCTTAATGAAAATGTTACCTGGAATGACGGTTATTAATACTTGTGATTATAATCAAACTAAAGCCGCTACAAAGGCGATCGCAGATTATAAAGGACCTGTTTACCTTAGGTTTGGAAGACCAAAAGTAGCTAATTTTACTCCTGAAGATCAAGAGTTTGAAATTGGAAAAGCAGTTCAATTACAGGAGGGAAATGATGTAACTATAGTTGCTACTGGACACCTAGTTTGGGAAGCTTTAGAAGCAGCAGAAATCTTAAACGAACAAGGAATAACTGCCGATGTGATTAATATTCACACCATTAAACCATTGGATGAAACTACTATTTTGAAAAGTATTGCTAAAACTAACTGTGTGGTTACTGCTGAAGAACACAATATCTTAGGAGGTTTGGGAGAAAGTGTAGCTCGAGTATTGGCTAAAAACAATCCAACACCACAAGAATTTGTGGCAACACAAGATACCTTTGGAGAATCTGGAACTCCTACACAATTAATGGAAAAATACGGGTTAAACGCGCGTGCAATCGTTGACGCATCCTTACGAGTAGTAAGCAGAAAATAATCTATTTAAAACTTTAAACTAGTAGGTGTTCTCGTCTAAGTAATCGGGTATTCCGTCGTTATCAGCATCAAGAAAAACTACAGTGTAAAGGGTAACCACGCCTGTTTCTGGATTTGTTTTGCGTTGCATTTCTACTTCATTATCTGCTAGTTCGGGGTCGGGATCTCCTGGATTTAAGAGGTATTGATTCGCCTCAACTTCAAATCGTGTTAATTTGCCATCACCATCATCATCCGGATCGTTAAAGTTTGGAAACCCGTCATTATCGGTATCATCATCTAATTCATTTCCATTCCCATTTAAGTCTTCAAACTCTGATAAGATGGTATCTAAATCTTGATCTGTTTTTTCGACAGCAAAGGTTTGAAAAGAAAAAATGAGTTGATCGTAAAATTCAATACCACTCCCAACAGGGGGCGTATTATAATAACCTAATCCCGATTGCATAAACACAGCTCCCACGCCAAAATCTTCGAAGGTTAGCGTTCCATCAGAATTTTCAGTAAAACCTGTTGCTCCGTTGAATTCAATTAAAGCTGCTTGAAAACCTTTAACCACACGAGTCAAATCAAAAGAAATAGGACTCACACTACTATCAAAAACTTCTGTTGGATATACCGTTTCATAGACTTCATTTACTAGAATTTCTCTCTCTCGGAGTGAAGTTCCAACATAATTTAAAGTGGTTTTATCTGAGAAATTTATTCGCTCTCCTTCCCCTTGTCTTACTTTTAAGTAGTACAACTTATAGATCACTCCATCTTGAAATATGTCTTCAACATTTTTAGACAAAACTTGGTCGATTAGAGGGGTTTTATTTGCGTTGTCACCAGCTATAGTATCAAATACTATTTTATAATCAAAATTGATTGGTGGATTGGTAAATTGTTCATAGTTGTAAAAATGAGTTTCTAAATAATTTTCAATCATCAATGTTGCTGGCACCGCTTCTTCATCTCTTTCTCTAGGGGGAACAATTATCACACCGTCATCGTCTGGATCGCAGGAAAAAGCCAAAGCAAATAAAATAGCTACTAGAGGTAATAAAAAAACATTTCTACTCATTTTTCTTTTTTTAGTTGGCCAAATATACGATTTTAAGCTATTTTTACTGAATAAGATTAACATCATTTTAATATATGAGGATAGATAAGTATTTATGGTGTGTTCGTTACTTTAAAACCAGAAGTATAGCCACCCAAGCTTGTAAAAAAGGATCGGTAAAAATTGATAAAACTTCTGTTAAACCCGCAAGAGATGTTTATCCCGGAGATGTAATAGTATTAAGAAAAGATCAAGTGCACTATACCCTGCAAGTTTTAGATTTGCCCACCAGTAGGCTTGGTGCAAAATTAGTAGACCAATATCGAAAAGACATCACTCCAAAAGAAGCATTTTCAAACAAAGAACTGCTCCAATATGCCAAGGATTACTACCGTAAAAAAGGTACTGGAAGACCCAGTAAAAAGGATCGAAGAGATTTAGAAGATTTTACAGAATCTGTCTCTGATGATTAGTAGCTCATTCACTATCTTTGAATAAAATTATTACTTTATGACTCAAATTGAGAACATCATTTTAGATCAGAAACAAATCGATCATAAAATAAGGCGCATTGCTTATCAAATTTATGAAAATAATGTTTCTGAAAAAGAAGTTATTATTGCTGGAATTTTTGAAAACGGATTTATTTTTGCAAAAAAAATAAAAAACGTTATTGAAAAAATATCACCTATAAAGGTAGTTATGTGTAAAGTCATGATTGATAAAAAAAATCCTATTCTGCCTATTACCACCTCTCTAGAAACTGAAGCTTATAAAAATAAGTCCTTGGTTTTAGTAGACGATGTTCTACACTCTGGAACTACACTAATTTATGGGATTAAGCATTTTTTACAAGTACCACTAAAACAGTTTAATACAGCAGTACTAGTAGACAGAAATCACAAAAAATATCCCGTGAAAGCAGATTTTAAAGGGATTTCTCTTTCCACATCCATCAATGAAAATGTATCGGTAGTTTTTGAAAAAGGAAATTATTTTGCGCGATTGGATTAAAAGGAAATGTTATTTTCAATGTCCGCTACTATGGTCGCTATGGAACGATGATCGGTAGCAATTTTTAAATCGGATTGATTGTAATAATAGGATCGCTCAAAAAGATGTTTTTTAATAAAATCATTTAACAAAGGTTCGGTATTTAAATGAGCGATTAAAGGTCTTTTATTTTTTTCATTAAAAAGTCGTCGAGTTAGTTCTTCATTAGATGTTTTTAGATAAACAATGGTACTTGCTGCTACAGATTTTAAAAACTGAACCATATCTCCATAGCAGGGAGTTCCACCACCGGTAGCTAAAATTAGATTGGAATTATCAGATAGAATCTTTTCTACCATTTTTCGTTCAATTTTTCTAAAATAGAGTTCTCCCTTTGTTGCGAATAATTCTGAAATACTACTTCCTGTTTCTTCAGCTATCGCTTGATCTAGATCAATAAATTTAGAACTTAAGGAAGTTGCTAATTGCTTTCCAATAGCCGATTTTCCACTACCCATATAACCTACTAAAATAATTTTCATTTTAAAATTTAAGATGTGAATGTTACTTATTGAATTAAAAAAAATATTTATCAAATTTAACTTAAAATTGCTTTGAATTATAAAAATAATGATAGTATATTTGCACCCGCATTCAAGAAAATATTTCTTGTTTTAAAGGACGACTTGGTAGCTCAGTTGGTAGAGCACCTCCCTTTTAAGGAGGTGGTCCTGGGTTCGAGCCCCAGCCAAGTCACTCAAAAAGTCGAGCATTACGCCTCGACTTTTTAGTTTACTACAATTTATTTTTTACCGAGGTGCTGGAACTGGTAGACAGGCATGGTTGAGGGCCATGTGTTCTTATGGACGTGTGGGTTCGATTCCCATTCTCGGTACTTAAAAAAGGAGAGCACTTCTAGCGCTCTCCTTTTTATTTTTATCCAAATTAAAAAAAGAGTACCTTTAGGTGAATCTTAAAATGATAGCTTATGGAATGGTATGTAAAAAACAGATGGTGGATATGGACGATTACAGGGGTTTATATAGTTTATAGAATCGTGACTAGTATTTACTACTCCTAATAAAAAAAACTACGCATACATTTTCTCACGAAGTTGTTTTATTTTTTCGTCTGCCATGTACTCCTCGAAGGTCATGTAGCGATCAATTACTCCACTTGGGGTTAATTCTACGACCCTGTTACCAATGGTTTGTGCGAATTCATGATCATGAGTGGTTAGAAGTACTGTTCCCTTGAAGTTTTTTAAAGTATTATTAAAGGCGGTAATCGATTCTAAATCTAAATGATTGGTGGGTTCGTCTAATTTTAAAACATTGGCACGTATCATCATCATTCTACTCAGCATGCAACGTACTTTCTCTCCCCCTGACAATACATCACACATTTTCAAAGCCTCCTCTCCACTAAATAACATTTTCCCTAAAAAACCTCTAATAAATACCTCTTCTCGTTCTTCCTCTGTTTTAGCCCATTGGCGCAGCCAATCAACTAAACTCATCTTCTTTTCAAAAAAGGCATGGTTGTCCAAAGGAAGGTAACTCTGAGTAGTTGTTACACCCCACTGAAACTTCCCTTCTTCTTGTTTTGAATTTCCACTTACAATTTCATAAAAAGCAGTTGTTGCTCTGGAGTCTTTAGAAAATAAAATGACTTTATCTCCTTTTGCTAAATTTAGATCAATATTCTTGAATAAAAGTTCACCATCCATACTGTAGGAAAGTTTTTCAACATTTAAAATTTGGTCTCCTGCTTCTCTTTCCGATTTAAATATAATTGCAGGATACCTCCGGCTTGAAGGTTTAATCTGCTCTATATTTAATTTATCAATCATTTTTTTACGAGATGTTGCCTGTTTAGACTTGGCAACATTAGCACTAAAACGAGCAATAAATTCTTGCAATTCTTTTTTCTTCTCTTCTGCTTTTTTATTTTGTTGTGCACGCTGTCTTGCAGCTAGCTGACTACTTTCGTACCAGAAAGTGTAATTTCCACTAAAATGGGATATTTTACCAAAATCAATGTCACTAATATGCGTGCAAACCGAATCTAAAAAATGTCGATCATGCGAAACTACAATCACACAGTTATCATAATTTGCAAGAAAATTTTCTAACCAGGTAATAGTTTCATAATCTAAATCATTGGTAGGTTCATCCATTATTAACACATCAGGATTACCAAATAAGGCTTGTGCCAGTAAAACTCTTACCTTTTGCTTACCATCTAAATCGGCCATAGCGGTATAATGCAAGTTCTCTCCTATTCCTAAGTTTGAAAGTAATGTAGCGGCATCACTATCTGCATTCCATCCATTCATTTCTTCAAAAGTGATCTGAAGTTCTCCTATTTTCTCAGCATTTTCATCGGTATAGTCCTCGTATAGTTTATCGATTTCAGATTTAACTTTAAAGAGATCTTTATTTCCCATCACCACTGTTTCTAAAACCATAAAATCATCAAATGCGTTGTGATTTTGCTCCAAAACAGACATTCTTTTTCCGGGTTCTAGATGAACATGCCCAGAAGTTGCGTCTTGTTTTCCTGAAACAATTTTTAGGAAAGTAGATTTACCCGAACCATTGGCTCCAATAATCCCATAACAATTTCCTTGTACGAACTGAGTGTTAACCTCATCAAATAAAACACGTTTACCAAATTGAACTGATAAATTTGAGACTGAAAGCATAATGGTACTAGATTTTAAAAGTTGCGCAAAAATAACTATTTAAGTCAACTTAGCGTATTTTAAATATTTAAATTTCTTTTAACTCCTTATTAACAAAATGATATCGTTTAGGGTTTACTTTTGTTAATGATCAATTTATCCCTGCATGGTTAAACAATTACTTTTAATTTTTACAATATCTTCTTTTATTCTTTCTTGTAGCAACTGGAATGAGTCGTCATCTTTATTGACCTACGTGGGAGGTGAAATTGTAAATCCTAAAGGAGATTACGTATACCTTCTTAAAGATGACCAACTTTTAGATAGTGTATCACTGGATACCAGTAATAAATTTTTATTTGAGACTAAAAACATAGACGCTGGCCTCTATACATTTAGTCATGTAGAATTTCAAGTTTTTTATTTAAATCCAGGAGATAGTTTAATGTTGCGGGTAAACACTCTTGATTTTGATGAATCATTATCTTTTACTGGTACAGGATCTAAAAATAATAATTTACTGATAGAATTATTTTTGCTGAATGAAGAGGAAATTGAATTAATGCCCAGTTACTACAAATTAGCTCCAAAATATTTTGAAGAAAAATTGGATTCACTCAAAAATATAAGACTAAAAATATACAATGAGTTTATTATAAAAAACAATCCTACCGATAACTTTAAAGAAATAGCCGAAGCGAGCATTAATTATGACTATTTTTCAAAAAAAGAAATCTACATTACTGCCAATGAACGCAGGAAAAATAGTGAAAGTTATCATGCTATCCCTGAAGATTTTTATACCTACCGAAGTAGTATCAATTTTGGCTCTAATAAATTAAGATCTTACTTTCCTTATTACCGTTTCTTGTTTAGATACTTCGATAACATCGCAATGCGAGACGCTGATCAAATAAACAGTTACCAACGAAATTCACTAAGCCATAACTACCGAAAAATAGAATTGATAAATCAAAAAGTAACCAACGACTCTCTCAGAAATAATATGGTAATGAATATCACAGGAAGATACTTATTGAGTTGTAACAAGAAAGAAAATCAAGAAAAGATTTTAAACTTATTTCTAGAAGTTAATACCAATAAAAATCACCAAAAAGAAATAAAAGAGTTAGCAGATGCTTCGATGCGACTAACACCGGGGAGTAAAATTTCAAATGTACCGTTGATAAGTTCCAATAATAAAATTAAAAAACTACATACCATTATTCACAATCCGACTGTTTTATATTTTTGGTCCACCACATCAATGAACCACAATAAAAACATACATTCTCGAGTGGCCGAGTTAAAATCAAAATATCCAGAATACGATTTCATTGGTATTAATACAGATTCTAATTATAACAATTGGATGACAATAATTAATAAGTCTGGTTATAAAACAAACCTAGAGTTTCAATTTGAAAATGTATCTAAATCTGAAAAAGAATTGGTGATTCACACTATAAACAAAGCAATTATAGTCGACAAAAACGGAACCATCATCAATGGCAGTGCAAATTTATTTAATATCAATATAGAGGATAGCCTTTTAGGATATTTAAACCAATAGTTTTTAATTCCCCTTTTTATAATCTGCTAAAAATTTTGCCAAACCAATATCGGTTAGCGGATGATTTAACAATCCTTCAATTGAAGATAAAGGACCTGTCATTACATCAGCTCCAATTTTAGCACAATCTATCACGTGCATCGTATGTCTTACAGAAGCTGCAAGTATCTGGGTACTAAACCCATAATTATTATAAATTTGACGAATTTCAGCAATAAGATTTAGTCCGTCGGTTGACACATCGTCTAATCGCCCAATAAAAGGTGACACGTATGTTGCACCTGCTTTTGCTGCTAATAGCGCTTGCCCAGCAGAAAAAACTAACGTAACATTTGTTTTAATTCCTTTATCCGAAAAATACTTTGCAGCTTTAACACCTTCTTTGATCATAGGTAATTTAACGACAATTTGCTTGTGTAACCCAGCAAGCTCTTCTCCTTCTTTTACCATTCCATCATAATCAGTTGCGATTACCTCTGCCGAAACATCACCTTCTACGATATCACAAATTGCTACATAATGTTTTAAAATATTTTCACGGCCTGTGATTCCTTCTTTAGCCATTAAAGAAGGGTTAGTGGTTACTCCGTCAAGAACACCAAGGTTTTGTGCGTCACGAATTTGTTCAAGATTAGCAGTATCAATAAAAAATTTCATAAAATTAGGTTTTAAAGTATAGATGGATATTTACCCAACAAAAATACACATTAATGAAAGTAGGAAAAAAATAATTTTAAAAAGTTACGAGGAAATAATGTTAATAAAAAAGAAAGAGGTTCTATTTCAGTTTATAGTGATTCATTAGCATTTTTTCATACCATTTACTAGGTAAAATACGCTTTAAGATTATGGAAAATTTTTGTAAAAAATCTCCTTCTTTGTAACGAACACGTAGATTTTTTGAATTGATAATTCGATAAACAACGAGTGCCAAATCTTTAGGGTCCTTACCACTGCTTACATGCGAATTCATAATTTCTAACGTATTGCGATAGTCTTTTTCGTAAGGTGAATTATTTATAAGGGGGGCATGGTACCTGCCATCAGCTATATTAGTTGCAAAATCACCAGGTGCGATGTTGGTCATTTCTATACCAAACTGTTTTATTTCTATTCGAAATGCTTCCGCGGTTATTTCAAGAGCTGCTTTAGTAGCTGAATAAATGCCTCGATAAGGCAGTCCCATATATCCTGCTATAGAAGTAATATTTATGATTAAGCCACTTTTTTGTTTTCGCATTTGCGGTAAAACAGATTTTATCACATTAATAGGGCCATGCAAATTAATATCGAATGCTTTTATAATTTCTGATGTTGGAGTTTCTTCTATTGGTCCTGTGATTCCAACTCCAGCATTATTTATTACAATGTCTAATTGTCCTTCTTGATTAATGATGTTGGCAATAACTTCGTTAATTGAATTTGGATGGGTGACCTCCATTTTTAGGAGAGGAAAAGATACTTCTTCTTGATATTTTTCAGGATTTCTACTTGTTCCATAAACTTTAAATCCCTTTTCAAAGAGAAATTCGCTTATTGATTTTCCTATCCCAGAAGACCCACCAGTAACTAATACAACTTTTAACATCTAGACAAAGATAAATAATTGAAAGTTTTGATTAAAATATATCAAAATTTTAGGCATAAAAAATGGCAAGCTACCTACATCACACTGCTACAACCGTCTACCCTTGCTGCGTTCCCACCCTGGGGGATTCGACAGGAGCTAGTTGTGTAGGACTTGCCGCTGCAAAGATACTGCATTTTCCAATTTTCACAATCTTTTCCTATAAATTATTAAAGAATTATTATAGTTGGTGAATAATAAATATCTTGCATAAAAATTTAAAAACTTTATGAGATTATTTACCCTAGTTTTGAGTACATTATTATTTTTTTTAACCATGAGTTGTAATAGTAAAAAAGCAACAGGTTCAGAATTATTTGATATAACTATCAAAAACATACAAAAAACATATACTCCAGCTGATAATTTTAAAGTTTCAGTTGTAAATAAAAAAAGTACAACCATTGACTCTCTTGAATATTTCTTTGATTCAAGAAAAATAACTTCCTTAAATACGAATTCTGATTTGACCATTGATCTTAAAAATGAAAAATTAGGAAATCGGTCCTTAGAAATAAAAATATATTCGGGAACCACTGTTTATGAAATTTCAAAAAAAATAACAGTGTTGTCCTCCATAACACCAAAATTGTATACTTATCGTATTTTAGAGGAATATCCTCATGACACCAATGCATATACCCAAGGTTTAGAATTTAAAAATGATACTTTGTACGAGAGCACTGGCCAATACAAAAACTCTTCACTAAGAAAAACCAATTATAAAACAGGAGAGATTTATACAAAGATTTCATTAGACGACGCTTATTTTGGAGAAGGGCTAACCATCCTTAATGAAAAAATTTATCAATTAACTTGGAGAGAAAAAACAGGCTTTATATATGATTTAAATACATTACGTAAAACAGGATCTTTTGTATATGGTAGAAGTAGTGAAGGTTGGGGGCTTTGTCAAGATGGAAAATCTATTTATAAGAGCGATGGTACCCAAAAAATATGGAGATTAAATGCGAATACTCTAAATGAAGAAGGTTTCATAGAAATTTATACCAATTCGAGCAGAATAAAATCAGTAAATGAATTGGAATGGGTTAATGGTAAAATTTATGCAAATATCTATTTAAAGGATGCTATAGCAATTGTAGACCCAAAAAATGGAGCAGTTGAAGGAGTGATAGATCTTACATCTCTAAAAAACAAAGTATCGGTAAGCAATCCTAAAGATGAGGTATTAAACGGTATTGCTTATAATGGAGAAGAGAATACGCTGTATGTAACTGGTAAAAATTGGAACAAATTATTTAAAATAAAAATTTTCGAAAAATAGTTTTATTTACTTATCCTTTATTAAAAAAGATCCTAATATATACAAAACGATAATTAACGGAATGGCAATAAACTTCAATATAATAATTGCTAGTAAACTCAGAGCTAAAAATATATATCGAGCTTGATTTGAATTAAAATCCCAAGTTTTAAACTTTAGAGAAAATAATTTTATTTCAGCGTTTAATAAAAAGGAACTCACAATCGTAAGTATTATTAAAAACCAATGATTGAATATAACGTGCTCTATTAAAGGTGAATATTGGTACTGAAATATTAAAGGCAAACTAATAATTAGTAGGGTGTTAGCAGGTGTTGGCAAACCGATGAAATTATTAGTTTGTCGAATATCGATATTGAATTTTGCAAGACGATAAGCAGAGGCTAAAACAATTATCATTCCTACAAAGGGTAAAAAGCTCATCCCAAATTCAAAGCCTTTCAAAATTTCCGTTGTTTCAAATCCAGTTCCAAGCTCTTGTGGCGATAAGGATTTATTTAACAACTGAAACATTACCATTCCAGGAACCACTCCAAAACTTACCATATCTGCCAAGGAATCTAGCTGAACTCCCAACTTACTTTGTACATGAAGCAATCTCGCAACCAAACCATCAAAGAAATCGAAAAACATCGCAGCAATCACTAAAAAAGAAGAAACAATTAAATCACCGCTAACTACAAATAATATCGCTAAACAACCACATAATAAATTTAAAGCGGTAATTAAATTTGGAATATGTTTTTTCATTATTTGTCATTTTATTTTGTAAAAATAGAAAAGTATTTTCGTCTATTACAATATGTGTCCAATATTATAGTTTATAATCTAATAAAATAGTAAGATATTTACCGAAATTATTGAGCTTGAACAGAAAACTATTTATTGGTTTATTATTTATTTGCACGATAGCTAATTCACAATCCGTTAGAAAATATTCTAACGAATTTATGAATATAGGTGTGGATGCGGCCGCTTTTGGCATGGCGAATGCAACGACTGCATCTTCGGCCAACGTCAATTCAGGATATTGGAACCCAGCAGGACTAATAGCTCTAGAAGACCATCAATTGTCTTTAATGCATGCGTCCTACTTCGCCAATATTGCAAATTATGATTATGGTGCTTTTGCGATGCCATTAGATGATCGCAGCGCCATAGCCATTTCTTTAATTCGTTTTGGAGTTGATGATATCCTTAACACCACCCAATTAATAGACAATCAAGGTAATATTGACTACAATCGAATCAGCTTATTTTCAACAGCTGACTACGGAGTCACTTTTTCTTATGCAAGAGCTCTACCACTGGATGGCTTTAACTTTGGTATAAATGCAAAAGTGATCAGAAGAATTATTGGAGATTTTGCCTCTTCTTGGGGTTTTGGCTTAGATTTAGGAATTCAATTTAATAAAAATGACTGGAAGTTTGGTATTATGGCTAGAGACATTACCACGACATTCAATGCTTGGGCTATCGATGAAGAAAAGTTCGGTGAAATTCAGGGTGCTGTTACTGGTGAAAACCAGGAATTACCCGAGACGATGGAAATTACTATTCCTAAATTAAATTTAGGAGTGTCTAGAAAATTTATATTTCATTATGACTATGTTTTATTAACTGAAATAGACATTAACGTTCGTTTTGCTCAAACCAATGATTTGGTTTCCACTTCTTTTGCAAGTTTTAGTCCTGCTGCAGGAATAGAATTTGGTTATATCGATATGGTATTCGTGAGAGCAGGTGTTGGAAATTTTCAAAACATCACGCAATTGGACGGAAATAATTCATTGGGATTTCAACCAAATATCGGTATTGGCTTTAAATATAAAGGGATACAAATAGATTATGCGTTAACCGATCTAGGAGATCAAAGCGCGGCGCTGTATTCTAATATTTTTTCCATTACTTTAGACTGGAGTTTATTTAGATAATCGCAAGAACTCGCAATCATGTAATGAAGAGTTTCTAATACCCGAAAAATGAAAAAGAAATTAATCCTTTTAAGTTTTATAGCTTTACATACATTGTTTCTTACTACCGTAAAAGCGCAAAAAATAACGCTTTCTGAGACAGCAGTGATCAGTGTGCTAACGATGGGACCTGGCAATGCTTTAAATGACAGTTTTGGCCATAGTGCATTTCGTATTCTAGATCCAAATCAACATATTGATATGGTTTACAATTATGGAGTCTATGATTTTGATACCCCTCATTTCTACTTGAAATTTACAAAAGGACAATTATTGTATCAATTAGATCGAACAAGTTTTAATTTGTTTTATCGTCATTACTTGGAACAAAACAGATGGATAAAAGAACAAGTTTTAAACCTAACTACAGCGGAAAAGCAAGAAGTTTTTAATTTCCTACAAAACAATTATTTACCTGAAAACAGAAACTATACGTACGATTTCTTTTTTGATAATTGCGCAACAAGAATACGTGATGTTTTAGCACGTGTTTTAAAAAATAAATTAGTGTACAACTCGCAGTTTGAAACTGACACTTATACCTTTAGACAATTGATACAAAAAAATGTTTTTTGGAATAGTTGGGGTAGTTTTGGAATGGATCTTGCCATTGGTGCTGTGGTAGACCGTAATGCAACAAGCTGGGAATACCAATTTTTACCTGAATATGTTTTTAAAGCTTTAGAAAAAAGTACCATCAGTGGTAATCAAGGAGCCACTAATCTAGTAAAAAACACCTCCACCCTCTTTAAGAACTCATCCAATGAAAAATCAGTTGTTTTTTTTACAAGCCCACTATTTATAATTGGATTCCTATCCATTATGATTTTAGGATGGACTTTCAAAGATTATCGGGATAAAGCCAGAAATCGCTGGTTGGATACTAGTATATTTGCTTTTACAGGAATTATAGGAGTGTTTTTATTATTGTTATGGTTTGCCACCGACCACTTCGCGACTCAACATAATTACAACCTTCTGTGGGCCGTCCCGCTATCCTTATTTTGTGTGGTAGAGGCCTCAAAAAAAAACCCGAAGTTTTGGCTTAAAAAATATATTATGTTTCAAATATTGATGCTTTTACTATTGAGTATTCACTGGATTACTGGAGTTCAATCTTTTCCGCTTGCGCTATCACCTTTGTTAATGGCGTTATGTATTCGCTATATTTATATATTCAGTTTTTTAAATAAAAAATTGTGAACTACCTATCTGTAGAAAATATATCAAAGTCCTTTGGTGAACGAACCTTATTTAAAAACCTATCTTTTGGAATTAATGAAGGTCAAAAAATTGGTTTTGTAGCAAAAAATGGAACAGGTAAAACGTCTATTTTAAACATTCTGTCTGGTAATGAATCCTCGGATTCGGGTCAGGTTATTTCAAGAAAAAACTTAAAAATATCATTTTTATCTCAAGAACCAATTCTAGACCCAAATGCAACGATTGAAGAAATTATACAAACATCAGACAATCATATAATTAAAATTATTGCAGCCTATGAAGAAGCGTTAACACATCCTGAAGATAGTGTAGCCTATCAGAAAGCTTTTGACATGATGGAAGCAAATCAGGCATGGGATTTTGAGACTGTATACAAACAAGTTTTATTCAAATTAAAACTAAATGATCTAAATCAAAAAGTAGATACTATGAGTGGTGGGCAAAAAAAACGTTTAGCCCTAGCCAATGCTTTACTTGGACAACCGCAACTTTTAATTTTAGATGAACCTACCAATCATTTAGATTTGGAAATGATTGAATGGTTAGAGGAATTTTTTGCAAAGAGTAGCATTACGCTTTTTATGGTAACGCATGATCGTTTTTTTTTAGAACGTGTATGTAATGAAATAATGGAGTTAGAAGATGGGCAATTATTCAATTATAAAGGAAATTACTCTTATTATCTAGAAAAAAGAAAAGCGAGAATCGAAAACTTTACTTCCGAAACCAATAAAGCTAAACAACTCTTTAAACAAGAACTCGAATGGATGCGCAGACAGCCCAAAGCACGAACTACTAAAAGTAAATCTAGAATAGATGATTTTCAAGACATAAAAAATAGAGCACATCAAAGAAGGAACGATCACGAAGTTCAATTAGAACTTAATATGGAACGATTGGGAACCAAAGTGGTTGAATTGCATACCATTTCTAAAGCCTTTGATGATAAAAAAATATTAGATCATTTTGAATATAATTTTTTAAAAGGAGAGCGAATAGGAATTATCGGTAAAAATGGGACTGGAAAATCGACTTTTTTAAATTTGATTACCGGAGATATAAGTCCAGATAAAGGCAAAGTAGTTATTGGAGATACTGTAAAATTTGGTTACTATACTCAAAAGGGAATTACGATAAAAGCGGGTCAAAAAGTAATTGATGTAGTTCGAGAATTTGGAGATTTTATTCCCCTAAAAAAAGGAGGACAAATCTCTGCTCAACAACTTTTAGAGCGATTTTTATTCGATCGAAAAAAACAATATGATTTTGTTGAAAGATTAAGTGGAGGAGAACGAAAACGACTTTATTTATGTACCGTTTTAATAAAAAACCCCAATTTTCTTATATTGGATGAACCCACCAACGATCTCGACATCGTTACTTTAAATGTTTTGGAAAACTTTTTACTAGATTTTCCAGGATGTTTAATCGTTGTTTCTCACGATCGCTATTTTATGGATAAAATCGTAGATCACTTATTTGTTTTTAGAGGAAATAGTTTAGTGGAAGACTTCCCTGGCAACTATTCTGACTTTAGGGTTTATGAAGACAGTAAAATTCCCAAAAATAAAAAAACAATTTCTCAACATGACTCCCCGAAAAACACTTGGAAAAAAGAAGAAAAAAAGAATAAATTAAGCTATACCGAACAAAAAGAATACCAACGCCTAGAGCGAGAAATCGCAAACTTAGAGAGAGAGAAAAATACTTTAGAAAGTATGTTTACTACTGAGAACTGGGACGCAGACGAAATACAGAAACAATCACTTAATCTTCAAAAAGTTATTGAGGACTTGGATAAAAAAACAGAACGATGGTTCGATTTATCAGCACTTTTAGAGATTTAATCTTTTTATTGAAAAATAAAATTAATTAGCCCTCCAAAATATAATATCTTGTGATGGTTTAAAATTATTTGTGATGGAGCATATAAAAACAGCATTAGTTACAGGAGCAGCCTCAGGTTTAGGCTACGAATTAGCATTATTACTTGCTAAAGATGGATATCATTTAATTTTAATAGATATTAATTCTGAACAATTAGAAGTAGTCAAAAAAGAGTTAGAACTTAGTTTTAAAATTAAAACACGAATTATTACTAAAGATTTAAGTCTTCAAAATTGTGCTTTGGAATTATTTGAAGAAGTTAAAGAAACTCCGATCGATATACTCATTAACAATGCTGGTTTCGGGTTATTTGGTCCCTTTTATAGTACTGATTGGAATCGAGAGCTATCCATGCTTAATTTACATGTTATTGCTACCACTCAGTTAACAAAACTACTGTTAGATGATATGATCAAAAAAAGAAGAGGAAAAATATTGAATGTATCATCACTTGCTGCCTTTCAACCTGGGCCGTTGATGTCAATTTATTACGCCTCAAAGGCATTTATTTTATCATTTTCTGAGGCTATCGCCAACGAATTAAAAGGTACTGGCGTAACCGTTACCGTTTTGTGTCCTGGACAAACTAAAACCTCTTTTCAGGAAGTAGTATCAGAGGGGAACACTACGAATAAAATTAGTTTTAATATTGCAACTGCCGATAAAGTTGCCTTGTATGGTTATAAAGCGATGATGAGTGGAAAAACTTTAGCGATTCCAGGTACAATCAATAAATTTTTGTCTTTTTTGCCAAGAATACTTCCGAGAAATATAGCTACAGCAATTGTTAGAAAAATACAGCAAAAAAACAGGGAACGATAGCTCCTAACTCTTATTTTTCTCTGCAATCCATTTACTCATATATTTAGTGCTCTGTAGGGTTTTATATTGAAGTATCTTTCCTATAAAATTACGGTTTCTGTGTTTTTCTTTTGCGTTTAAAATTTTATTTAAATAGGATCTAAACTCTTTTGAAAATGTAGGCTTATTGAATCGTTGATTTATAATTACCATTCCGTTTTCTTGATGTTTTAACCATTCTTTCCTATCAATATACAACTTAACTGAAGCCTGAATAAGTTCGTCAATATCATCAGAAACTATCCCCGAGAAAGGAAAATCTCCAGCTAAGCCTTCTACACCAATTGAAGTTGTAATTGATGGAGTGCCGTTTATCATGGCATCTATAAATTTACCCTTTAATCCTGCACCAAATCGCAGGGGCGCTAAACAAATTTTAGCTGATTTCATTATTTCTGAAACGTCACCAGCCCAGCCCTTGATTAAAAAATTATCTTTTTCAGAATGAAGTTCATTAATTAATTGAGGAGCATAGGCACCGTACACGTGCATTTCAGCCTCAGGTATTTGTTTCCTGATACCAGGCCAAATTTCTTTTTTTAATAATAATATCGAATCAACATTAGGAGCGTGTAAAAGATTTCCGATGGTTACAAAATGTTTTCTCTTCTCGAAAGAAGGTAAATCTAGATATGTAGAGGAATCAATGGTAGTCGTTAAAAATGGTAAATAAAACAACATATCATTGTTTATTTTAAATGTGGTCCTCAATAAATTTATTTCAAATTCAGATATAATTAATGATGAATCACAACGGTATATGCTCGCTATTTCTCGAATAGCTGTCTCAGAAAATAAATAATCATTTAAAGCTGCTGTATTGTTTTTTAAAGCTTCTTGTCTTGCTTTTCTTAAAAAGTGTAAATCTTCGGTGTCTAAAATACGTATCGCTTCTGGGCAGTTTTCTGCAACTCTCCAACCAAATTTTTCTTCTGTAATAAAACGATCAAAAAGAACCACCGAAGGATTTAATTCTTTTATAAAATCATTAAAACTAGCATCGTTTAATTGAATTGGTTTTACCTCTATTTGTAAATCTTTAAAATTTACCGATTTATCTGAAGTAGTTGCGGAGCTCGAAAAAATAATTTGATAGTTATATTTTTCAAATAAAGAAATTAGTTGCATCATTCTTTTTCCTGCAGCGGTCGTAGTTGGTTCAGGATAAGTATGGCCAATAATTAATAGTGTGTCCATTTAAAAAATAGAATGTTTATAGGTACTAATTTGGATCGATATCTCTAAAATGAACTATATTATACTTCATCCTAGCGCAGAACTGTACGCTTTTATACGATCATGTATTAAGGCTAAAGCTACTACTTATTTTTGAGAAATAACATCTGCATATAAGTCAAAATCATCTGCTGCTGTAATTTTTACAGTTGTAAAATCTCCTGTACGAACATACGCTTGCTCAGCGTTTATAAGGACTTCATTATCTACGTCTGGGCTGTCAAACTGTGTTCTACCAACAAAATAGTTTCCTTCTTTACGATCAACAATTACTTTAAATTCTTTGCCGATTTTTTC
>ENA-UZWX01008453-UZWX01008453.1-metagenome-genome-assembly--contig:-Day-4---50m-contig-8453_pt1 | contig 28617 bp, 25 predicted proteins | sample MGYA00260347_ERZ794907 | MGnify/ENA metagenome assembly ERZ794907 | reverse complement strand
AGTGAGCGTGTTAATGTTGCTTTGTCTAGAATTGCTGTTAAAACTCAAAAGCAAGACCTACAAAAGTACCACCTTTTAGTTGCCTATGAGGGATACGTTGATTGCATGAGTCTAGCTTCACAAATACAACATATTAAATTAAAAGAAAAAACCACCTTAAGAAAAAACAATTTACTCAAGGCAAAAGCTCAACTAGCTGAATTATCTGATCAAACACTAGACTCTAAACACCCGCATTTACTTTACTATCATTGGTCAAGAGAGTTAAATGAAAATGCTTTGCAGCAGTTTATCCAATTAGAAGGTAGCAGCGAACTAGAGAATTCAATCTCGCAATATCACCTAGCGACCTACTACGCAAAAAAAGATCTCAATAAAACCTTAGGGCTATTATTTCATGCTTTAGAACTTCATCAGCCAAAAGAAAAACTAATACCTGAGGTGTTGCAAACACTGGCAACAATATTTACCAATAAAGAAAAGCCTAAACTGGCTTATATTTGGTTGAAGACATATCAATTAGTAGTAAACAGCAAGGGTAACCAAGTAGCATTAAACTTAAAGCTACTCGCTAACAATCATGCCTTGGATGTTGATTTTCTGGATAAAGTTGCTCAAAATACCCTAGATAAAATTAAACAAGGCAAATTTAAAGCGCCTAAATACTAATTTTTACAATCAGTTTTTACTAGGGGTTGAAAGGTGAGGCTTAAAGAGTTAACGCAATAACGTTTGCCTGTAGGCTTAGGGCCATCATCAAAGACATGGCCTAAATGCGATTGGCAATGTTGGCATTGAATTTCTATGCGCTGCATATTGTGGCTAACATCTTTAAAATAAGCGACATTGCCTGCAATAGCAGCAAAAAAACTTGGCCAACCACAACCGGCGTTAAATTTACTATCGCTGCTAAATAACGGTTTGTCACAACAAGCGCAAAGATAGCGTCCTTTTTGCCAATGATCATTATAAATGCCAGTGAAAGGCTGCTCTGTTGCCGCTAAACGGCAAACTTTATAAGCGGCTTCACTAAGTATTTGTTTATAATGATCATCGTTCATTTAAAAAGCCTTTATTCAATTACAACAGTCTTACGTTCAGGTGTTGACCATTGTACATGGTATTTTTTGCCGTCAGCTTTATCAATACGCTCAAAAGTATGCGCACCGAAAAAATCACGCTGACCTTGCAACAAGTTAGCCGGTAACGTTTCACTTCGAATTGAATCATAATAAGATAAAGCTGAAGACAATGCGCCATTAGGTATACCAAACATAGTAGCTCCGCACACAGCTTTACGCCAATTTAGCTGTCGCTCACTTAGTTGCTGGGCAAAAAAGTTATCTAGTAATAAATTATCTAAATCTTCATTACGCTCATACGCTTGGGTGATGGACTGTAAAAAAGTCGCTCTAATGATACAACCTGCCCGCCATATTTTTGCGATACTGGCAAAATTAAGTGTCCAACCATGCTCTTTTGCAGCTAACTTCATTAACTGAAACCCTTGAGCATAAGCACACATTTTTGCACAATATATGGCATCATGAAGCTGTTCTATATAATCTTGTTTCTCTTGACTTGAAACAGTGACAGGTTCTGGACCACTTAATGTTTTTGATACTTGAGTTCTTAACGCTTTAAATGATGAGATAGAACGTGAGTAAACCGCTTGCGCAATGGTTGGGGCTGGGCAACCTACTTCTAAGCTACTCATTGCTGTCCATAAACCTGTCCCCTTTTGCCCTGCTTTATCAAGGATCAGGTCAACTAAAGTAGTGCCTGTATCGACAGATTTATGACGTAGTACTTCAACACTAATTTCCATTAAATAACTATCAAGTAAGCCATTATTCCATTGCTCAAAAATATCAGCAATATCATTAGCGCTTAACCCTAAGCCTTTATTAAGAATATGGTAAGCTTCACAAATAATTTGCATATCGGCATACTCAATACCGTTATGTACCATTTTCACATAATGGCCGGCTCCTGCAGGCCCAATATAAGCAGCACAGGGCTCTCCTTCACTAATAACTTGCCCTGGTTCACTACGCTCAATGGGTTTACCTGTTTTAGCATCCACTTTTGCTGAAATAGCTTCCCAAATTGGCTTAACGCGTGTCCATGCGTACGGAGAGCCACTAGGCATTAATGAGGGACCAAAGCGCGCCCCTACTTCGCCACCTGATACTGCAGACGAAAACAATAAGAAGTTACTCTTATATTTTTTCTCTCTCGCAACGGTGTCCACCCAAAGGCTGTTACCGGTATCAATAACAATATCATCAGGTTGAATACCAGCGCCAATCAAGTTTTCGCACACTTGATCAACGGGGGCACCAGCCGGAACGCTCAGAACAATCAGGTGTGGTGCTTTTAACTGCGAGAGCAATTCGGTATACGAAGAACACCCGAAAACACGAGGAGAACCAGTAGAATTCTCAAGTTGATCTTGCTCTATAACGCTTTGTACTTTTTCATCACATAAATCAAAAGCGGCAATATTAAAGCCATTATCTGCAAGGTTTAATACTAAATTTTTACCCATAACACCAAGGCCTATAAAGCCGATGTCACACAAAAGTTTATCTAGTGCCATAAAATCACATTCCTAAAATTAACTGCCCTGTTTAGACCGCTTTCTCTATATAAACTCAGATTATTATTTAGAGAAGTAAAGCAGGTTTTTCTCTTTTAACTTTCAAACCGAAAGTAAAAGCCTGCACAACGAAATTTTTCGCATTCTAACATGGGAACAAAGCTAAATCATGTTAATTGCGAAGAAAACAACAAAATGTATATTTTTACATTTAAATGCACAGTGCTTTAGTAATTGTACGTAAAAAACATTCAGAACTAGTGTTATTTTGTCATTAAATGTAATTTTAACTTGAATTATTCTTAAAATGGTGTAATTTTACTACATTATAGTTTTACGCGTTTATAAGGTTTCACCATGAAAATTAAAGTAGGCATTAACGGTTTTGGCCGAATTGGTCGATTTGTATTTAGAGCAGCAGTAGAAAGAGATGATATAGAAGTAGTTGGTATTAATGATTTAATTGATATTGATTATATGGCCTACATGTTAAAATATGACTCAACACACGGCCGATTCAAAGGCACAGTTGACGTGGTTGATGGACAGTTAATTGTTAATGGTAACACTGTACGTGTAACAGCAGAGCGTGATCCTTCCCAATTAAAGTGGGACGAGATTGATGTAGATGTAGTTGTTGAGTCTACTGGTTTATTCTTAACCGATGAAACAGCACGTAAACATATTGCAGCGGGTGCTAAACAAGTCGTACTTTCGGCCCCATCTAAAGATGATACGCCTATGTTTGTTTGCGGCGTAAACTTAAATGAGTATGCTGGTCAAGATATAGTCTCTAATGCCTCTTGTACAACCAACTGCTTGGCTCCTATTGCAAAAGTATTAAATGATAACTGGGGTATTCAAGACGGTTTAATGACCACAGTTCATGCAACAACAGCGACACAAAAAACAGTTGATAGCCCATCAGCTAAAGATTGGCGTGGTGGGCGTGGTGCAGGTCAAAACATCATTCCTTCATCAACAGGTGCAGCAAAAGCTGTTGGTAAAGTTATTCCAGAATTAAATGGAAAGCTGACAGGAATGGCATTTCGCGTACCTACTCCTGACGTATCAGTAGTTGATTTAACCGTTAACTTGAAAAAACCTGCAAGCTATGGCGAAATCTGTCAAGCAATGAGCGCCGCTGCAGAGGGCGAGTTAAACGGTATTTTAGATTACACTGAAGATGCTGTTGTCTCTAACGACTTTGTGGGTGAAACCTGTACTTCAGTTTTTGATGCTAAAGCAGGTATTGCGTTAACAGATACTTTTGTCAAAGTTGTTTCTTGGTATGACAATGAAATTGGCTATTCAAACAAAGTTTTAGACTTAGCAGCTTATATCCATAACTACAAAAAATAAGTTACGAAACAGTTTTTTTTGTAATTTTCAGATCAAAAAAGGCTAGGTGATTCCACCTAGCCTTTTTTATGTCTTTTACATCTACGCGAGGATAAGGTATTCGCTTTAGCTTATAGAGGCATTAATTTGCTCTAATACCAATTGCGGATCAACTGCTTTTGTAATTGGGCGTCCGATCACCAAATAGTCCACCCCAACATTAATTGCTTGCTCTGGTGTCATAATGCGTTGTTGATCGTCTTTTGCAGATCCTGCAGGTCTAATGCCTGGCGTGATTAATTTAAACTCTTTACCTAACGATAATTTTAATTGCTCTGCTTCCCATGCCGAACAAACCACGCCGTCTAAGCCACTTTGCTTGCTTAGGTTAGCAAGAAAATTAACTTGCTCCGCTGGAGTTTTGGTAATGCCTAAACCGCGTAAATCATCTTCTGACATACTGGTTAATACGGTTACAGCAATAAGCAGTGGCGCATCGCTACCATAGTTAACTAATGCCTCTTTTGCCTTAGTCATCATTTGGCTACCACCACTGGCATGAACATTCACCATCCATACACCTAAATCAGCCGCTGCTGTAACAGCTTTAGCCACCGTATTAGGGATGTCGTGAAATTTTAAATCAAGAAAAACATCAAAGCCCTTTCCTGTTAAGGTTTTAACAAACTCAGGACCGAAGTAGGTGAACATCTCTTTACCCACTTTTAACTTGCAATCACTTGGTGAAATTCTGTCTACAAAAGACAAAGCATCATTTTTTTTATCAAAGTCTAATGCGACAACTACTTTTGGATCTAACATGGGATTTCCTATTTTCAATTCTTTCTCGCGGTTAAAACCGCTTCTACAATATAAGTTACTTAAATACTAAACTTAATAATTATTCCTTTCAAAGTCCTACGATTCAAGAGCAAAGAGGAAGCACGGAGCTGACGGTAGTCAGTGAGTACTTTCGATGCAGCTATTGTGATGTAGGACGAAGAAAGATGAAATTATTCGCCTTCTAGGCCTCTGACTGGTTTTAGCTGTTCCCACTCGTGACAGGATGGACAAGACCAATAATGCGTTGAGCTATTAAAGCCACAACTACGGCAACTATATCTATGTTTTACTTTTAAATACCCACCAATTAACTCTCGAATTAAATCTAAACTGGTATTATTAACTTCCATCGCTGGTTGCTTCATTTGCATTTTAACAAAATGTTTGAAACCTCTGATAGTGGGTCTGCGCTTTAACGCTGATAACATAAACTCTTGCGCTTTTTTATTACCATGCTTTTGTTCTACATAACTTAAATAAGATATTAATGCACTAGAGCTTGCTGTTTCATCGTAAACTTTTTTAATAAAGCTAAAAAACTCATCCTCGGCATCAATATCAAGATAACATTGATGCATTTGGTCAATGACATCGGGAAAAAACTCTTTATCTTGTTGATAGATATCTTGGTAGCATTTACATGCTAGTTCACATTGTTTGTGGTTTTCATAAATTTTTGCCATTAACCAATTGGCACGGCAAGAATTTGGATCTAACTTCAATGCCTGCTCAAGTAGTTCAATCACTTCAATAAATTTATCTTGCTCAAAAGCACTGGTTGCTTGTTCACAATAAAAATTAGCTAATGTATGTAAAAGGCGCTTATCATTAAGTTTAATAATAAGTTTTTTATGATTAATTCCCTGATGCCAATCTTTAGTTGATTGAAAAATTTGCAATAAATACGTTAACGACTTTAAGCCATAATCACTAGATTTCAGCAACTTACTGAACATTTTTTCAGCTCTATCATACAAGCCAGCACTTAAAAAGTCTTTACCTAGCTCAAATACAGCTTGCTGCTTGTCTTTGGTTGGTAGGTTTCCATGGCGTACTAAATGCTCATGCACTTTTAGTGCTCTATCTAGTTCGCCACGTTTACGAAACAAGTTAGCCATAGCAAAGTGAGCTTCAACACTATCATCTTCTACTTTTAAAGCATCAAGAAGAGAGTCTATGGCTTTATCTTTTTGGTTTGATAATAAATAATTTAAGCCAGTTGAATACTTAATAGATAAGTCTTGCTTGATGGTTTGATCTTTTTGTTTAATGCTATTTCTTCCCATAAACCAACCATAAGCCATGGCAACGGGAAGTAATAAAAAAAGTAGCTCAATCATTATGCTATATACACTTAAACTTCAGTTGAGCGATTTTTGGTTAATGCTTTTTTACCCTTGCGGATCAAGCGCCATAGTATTGTTACCAATATGCCTATCGAAATACCTATGATAGTAAATAGGCTTACCGCTGCTGCAATAGACAGCTCTACCCTGGCGATAAGATAATTTAATGAAATCATCTGTTCATTTTGACTGCCAAACACAAAGGCAATAGCGATTAAAATTAAAACTAAGAAAAAAGTAAAATAAATTCGCACGTTGGTAAACTCGCTTAGGAAGTGAAATTAATAAAAATGTAGACGAAAAAAAACGGCATACAAGGTATGCCGTTTATTATCTAATTTTTTTGCTTTTATTACAATAAGAGCACAATAAAGTTGCCATAAAGATGCAATAAGAACGTAATTAAGCTACTGAAAGATTGACTCTTTCTCTTAACTCTTTACCTGGCTTAAAGTGAGGTACGTATTTACCACTTAACTCAACTGATTCACCAGTTTTTGGGTTTCTACCAACTCTAGGAGCACGATAATGTAATGAAAAACTACCAAATCCTCTAATTTCTATGCGATCACCTTTAGATAAAGATTGCGCCATTAATTCTAAGATTTCTTTAATTGATTGTTCTACATCTTTAGCTGATAAATGAGATAACTTATCGGCTAATTTTTCAATGAGTTCTGATTTGGTCATTTGACCCTCCAGTATTCACCTAGCTTCGCGCTAATGGTATTAATATAAGAGGAGAATCTAAACTCTCCCCTACCTAGTCTCTTTTTAGTTTAGTATAAATTAAAAAGAGTGCAACGAATTAAAAACTAATAACTTTTTACAAAAAATTAGTTTTTAGCGTTTTTAAACGCTGCAGCCATTGCACTTAAACCAGTTTCTTCAGCTTGGTTTAAGCTATCCATAGCTTCACGTTCGTCTGCTTGGTCTTTCGCTTTGATAGATAAGCTAATAGTACGGTTCTTACGATCCACACCCATAAACTTAGCTTCAACATCGTCACCAATAGATAATTCTGTAGACGCATCTTCAACACGCTCAACAGAGATATCGCTAACACGTAAGTAACCTTCAACACTTTCAGCTAACTCAATAGTAGCGCCTTTAGCGTCAACGGCTGTTACCTTACCTGTAACAATAGCACCTTTTTTCTTATCTGTCAGATACATATTGAACGGGTCGTCTTCAGCTTGTTTAACACCAAGAGAGATACGCTCACGCTCAGGGTCAACTTGAAGTACGATTGCAGTGATTTCATCGCCTTTCTTATAATCACGAACAGCTTCTTCACCGCCATTCCATGAAATATCAGATAAGTGAACTAAACCGTCAATGCCGCCGTCAAGACCGATGAAGATACCAAAGTCAGTAATTGATTTGATCTTACCTGATACTTTGTCGCCTTTGTTGAAGTTTTTAGCAAACTCTTCCCAAGGGTTAGCAATACACTGTTTAAGACCTAAAGAAATACGACGACGTTCTTCGTCAATTTCTAATACTAGTACTTCAACTGTGTCACCTAAGTTAACAACTTTAGATGGGTGGATGTTTTTGTTAGTCCAATCCATTTCAGAAACGTGAACTAAACCTTCAACGCCTTCTTGGATTTCAACAAAACAACCGTAGTCAGTTAAGTTAGTTACGCGACCAGAAAGTTTAGAACCTTCTGGGTAACGGTTAGCAATTGCTACCCATGGATCTTCACCTAACTGCTTCATACCTAGAGATACACGAGTACGCTCACGGTCGAATTTCAATACTTTAACTTGGATTTCATCACCAACGTTTACGATTTCACTTGGGTGCTTAACACGCTTCCAAGCCATATCTGTGATGTGAAGTAGGCCGTCAATGCCGCCTAAGTCTACGAACGCACCGTAGTCAGTAAGGTTCTTAACGATACCTTTAACTTCTTGGCCTTCCGCTAATGACTCTAGTAATTCATCACGTTCTGCACTGCCTTCAGCTTCGATCACAGCACGACGTGAAACAACTACGTTATTACGCTTTTGATCAAGCTTAATAACTTTGAATTCTAAATCTTTACCTTCAAGGTGAGCAGTGTCACGTACTGGACGTACATCTACTAATGAACCCGGTAAGAAAGCGCGAATATTGCTAACTTCAACCGTGAAACCACCTTTAACTTTACCGTTGATAACACCGATAACAGTTTCTTTTTCTTCATAAGCTTTTTCAAGCACTTGCCATGCTTCGTGACGCTTCGCATCTTCACGTGAAAGAATAGTTTCACCAAAACCATCATCTGTAGCTTTAAGTGATACATCTACTTCATCACCAACAGCAACTTCTACTTCACCAGCTGTGTTTTTGAATTGATTAATATCAATAACGCTTTCAGATTTAAGACCAGCATCAACGATTACGTTGTCTTTGGTTACTTTTACGATTGTACCGCGGATGATTGAACCCGGGCGAGTTTCGATTTCTTGTAAACTTTCTTCAAAAAGTTGTGCAAAATTTTCAGTCATAACTTGTGTATTAACTCGTTATTAATCCAATCAACATCATGTTTCATGGGGTTGTTAAAGTAGCCTCGGTACATCCGTGACATAGGCTTTAGTTAGTTTATCTTTCTAATTAAGCTACTAGCTTGACAAAAAGATAAGGTTTTATGTTAATTTTTCATTCGCAAATGAAAGGACTTTATTAACCACTTCTTGTATAGAAAGGTCAGTAGAGTCAACTATTAACGCACCTTCTGCCGGCACAAGCGGGGCAACTTCTCGATTGCTATCTCGCTCATCTCGCTGACGTATGTCATCCAAAAGGCGCCCGATTTTAACATCAAACCCCTTCTCTTTCAACTGATTAAATCTTCGCTCTGCTCGTTCTTCTGCACTAGCCGTTAAAAACACTTTAGCGGGTGCTCTAGCAAAGACCACAGTTCCCATGTCACGGCCATCAGCAACTAAACCTGGCGCGACACTAAAAGCACGTTGTCTGCGTAATAATGCTTCGCGTACACGGGGGAAAGCAGCAACTTTAGAAGCGAGTGCGCCAATTTCCTCTGAACGAATGGTGGTGGTGACATTTTCACCTTCTAAAATAACTTTGCTCTCACCTTGGCTGCTTATTTCAAACTGTACATCGAGGTGAGCAGCCATAGGGATAAGGTGCTCTTCATCATCAAGGCTTACATGATGATGTTGTGTTGCTACTGCAAGTACGCGGTAAATAGCGCCACTATCAAGTAAGTGCCAACCGAGTTGTTCGGCAACAATTCTGGCAACGGTTCCTTTGCCTGCCCCGCTAGGGCCATCAATGGTGATTACTGGAACGGTTTCCTGCATACAACTATCTCCTAATGTCAAAATCGGCGGCATTATACGGGATTTATATTTGAAAATCGCCTAAAAAATTATGATGTAGCTTAATTAGCAAGAGACTTGCGCTAACTTATCAAAATAATCAGGAAATGTTTTCGCTGTACATTTAGGATCATTAATAGTGACAGGTGTTTCACTCAAGGCTACAAGTGAAAAACACATAGCAACACGATGATCGTTATAGGTGTCAATTTCAGCGTGTTTCAATACTTTTGGCGGCGTAATCGAAATATAATCCTCACCTTCTACCACCTCTGCACCAACTTTTCTAAGCTCTGTTGCCATAGCCGTTAATCTATCCGTTTCTTTTACTCGCCAGTTATAGATATTGCGAATCGTGGTCGTGCCTTTGGCAAAAAGTGCAGTGGTTGCAATCGTCATAGCAGCATCGGGGATATGGTTCATGTCCATATTAACCGCGGTAAGCGCTTTACCTACAACCGTGATTGACTCATCACCCCAAGTCACTTCGGCGCCCATTTTTTCAAGCACATCGGCAAAATGTTTGTCACCTTGAACACTTAATTTCCCAACACCATGTACAGTAATTTCTCCGCCTTTAATTGCTCCTGCTGCCAAGAAATATGAAGCAGAAGAAGCATCACCTTCCACCATATACTTTTCAACACATTGGTAGGATTGATTACCTTTTACCGTGAAAGAACGATACTCGTTATTTTGCACTTCGACCCCAAACCGACTCATAATATTAAGCGTTATATCAATGTAGGGCTTAGAAACTAACTCACCTTCAATTTCTATATTAGTATCTGTTTTTAATAAAGGTGTTATCATCAAAATGGCTGTTAAAAACTGGCTAGAAATAGAGCCATCTATGCTCACTGTACTCCCCGTTAAGCCTTTACCTTTTATTTTTACCGGTGGGTAATCTTGGTTTTCCAAGTATTGTGTATCGGCATTAAGCTGTGTTAGTGCGTCGACTAAATGACCAATTGGCCTTTCTTTCATTCTTGGTTCGCCAGTTAAGATAAATTCTCCTTCACTAGCGGCTAGTGCGGCGCACAACGGACGCATCGCAGTACCTGCATTACCAAGATATAATTCCACGGGTTCATTTACATTGAAAAAACCATTATTTCCGATGACTGTGCACTCGGTGCCACAATCGCTCAAGGTGTAATCAACGCCAAGATTGGTTAACGCCTTTAACATATAATTTATGTCATCACTAACAAGCAAATTAGTAATCTTAGTTACACCATTAGCTAACGCGGCAATTAATAATGCGCGATTAGATAAGCTTTTCGAACCAGGTAAAAAAACTTCACCATCAATTCTACTTATTGGGTTTAATGTTAACTGCTCCATACTATCTAATCCCTTTTTCAAATTTTTGCATAAAATTAACCAGTGCTTGTATACCTTCAATTGGCATAGCATTGTATATACTAGCGCGCATACCGCCAACAATTCGATGACCTTTTAATGCCATCAAGCCTTGTTGCTCTGCTTGGGCTATAAACTCCTCATTCAAGCTTTCATCTTTAAGCCAAAATGGAATATTCATCTTACTGCGATATTGAGATTCAATATTATTTAGGTAGAAATCACTGCTATCAATGGTTTGATAGAGTAACTCTGCTTTTGCTTGATTTGCTAGAGCAATAGCTTTTACGCCACCTAAATCTTTTAGCCATTTAAACACTAAGCCAGCTAAATACCATGCATACGTTGGTGGCGTGTTATACATAGAATCATTATTTGCAGAGGTTTGGTAGTTCATAATGCAAGGCGTTGCTAATTGAGCATTACCCAGCAGATCTTCACGCACAATCACAATAGTTAACCCCGATGGGCCGATATTTTTCTGTGCGCCAGCATAGATCAAAGCAAATTTAGTGACATCAATTTCATGAGATAAAATAGTTGATGACATATCAGCAACTAGCGGTACACCATGAGTTTCTGGAATATCATTCATCTCGATACCATCAACCGTTTCATTGGGACAATAATGTACGTAGGCAGCACCACTATTTAATGGCCACTTATTAAATGGCATAAGGCTAGTTTCGCCATCGTTGTGTTCTTCTCGAATATTAATCACATTAATATTACCGAAGTTTTTCGCTTCCACTGCAGCGGCTTTTGACCATGAGCCGTTAACAATATAGTCTGCTGACTTTCCTTGCGGTAATAAATTTAGTGGTACCGCTGAAAATTGACCGCGCCCACCACCATGACAAAACAATACTTTGTAATTATCAGGAATAGCCATAAGCTCACGTAAATCGGCTTCTGCCTCTGCTGCCATCTCCATATAAATACCACTTCGATGGCTTAGCTCCATTACTGAGCTACCAGTATTATTCCAATTGATGAATTCCTTTTGTGCTTTTGCCATCACGGCTTTAGGTAGCATGGCAGGGCCAGCACAAAAATTAAAAATTTCAGACATTTTATTTTCTCGAATACTATTTAATTACTAAAAATTTACAAATAAAAACTAAAAAAGGCGGTTATTAGCCGCCTTTTTATCGTGTGCGACGTTTATTCTTGCTCGTCGCTTGATGTACTTTCGTCATCCACTTGTTGGGCACTATGCTCCGGGTTATGTGCCGATGATACGTCTACACTTGACGTGTCGACGTTGTCTCCTTCCTCACCTTCAATTATCTCTGGCTCTTCTATTTCATCAATTCTTTGTAGGGCAACAACATGTTCACCTTCAACAGTGCGAATTAAACGAACACCTTGAGTATTACGACCAATAACACTGACTTCATTGACATGGGTACGAACTAAAGTACCGTTATCGGTTATTGCCATGATTTCATCAAGCTCTTCAACTTGCACAGCACCAACAACCTTACCATTACGCTCACTCACCTTGATTGAAACAACACCTTTGGTAGCTCTGCTTTTCGCAGGGTATTCAGCTAAATCTGTACGTTTACCAAAACCATTTTCAGTGATGGTTAAAATTGGTCCGTCATTTTTCGGTACAATTAATGATACAACCTTTTGATCACCTTCAAGCTTAATGCCGCGCACACCCGTACCGGTTCTACCAATAGGTTTTAATGCCCAGCGTTGCTCACCCGTTTCAGGATCAAGCTTAATTTCACCGGTTTCACTGTCGCGAACTTTCTCATTAAAACGAACTACTTTACCAGCATCAGAGAACAACATGATGTCATTGTCACCATCAGTAATATCGACACCAATCAGGGTGTCATCATCACGAAGGTTTAAAGCAATAATACCGTTAGCTCGTTGATTTGAATAAGCCGTTAAGGCGGTTTTCTTCACTGTACCCGAAGCCGTCGCCATAATGATGTATTTATCGTCTTCATATTCACGTACAGGTAGAATCGCTGTGATACGTTCATCATTTTCTAGTGGTAAAATATTAACAATTGGACGGCCACGTGCTGTTCGACTTGCCAATGGTAATTGAAACACTTTAAGCCAATAGAGTTTTCCACGATCAGAGAAACATAAAATAGTATCGTGGGTATTGGCAATTAATAAGCGTTCAATGAAATCTTCTTCTTTCATCTTAGTGGCCGCTTTACCCTTGCCACCACGTTTTTGTGCTTGATAATCACTTAATACTTGATATTTAACATAACCTTCATGAGACAGGGTTACTACAACATCTTCTTCACAGATTAAATCTTCAAGCGATAAATCATGAGAAGCATTGGTAATTTCAGTTCGACGTTCATCACCAAATTCATCACGAATAGCCTCTAACTCTTCACAAATAACTTCCATTAAGCGCTCAGGGCTCTCTAGAATATGCATTAATTCTGCAATGAGATCTAATAACTCTTTATACTCATTTAGAATTTTTTCGTGCTCTAAACCGCTTAGTTTATAAAGCTGTAACTCAACAATCGCTTTAGCTTGAACGGGCGTTAAATAATACTTGTTATCACGAATACCATATTCAGGCTCTAACCACTCAGGTCTTGCCGCATGAGTACCTGCTCGCTCTAACATAGCGCTAACATTGCCTAAGCCCCATCCCTGGACAACTAATTCTTCTTCCGCTTCTTTTCTCGAAGGAGAGTTCTTAACTAACTCAATAATTGGCTCAATATTAGCTAATGCTATTGATAAACCTTCTAAGATGTGAGCTCTATCACGGGCTTTTCTTAATTCAAAAATGGTACGGCGAGTAACCACTTCACGGCGATGTAAAACAAACTCTTCCAGTATTTCTTTTATATTAAATATTTTCGGTTGGCCATTGCCTAGCGCCACCATATTTAAACCAAAAGACACCTGCATTTGAGTAAGCTTGTATAAGTTATTTAAAACGACTTCGCCCACTTCACCACGTTTGATTTCAATCACCATACGCATGCCGTCTTTATCAGACTCATCGCGTAAAGCTGAAATACCTTCAAGACGCTTATCTTTAACAAGTTCAGCCATTTTTTCTATAAGGCGTGCTTTATTTACTTGATAAGGTAATTCGTGAACAATAATAGTTTCTTTGCCTGAAGTTTCGTGCACTTCAATTTCGGCTCGGGCACGGATCTTTATTTTACCGCGACCTGTGCGGTAGGCTTCTTCAATACCAGCACGACCACTTATAATACCCGCAGTAGGAAAATCAGGACCTGGAATATGCGTTAATAGCTCTTCAAAAGAAATATCGCTATTTTCTATTAAGGCTAAACAACCATTAATCACTTCGGTTAAATTGTGCGGTGGTATATTTGTTGCCATACCCACGGCAATACCGGAGCTACCATTGACCAATAAAGTAGGGATGCGTGTTGGCATAACCGCTGGAATATGCTCTGTGCCATCATAGTTAGGAACAAAGTCCACGGTTTCTTTATCTAGATCAGCTAAAATTGAATGAGAAATTTTATTCATTCGAATTTCGGTGTAACGCATTGCGGCTGCACTATCACCATCAACTGAACCGAAGTTACCTTGTCCATCAACTAACATATAGCGCATCGAAAAAGGTTGCGCCATACGAACAATAGTATCGTAAACAGCCGTATCACCATGAGGGTGATATTTACCTATGACATCACCAACCACACGAGCTGATTTTTTATAAGCTTTATTCCAATCATTTCCCAAAACATCCATGGCAAATAATACGCGGCGATGCACGGGTTTTAAACCATCACGAACATCAGGCAGTGCACGCCCTACAATAACGCTCATGGCATAATCTAAATAGGAAGTTTTTAACTCATCCTCAATATTTACTGGAACTATTTCTTTGGCCAGATCTGACATAAATAGACGTATCCCTTAACTTAACTAATACGAAGTAACGCAAAAAAAATTATTATTTTTATCATAAAAACAGTAACTATTTTCCTCTCCTTGAGGATGCCGTCATTCCGTAGGTCTTTTGTACGGAATATTGTCAATCAATATTGGGCTCCTCAATAAAGACACTATGAGGATGACAGCATATAAATAGATACAAAAAAGTATAAATCAACGCAGCATACTAGCACAATTTCTAGTGATGCCAAACAGCTTTATTTAGTGCTGTAGAAGTGGTTTTTTTTTAGCCTTGTTTATGGTCGTTTATCGAACAAAAACAAGGTTTATTGATCTATTTACTATGCTTGAAAAAAGGTTTGGTTTAGAATCGCAATATTATTGTTTAATTTTCCTTTTATTGATTTAACTATGACTATGACGACAAACTCCCTTAACGTAAATAATGAAGAAATTGAAAAATTTGAAAAAGTTGCTAGCCAATGGTGGGAGTTAACCGGTGATTTTAAACCCTTACATCAGTTGAATCCCCTAAGAGTACAATTTATTTGCCAACATATAAGTGAGCAACAGACTGAGCTTTTTGGAAAAGATGTTATTGATGTTGGCTGTGGCGGTGGTATTTTAACCGAATCATTAGCAAAACTTGGTGCAAATGTTACCGGTATAGATATGGGAACAGAGCCACTTAATGTTGCCAAGCTGCATGCACTTGAATCTAAGCTGACAATTACGTATGAAAAAATAACTGCTGAAGAAAAAGCACTGCAAGCCACAAAATCCTTTGATTTTGTCACTTGCATGGAAATGTTAGAGCATGTTCCTGACCCTGCGTCTATCATTAACGCCTGCGCGCAATTAGTCAAACCAGGCGGTTTAGTGTTTTTCTCAACATTAAATAAGAATATCAAATCTTATTTACTCGCTATTTTAGCTGCTGAAAAGTTATTTAAATTAGTACCTAATGGCACTCATGACCATGATAAATTCATAAAACCTTCACAACTTATCAGTTGGGCGCAAGCATGTGAGTTAAAATGTATTGATGCCAGTGGCATTCACTACAACCCTGTCACCGAAAATCACAAATTAACCAACAATTTAGATGTTAACTACATACTGTGCTTCCAAAAGATTTAGCGCACAATTTGCCGTTGCTCTTTTAATGAGCAAGTTGTCGATTCTATAACCTAAGCAGCAACACGCTGATTAATATAGGTATTTTCTTTTATATTCCGATTGGATATATAGAGTCAAAAAATTCAATTAAAATATTTCTAACGAAAAAAAACTTTGAAAAATTTATTGCATTTGCTAAATCATCAAATGAATTGGCGGTACTAGGTTAGTCAATACTAACCCAGTAGTAAACACTAAAAAAACAGCCGAAAACTAGGCTATTTTAATACTTGCAATCGACTCAAAACCTCATTATCTTGTGGTTAGAATTTTAAAAAACCCAAGATGTTGTGCGCCCATGTTCTTTTGAGTGTTCAGGGAAATAATAAAAACAAAGGGGTTTCTTTAATCACATCGCGTTGCATGTTTCTATGCAATAAACGTGCATTAGAGAGCAAAATAATAACAATTTTAACCACAGGTCTTTCATGAATAATAATCTTTTTGTTACAAAGCGTAATGGCGAAAAAGAACCCATCGATCTAGAAAAAATCCACCAAGTTATTGCTTGGGCTGCTGAAGGATTAGAGCAAGTATCAGTTTCCCAAGTGGAGCTAAAATCACATATCCAGTTTTATGATGGCATTAAAACAGAAGATATTCATGAAACTATTATCAAATCGGCCGCCGATTTAATTTCTGAAGAAACACCAGACTACCAATACTTAGCTGCAAGGTTGGCTATATTCCACCTTCGCAAAAAAGCTTATGGCCAGTTTGAGCCACCAAGACTCTATGATCACGTGGTAAAGCTCGTTGAGGCTGGTAAATACGATAGCCACTTATTAAGTGACTATTGTGAAAGTGATTTTGACCATATGTCATCATTTCTAGATCATGGTCGCGATCTAGACTTTAGTTATGCGGCAGTAAAACAACTAGAAGGTAAGTATTTAGTACAAAACCGAGTGAGTGGTGATATCTATGAAAGTGCTCAATTTCTTTATATTTTAGTTGCTGCCTGTTTATTTGCTAAATACCCTAGCAGTACACGTTTAAAGTATGTTGAAGGCTTTTATCATGCTATTTCAACCTTTAAAATTTCACTACCTACGCCAATTATGGCTGGTGTTCGTACTCCTACTCGCCAATTTTCATCTTGTGTATTAATTGAATGTGATGATTCTTTAGATTCAATTAATGCTACTTCAAGCGCTATAGTTAAGTATGTATCTCAGCGCGCGGGTATCGGTGTTAATGCGGGAAGAATTCGTGCTTTAGGTAGCACTATTCGCAACGGTGAAGCTTTCCACACTGGTTGTATTCCATTTTATAAACACTTTCAAACCGCCGTTAAAAGCTGTTCTCAAGGTGGTGTTCGTGGCGGTGCCGCTACCCTATTCTACCCTCTTTGGCATTTAGAAGTTGAAAGTTTACTGGTACTAAAAAATAACCGTGGTGTGGAAGAAAATCGCGTTCGTCATTTAGATTACGGCGTACAATGTAACAAACTTATGTACCAACGCTTGATCAAAGGCGGTCACATTACTTTATTTAGCCCAAGTGATGTTCCAGGCCTTTATGACGCTTTCTTTGAAGATCAAGAAAAATTTGAACAACTTTATGTTCAATATGAAAATGATGAATCAATTCGTAAAAAGCGTATTAAAGCCATTGAATTATTTACCTTATTTGCTCAAGAGCGTGCTAGCACTGGTCGTATATATTTACAAAATGTAGACCATTGCAATACCCACAGTCCATTTGACCCAAGTAAAGCGCCTATTCGCCAAAGCAATTTGTGTTTAGAAATAGCTTTACCCACTAAACCTATGAATGAAGTCAATGATGAAAATGGCGAAATAGCACTTTGTACATTATCAGCATTTAATTTAGGTGCCATAGAGTCCCTTGATGAACTAGAAGGCTTAGCAGATTTGGCTGTACGTGCTCTAGATAGCTTACTTGATTACCAAGACTACCCTATTCCTGCAGCTCGAAATGCAAGTTTAGCCCGTAGAACATTAGGTATAGGTGTTATTAATTACGCTTATTATCTAGCTAAAAATGGCTTGTACTATTCAAACGGCAGTGCCAATAATTTAACCCATAGAACTTTTGAAGCAATTCAATATAACTTGTTAAAAGCCACAAATTTATTAGCTAAAGAAAAAGGTGCTTGCCCTAAATTTGACGAAACTCGTCTAGCTCAAGGTATTCTACCCATTGATACCTACAAAAAATCTATCGATGGTATTACTGGTGAGCCACTTCATTTAGACTGGGAGTCTTTACGGGAAAGCATTAAGCAGTATGGTGTTCGTAATTCAACCGTTTCCGCATTAATGCCATCAGAAACGTCTTCGCAAATTTCTAATGCCACCAATGGCATTGAGCCGCCTCGAGGTTTGATCAGCATTAAAGCAAGTAAAGATGGTATTTTAAAGCAAGTTGTACCTGAATATCAAAAACTTAAGCATAATTACGAACTGCTTTGGAATATTCCTAATAATGACGGGTATCTAGAGATTGTTGGTATTATGCAAAAATTTGTTGATCAAACTATTTCTGCTAATACAAACTATGATCCAGGTAAGTTTGAAGGTGGAAAAGTGCCCGTTAAACAAATCCTAAAAGATATTTTAACCGCTTATAAACTTGGTGTTAAAACTATGTATTATCACAATACCCGTGATGGTGCGAGTGATGATGTAGAAGTTGAAGATGATGGTTGCGCTGGTGGCGCTTGTAAAATATAACTGCCTATCATTTTCATTGTTTTCTTGAGCTCAAATAAAACAACAATAATTTTCAATACATAAAGAGCCTAGCAAAAATCCTAGGCTCATTGTCACCGTATATAGAGTGATATATTAAGGAATTGCAACTAATGACGTATACCACGTTTAACCAAACACCCAACAACGCCTTATTAGAGCCTATGTTTTTAGGTAATAGTGTTAATGTTTCGCGTTATGATCAACAACGCTATATGGCTTTTGAAAAACTTATTGAAAAGCAATTATCGTTTTTTTGGCGTCCTGAAGAAGTTGACGTTTCAAAAGATAGAGCTGATTGGCAAAATTTAACGCATTCAGAAAGACATATTTTTATTTCAAACTTAAAATATCAAACACTGCTAGATTCAATGGCTGCTCGCTCAGTTAATGCCGTATTGTTGCCATTGGTGTCATTACCTGAAGTCGAAACCTGGGTTGAAACATGGGCTTTTAGTGAGACTATTCACTCTCGCTCATACACTCATATATTGCGTAATTTATTCACCGAGCCTGGCGAAGTGTTTGATGATATTGTGGTTAACCCTGCCATTTTAAAACGCGCTACCAGCATTGCAAAGTATTTTGATGATGTCATTATCACGACTCAGCTTTTACAATCTCAAGGTGAAGGCACATATGAAGTTGATGGAAAAACCATTGAGGTTAGCACTAGAAAGCTCAAGGAGCGTTTATACTTAGCTGTTTGTTCGGTAAATGCCCTTGAAGCCATTCGATTTTATGTAAGTTTTGCCTGTTCATTTGCCTTTGCTGAACGTGAGTTATTGGAAGGTAACGCCAAAATAATAAAATTAATTGCGCGTGATGAAGCTCTGCACTTAACTGGCACTCAACACATTTTAAATCTTTGGAAGGATGGCAAAGATGATCCTGAAATGAAAGAAGTTAGTGAAGATATGCGCGATGCTGGCTTGCAAATATTCTTAGATGTTGTTGAACAAGAAAAGGAATGGGCACAGTACTTATTTAAAGATGGGTCAATGATCGGCCTCAATGCTGAAATTTTAAATCAATACATTGAATATATTTCAAATTCACGTTTAAGTGCGCTTGGCTTCGACGCTCCCTTTGATATTAAAAGTAACCCGTTACCATGGATGAATGCTTATTTAGTCAGTGATAATGTACAAGTTGCGCCACAAGAGACTGAAATTTCTAGCTATTTAGTAGGACAAGTAGACTCAACTGTTGGTGCTGATGACTTTGATGACTTTGATCTCTAAAAGGTATGCAACACAACGCTATGGCTGCACCAACTAAACCTTCCTTGCAGCTAATACCAATAATATCAGTGCAAGGTAAGCAAATTTGCTTTAAGGACAAGCAGCAAACCTTGCTTGAGTGTTTAGAAAGCAATGACGTCAAAATAGACTATCATTGTCGAGACGGGTTTTGTGGTGCGTGCAGAGTAACATTAACAGCAGGAGAGATTAATTATCCCAACGGTGAGCCCTTAGCTTTTGTTGGAGAAAATGAAATTTTGCCCTGCTGTTGTATACCGGTTACCGATATAAACCTCAAGACTTGTTAAGCTGCTTTCGTTCAACCTCTGTTGCAATCTTTACTTTGTTAGTAGTTAAAATAGTTTAAATTTTGTCCGTGATTTTCTGTGGTAATACCGTTTTTAAAACTAGTTTTTTCTAAACACTAGAGCACCGGCTAACACACCTGAAATGGCACAAGTTAAATAAATTCCTTAACCTTGCGAGCTGCTTACATTATCGTTATGCCACACATAGCTTGCTATCACATAGGTACCGTTTTCTTGGTAATCTAGGCTATCACAAAGCTGATTTACTAATTCAATGCCGCGTCCACTGAGCTGCATACTGTCATCTTGGATAGTTCGATTGTTTTTAACACTTGTAAAACATCAAAACCTTCGCCACTGTCTCAATGCTAATTAACATCTTTCCACCGTGTTCAAAAGGGAAGTAGCTAAATTTTAAACGCACAAAGCCTTGAGTTAAGTTTTCTAGACGTTTAGCTCTTTCATTAAAATACTGACTAAAGCCTTCTGGAGAGTTTTTCAATATCGAGCTCAACTCTAAAACACCATGATCAAGTGCATTGACAAACAATTCGGTTAACACCGTATATAGATTTTGCCAATGTTTAGCAGTACCTTCAATATCATTAATTTGGTTCATTACCAAAGGATTGGGTTATCGCATCATTAATGCCTAGTTGATTAATACTTTCCTGAAGTACTTTAGATGTTAATTGATATTGCAGTGTTTTACCTTGGGCTAAAATATAAATGACTAAAGCTAGAAGAAACTGTACATCAATGTGAGCAATGGTCAGCTCATTGGGGAGCTTAAGCATTTAGCATCCTAATTAGCTAGAGTTCTTAATAAGTACATACCTAAATAACAAGACATAAATATCGACTTTTAAGATTTATATTAGTTAATTTTTAACATCGCGTAGCGAAAATCTCGGGGGGCTTGTCCCCGTGCTGAATAGTGTGGACTGGGCTTGCCCCAGTCTATATTATTTAGTACATGGAACTTCAAAGAAATTCACATCATGTTTTCAGGCTTATGTATCATTTTGTCTGGATACCAAAATATAGACATAAAGTGTTTATGGAGCCTTATCGAGCAACGATGAAGGCGATTATCCAAAAGATTGGATATGATTACGATATAGATATAGTCGAACTTGAAATCCCAGAAGATCATATTCATATGGTCGTGAGAAGTGTCCCAAAGCAATCACCGAGCAATGTAATGCAAGTCATAAAGAGTATTACAGCGCGTGAATTTTTCAGGATTTACCCTGAAATTAAGAAAAATATTTCTGGGGTGGTAGGTTATGGACTCAAAGTTATTTTGTTGAAACGATTGGTAATGCAAATGAAGACACAATTAGAAAATATGTGCAAGAGCAGCTGACTGAGTTAGATCAGAAAGAAATACATTCAGATCAGCTAGACTTGTTCTAAAACTCGGTCGCTTGCGGCCGAGATTTTTAACATGGATAAACGAGAAGTAGTGATTTTCAGTGGCGTAAGAACGGCTATTGGTGAGTACGGTGGTAGTTTAAAAGATATTGCTCCTACTGATTTAGCTGGCTTAGTCATTAAAGAAGCGGTACAACGAGCGGGTATTAACAGTGAAGATGTGGGACATTGTGTTATTGGCAGTGTTACCCATTCAGATCGAAAAGATATGTACATGAGCCGCTCAGCCGCGCTTAAAGGGGGATTGCCCGAAACTACGCCAGCAGTTACAGTGAACCGTTTATGTGGCTCAGGCCTACAATCCATTGTTTCAGCAGCACAATTGCTTTTACTGGATGATTGTGATGTTGCGGTTGCTGGTGGCGCAGGATCAATGAGTAGGGCACCTTACTGGGTACCTAAGGCACGTTTTGGTATTCGTATGGGAGATACCAATATGGTTGATCCTATGTTGGGTGCATTAACTTGTCCTGTAGGTGATACTCATATGGGCATTACCGCGGAAAATATTGCTGAAAAATGGGATATTTCTCGCGAAGAGCAAGATGCTTTAGCGCTGGAAAGTCACAGACGCGCGGAGCAGGCAATAAATGATAAACGTTTTGTTGATCAAATATTGCCTGTTGAGCTTAAAACCCTTAAGGGCGTTACTGTTTTCGATCAAGACGAGCATGTGCGTTTTGGTGCTAAGTCGGAAAACTTTTCTAAATTACGTCCAGCATTCAAAAAAGATGGCTTAGTAACTGCGGGTAATGCATCAGGTATTAATGATGCAGCGGCAGCCATTGTGATGATGGATAAATCTGTTGCTGATGCTAAAGGCCTTAAGCCTATGGCTAAATTAGTCAATTATGCCTTTGCTGGTGTTGAGCCCAAATACATGGGTATAGGCCCTGTTCCTGCGATCAAAACCTTATTAGAAAAAGCGAATTTATCTGTTGATGATATTGATGTTTGGGAAGTTAATGAAGCATTTGCCGCCCAAGCTTTAGCTGTCGTAAAGGATTTAAACATTGATCCTAGCAAAGTAAATTCTAACGGCTCAGGCATTTCTTTAGGTCACCCTATTAGCGCTACAGGCTCTGTTATTACCGTTAAAGCGTTATACGAGCTGCAACGAACATCAGGAAAATATGCGGTCGTTTCTATGTGTATTGGTGGTGGTCAAGGTATTGCTGCTTTATTTGAAAGCATCTAGGTAATGCCATCACATTAATGAAGTGATGATTTTCACTTTATCAAAAAGAGAACTTAAAGGTCGATATATCATGTATAGGCCTTCTTTAATGCTCTCTTCTCGGGAAATTATTTCACTTCAACTTGGCTGGCGAAAAAATAATCATAAAAAAGCAATATTAGGTAGGGGACATGTATTTATTGCTGTATAGTGCGACCTTATTATTTTGAGTCTTCTTTTTGTTATTTAGAGCATTTAACAATTTGTCGTTCAAAGCCTTTAGCGCTATTGCGTCGCACACAATTAGGAATACCTTTTTTGATCACTACATCTAACATTACAATGCAATTTGGCGCTGAGCCTTTGTTTGAAAATATCTCGGCTAAATTTGGCAACGGTAACCGTTACGGTTTGATCGGCGCAAATGGCTGTGGCAAGTCTACCTTTATGAAAATACTAAGTGGTGAGCTAGCCCCAAGCTCAGGCAATGTATCAGTAAGTGCCGGTAACAAAGTCAGCACCTTGGGCCAAGATCAGTTTGCTTTTGAAGAGTACAGTGTTATTGATGCCGTGATCATGGGTGATATGGCGCTATGGAAAGTAAAGCAAGAGCGTGACGCTATTTATGCTCAAGCTGAAATGAGTGAAGCTGATGGCATGCGTGTTGGCGACTTAGAAAGTGAATTTGCTGAAATGGATGGTTACACCGCTGAAAGTCGCGCTGGTGAAATTTTATTAGAAGCCGGTATTGAAGAGTCATTACATTTTGGCTCAATGCAGCAAGTTGCGCCTGGTTGGAAGTTACGTGTGCTACTTGCCCAAGCCTTGTTTGCTAATCCTGATATTTTATTACTTGATGAGCCTACCAATAACTTGGATATTCATACCATTAGTTGGTTAGAAGGTGAGCTAAACAAACGTAAATGCACCATGATAATTATTTCTCATGATAGACATTTCCTTAACTCTGTTTGTACTCATATGGCTGATATTGATTACGGTGAATTACGTATTTACCCAGGTAACTATGAGTTTTTCTTAGAGCAATCGGCTTTGCTACGTGAACAGTTATTATCTGGTAATGCCAAAAAAGCTGAAGAAATTGCTGAGCTACAAGACTTTGTAAACCGTTTTGGTGCCAATGCTTCTAAAGCTAAACAAGCGAGCTCTCGCGCTAAAAAAATGGATAAAATTAAACTTGATGAGGTGAAATCATCAAGTCGCATTACTCCTAAAATTGCTTTTGCACCGGGTAAGAAAATGCATAGACAAGCGTTAGAGCTTGAAAACCTTGGGCATGGTTTTGATGGTGAAGTGTTATTTGAACAAGGTGATTTATTACTAAAAGCCGGTACTAAATTAGCCATTATCGGCGAAAACGGTGTTGGTAAAACTACCTTTTTACGCTGTTTAATGAGTGAGTTAACGAACAACGAAGGTGTGATTAAGTGGTCTGAAAATGCCTCAGTGGGTTACTGTCCACAAGATAGCGGTGCGCTTTTTGACAATGACTTAACGTTAATGGATTGGATGTCACAATGGCGTAGGCCGTGTCATAACGATTTAAGTGTTCGTGGCATGTTAGGTCGTTTATTGTTTACTGATGATGATGCCAACAAAAAAGCGCGTAACTGCTCTGGTGGTGAGAAAAACCGCTTGTTATTTGGCAAATTAATGATGGCTGATATTAATGTATTGATCATGGATGAGCCAACAAACCATATGGATATTGAAGCCATTGATGCTCTAAATAATGCGCTTAAGTTATTTGAAGGTACGCTAATCTTTGTTAGCCATGATCGTGAATTTGTCTCAAGCTTAGCAACGCGTATTATCGATATTGAAGATAAAAAATTAGTGAACTTCGAAGGCTCATTAGACGAGTATCTTTCGAGCCAAATAACATCACAAAAAGTGGCTTAACGGCTTTTTGATTAACGACTTAAGAAAATTTACAGGTATTTACCATGATAAATAATGATATTCTTCGCCGTATTAGTACAATTTTTGATTTTAATGATGAAAAAATACAAGCGATATTTGCCTTAAATCAATGTGATATAAACGCCGAACAATTGGTTTGTGTTTTTAAAGAAAAGAACGACCCTGGCTATAAAGAGTTATTGGATGTTGAATTAGCCAGTTTCTTAAACGGCTTGATCATCGATAAAAGGGGCAAACAAGATGGTCCTCAACGTCAACCAGAACAGGTGCTAAGCAATAATGCTATTTTTAATAAAGTTAAAATAGCACTCGCTTTAAAAGCTGATGAGGTTATTTCTATTCTTGAATTATCTGGGCTCAGCCTAGGTAAATATGAATTAAGTGCCTTTTTTAGAAATGTGGACCATAAGCATTATCGTGAATGTTCAGATGAGGTTTTGTCGACATTCTTAAAAGGGTTGAAAGTAAAATTTCAAGGCTAATTGTTTAAGCGCTATTGTTTCAAAGGTATTGTTATGTCATTTTCTTCTCTTGGTTTGTCTGAGTCTATTGCAAACGTGGTCACTGAGCTTGGTTATAGCGAGCCTACGCCTATTCAAGAACAAGCAATACCTGTCGTTTTGTCAGGTAAAGACTTAATCGCCGCTGCGCAAACTGGCACAGGAAAAACTGCCAGTTTTGTCTTGCCTTTACTGGAGCGGTTAGGGCGAGTGAACGATGATCATAAATTACGTGGCAAACGTATTAGTGCGCTGATCCTGACACCAACGCGTGAACTTGCTATGCAAGTTGAAGCAAGCATTGTCAAATACAGTAAAAACCTAAAATTAACCTCCATGGCAATGTATGGTGGTGTAGACTCTACGCCGCAAAAACAGGCCTTGATATGGGGTATTGATATTCTTGTTGCCACACCGGGTAGACTGTTAGATATGGCACATCAGCGGGCGCTGCACTTTGATGAATTAAAAGCACTGGTGTTGGATGAAGCCGATAGAATGCTTGATATGGGCTTTATTGATGATATTAATAAAATAATCGAACGCTTGCCCAAGCAGCGCCAAAATTTATTGTTTTCAGCCACTATTTCCCCTGAAGTGCGCGCTTTAGCGAAAAGAACAATAAATGATGCAGTCGAAATATCGATTTCAGCCGATAATGCTGGTAAACCAAAAATTGATCAGTGGCTAGTCACGGTTGATAAAAGCAATAAATCAGCTTTGCTGAGTCATTTAATTACTGAGCAACAGTGGCAGCAGGCGCTTATTTTTATCGAAACAAAACATGGTGCCGCCAAATTAGTTAGCCAATTAGAAAAACGTGGTATTAATGCTGAGTCAATTCATGGCGGTAGAACCCAAGCGGTGCGTGAACAAATATTAGCAGACTTTAAATCGGGAAAAATTACTATGTTAGTTGCCACGGGCATTGCGGCACGTGGCATTGATATTGGCGATCTTACTCGAGTGGTTAATTATGACTTACCTGCTCAAGCGGATGAATACATCCATCGAATTGGTCGCACAGGTAGAGCAGGGGCAAGTGGCGAAGCAATATCTTTAGTGTCAAAAGATAATTTTAGAGAGCTTTGTGCCATAGAAAGTCGCTTAGGGCATATTATTGCAAGAAAAGAGTTCGAAGGTTTTCCCGTCAAAAAAATAGTGCCCGTTTCAATATTAAATTATGTGCCTAAGCATAAAAAGCGTTAAAGATAGCACGCAAGTAATATTATACCAATCACTACTGGTTAGGTTTTAAGTTACTTTTTTGGTCATACATTCTGACGTCGGCATTTTGAAGCAGTGTTTTTAGATTATCGCCATCATGGGGGTAAATGGAAGTGCCAATACTCGCCCTTAACTCGACAATATTACCTTCTATGTCGATATCCTTATTGAGTGAACGTTGAATCGACTCAATAAGGTTGACTTTTATTTCACCCAAATTGTAATGCTCTAGAATAACCACAAACTCATCACCACCAAGTCGAGCGACAAGATCTGATGAACGGATATTTTTTCTAATGCTATCTGCCACTTCAATTAATACTTTGTCGCCGATATCATGACCAAATTTATCATTGATTTGCTTGAAACCGTTCAAATCAATAACAAGCAAGGCCATTTGATAGCCGTTATCACAGGCCTTGCGTATGGAGGATTTAGCACTATCTTCAAACATATTTTGATTGGCTACTTTGGTTAAGTTATCATATAGCGCCATTTCACTCAGTTTTTGCCTAGTGATAACATGTTCGGCAATTTCTGTTTGAAGTTTCAAATTAACCTTGATGGAGTTTATTTCACTGAGTGAAACCTTCAGTCCTTTATTGGTAAATAATATGATACCTGACAATAACAATAGGATTGTTATGGCACTTATTTCATTAGGTTTACTTAATAAAAAAATAGTTAATGGCAGAAAAATGCTGATGTTAAATAAAATATAGTAGCTAGGAATGACGGAATATTGAAAAATGGCAATGGCTATCGACACTAAATAAATACTTAAAAGAAAAAGAATAGGTTGCTCAATATTTTTTTCGGGTAATAAAGCCACGGCTAACGCATACATAAGGCCAATAGCGCACCCTAAAGCAACACGAAGCTTAAGGAAGTTTGCTAATTTATGTTTTGCTGGCTTATTTTTGATCACGTAGCGAGAAAAAAAATTAACACTATAGCGATGACGGCAGTCAGTAAAAAAAGTAATGCAGTAGATTTTTTTTCAGCGCCATAAGTATATAAAACCAGCGATATTAATCCAGCGCCGTAAATAAGCCCCATCATGTTAGCGATAGAATAACCGAAAAATCGAAAAGCTCTTTGTCTGAATATTTCTTGGTTTTCGGCATCAGTGGGGTAGGCCAAAGAAAATAATTGCGGAAGGGGCATTGTACTTTTATCTCTATAAATCTGTTTCAAAAATTAACTCTTTATTAATTAACTTAAATGGTTTTTGACAGTCCATGTGAGGTAAATAACTAAATATCTAGCACGTTTTCTAAACACAATTCTAAATAACCTGAAGCTTCAGTGATGAATTTGTAAGTGTCCCTTTAAATAGATAATATAACGCATAAAACCGTTTGTTCAGGCTGTTTTCGTTAGTCACACAGACTTTGTAAAGAGGCTGTAATTGTATGCTTGATAACAAAATCTACTGTACATTACTCCCCAGTAGACCTAGTAGATACTAGCTATCTATAAGGTACCTCATAAGCTTATTTGTATTAAAGCGTAAATATCGACTTCAAAATTTTACTCTTTATCTTACTGTTTACCACGTATTCAACATAATTGGGATCTACGCAATGGGATAATTTAATCTCAGTTTTTGTTGAACAAGCGTTATACGGGAAAGAAGAAAAGATTAACGTGCTTAATACTGCAAGTCAGGCATATGAAAAATTGTTTACCTTAATTTTTTTTAGTTGAAATCCTAGTTACATTATCGATTACTTATCTAATAAACCATCAAGTTAACCTCCGTTTAAAAAATTCCAGTAAACGCTTAAGAGCGCTTGCTAGTCTTGATGCTCTAACGGGTTTGTATAATCGTCGATTGTTTATCGAGCAATTAGAGTTTCTTCTCGAATTAATGCAAAGAAACAATTAAAAACTCATTTTATTATTTATAGATTTAGACGGCTTTAAGTTAATAAATGATACCCATGGTCACAATGTTGGTGATGGTGTTTTGAAAAAAGTAGCAAATCGAATCGAAGACAGTGTAAGAATGACTGATATGGTGTATCGACTTGGGGGAGATGAATTTACGGTTATTTTGGAAAACCCAGCCAAAAGAAATTATTACAAAACGGTGGCGGAAAAGTTAATACACTCTATTAGTAACTCATATTATATTGAAGACCATGAACTGTTTCTTTCTGCA
>ENA-UZWX01001113-UZWX01001113.1-metagenome-genome-assembly--contig:-Day-4---50m-contig-1113_pt1 | contig 28774 bp, 24 predicted proteins | sample MGYA00260347_ERZ794907 | MGnify/ENA metagenome assembly ERZ794907 | reverse complement strand
ACGTTGGCAACGTGATGCTCTACCAGCTGAGCTACAGCCGCTTCATTAGAGCTTTTACTTTTTATTAGAACTAAGTTCTAAACAATATAAATATCTGAAATTGGAGCGGCTAACGAGACTCGAACTCGTGACATTCACGTTGGCAACGTGATGCTCTACCAGCTGAGCTACAGCCGCTTCGTAGATATTTACTTTTGCATTCATTTAGTTAAAAATAAGCGCGAATTTTAACGTACCTAATTTACTTTGACAAGTCTAAAAAAACGCTAAAAACTTTTCCTCTCAACATCACTGTTGATGAAATGGTACCCGGAGACGGACTTGAACCGTCACGCTCTATGAGCGAGGGATTTTAAATCCCTTGTGTCTACCAATTCCACCACCCGGGCAAAATGGAGGCGGATACCAGAATCGAACTGGTGTACACGGATTTGCAATCCGCTGCATAACCACTCTGCCAACCCGCCATTTTGCTAACCCGTCATTTTATCAACACGAGGTGAGCGATACAAACTACTATTGGAGCGGCTAACGAGACTCGAACTCGTGACATTCACGTTGGCAACGTGATGCTCTACCAGCTGAGCTACAGCCGCTTCATTAGAACTTGTATTTCAATCGAAATAAATCTCGATTAACATCCTTATAAAAAACAAAACTCTTAGCAATAACTTACTGAAAACTTGCCTTGCTTGTTGTCTCCCTGTCAACGGAAACGCATTCTACATCGAATTAAGTTACAGTCAACTATTAAATTCTTTTTTTATTTTAACTGCTCAAAAAGCAGCTTGTTTGACGTTTTTTTTGGCCTATTTTCGTAAAAAGACACATATTAGAATCAAAAATATTTATATGCTCTTAATTATCAGACTTCAATTCAGGCCATGCCGCTTTAAAATAATCGACTAATGTGGAAATAGTTAATACCGTAGCAATAAAATAAAAGAAGTAGGCAGCATAATTAATTACCTCATGAGGCAAATAAAATAGTATTAATGGAATGTCATAATCGGGCCGCCAAATTAGCCCCATAATGCCAAGCATTTGAGCTGCTGTTTTATACTTACCCATTTCAGATACCGCAATAACATCTCTTTTTCCGCGTGAAGACATAAACTCTCGCAAGCCACTGATAAATATTTCTCGGGCAATCATAATAATAGCGGGAATGCCAACCAGCCATGTTTGATAATCTTCGACTATCATCACCAAAGCTGCCACAACCATCAATTTATCGGCAACAGGGTCGATAAATGCCCCAAATGCTGATGATTGATTTAACTTTCTTGCTAAATACCCATCTAGTGCATCGCTGATAGAGGCTACCCAGAAGATAGCAAAAGCACCAAAGTGGCTCCAAGAAATAGGTAAATAAAAGACCAGAATAAAAACGGGGATCAAAACGATCCGAAACAAGGTGATTTGGTTAGGTATTGTCCACATAGCCCTTTACTTTAGCATTAAGCTTCACTGCAAGTATTTCCCCTAGTTTACACAAGTTCACACGCTAGATACAATTACTTGTCATGCAAAGCATCATAAATATTTTTCGCCAGTGCAATGCTAATGCCTGGCACTTTCTCTAAATCTGATAGCTCTGCTTTTTTAACTTCTTGTATGCCCCCTAAAAAAGTCAATAACGCTTGACGTTTTTTTGCCCCGACACCTTCTATTGATTCTAACACTGATTTTTTACTGGCTTTTTGCCGCTTAGCCCTGTGACCTGTAATAGCAAAACGGTGTGATTCATCACGTATGTGTTGCACTAAATGCAATGCCGATGATGTAGCGGGTAGCGATATTAATTGATGACTGCCTGCTAAAATAAGTGTCTCTAGGCCGGGTTTTCTAGACTCACCTTTGGCAACACCGACTAACAAAGGCGTTTTATCTAAATTTAACTGATTGAAAAAATCCTCTGCTTTAGCTAATTGCCCCTTGCCACCATCAATAAAAATAATATCAGGCATTTTTTTTAATGACTCTTCATCGTCAGTTTTAATTTTTCCATAGCGCTTATTTAATGCAAAAGCCATCGCAGCGTAATCATCACCCGGTGTAATGCCGTGAACATTATAACGCCGATAATCTGATTTTAATGGCCCTTCGTTATTAAACACAACATTAGAAGCAACGGTCTGCTGCCCCATAGTATGGCTAATATCAAAGCATTCAAGGCGATGAATACCATTAGCTAGTTCAAACACTTCATTCAAAGCCACAAAGCGTGCCTGCATAGACTCTTTATGACTATTTCTCGTCACAAGCGCTGTTTGTGCATTGGTGTTAGCTAATTTTAAATATTGGGCTCGCTCAGCACGCAATTTGTAAGAGATTTTGACATCATGCTCCGCTTGCTTTGATAGTAGTTCAGTTAACGTTGCATGTTGCTCTAGTGCCTCACTAACAACCACCTCTTTGGGAATATTTCCTTGGCCGTTATTTAACGGTTCATCAGACAGGTAGTGTTGGGCAATAAATGCTTCATAAATTTCATCGTTTGATGATTGTGCCGGTACAACAGGAAAGTAGCTTTTACTGCCTAATATTTTGTGTTCACGAATACAAAGTAAATGTACACAAACTTGAGATTTAAAACGGTATAGACCCAGCACATCCATTTCTGCGGCAATACCGCTGACATATTGCTGTTGCTGAACTTTTCGCAAAGTTGTTATTTGATCTCGAAATTTTGCCGCTTGTTCAAAGTCTAACTGTGAGCTAGCCTGCTCCATTCGTGCTACGAGTTGTTCAATAACAGCAGAGCTTTTACCTTTTAAAAATAATTTTGCCAAAGCCACTTGCTGTTGGTAATCATCGACTGGCACTTTATCTACGCAAGGAGCTAAGCAACGACCTAATTGATACTGTAAGCATGGTCGAGAGCGGGCACGATAATAACTGTCTTCACATTGCCTGATGGGAAATATTTTTTGCATTAAACGTAAGCTTTCCCAAACAGCGCCAACACTTGGGTAGGGTCCAAAGTAATCACCTTTTACTCGTTTACCACCGCGGTGCAAGCCCAACTTAGGATGCTTATGAGCAGTAATTAGTAGGTAGGGATAAGATTTATCATCACGCAGTAAAATATTATATTTTGGCTGGTATTTTTTAATGTAATTATTTTCAAGTATTAACGCCTCCCCTTCTGTGTGGGTAACGGTAACATCAATAGCGTAAATTTGACTGACTAACGCCTTCGTTTTAACTGAGCCAACATCTTTACGAAAATAACTGGCTAAACGCTTCTTTAATTGTTTAGCCTTGCCCACATAAATAACCGTCTGCTCATGGTTATACATGCGATAAACACCCGGTTGCTCGGTAACAGATTTAAGGAAGGCCTCATTATCAAAAGAAGGAATTTTCTCGCTATCACTAGATTCAGTCAAAATTATAATTTTTCAGTTTTTAACATACCATGGCGAATGGCAAGATGTGTTAATTCAACATCGTTGCCAACAGCAAGTTTTTCAAACATGCGATAGCGATAACTGTTAATGGTTTTAGTACTCAAGTGAAGGTGCTCTGAAATATCAGGCACTTTTTCACCTCGCGTGATCATTAACATAATTTGCAGCTCACGATCTGATAATGAGCTAAATGGGTTTTCTTCAGCTGATTTAAATTGACTCAACGCCATTTGCTGAGCAATTTGTGCTGGTAAATAACGTTGACCACTATTAACAGCCCGAATAGCATTTACCATTTCTTGAGGTGGTGTTCCTTTGGTTAAGTAACCTGCAGCGCCTATTTGCATGACCTTAGTTGGAAATGGGTCTTCACTATGGGCTGTGAGCACTATCACTTTAGCATCTGGAGCAAAACGTAATATTTTTTTAGTCGCTTCTAATCCCCCCATGCCAGGCATATCCATATCCATTAAAATAATGTCTGGCTCTGTTTGGCGACAAAATTTTATCGCCTCTTCACCTGTTTCACACTCATCAATAACTTTAAAGCCTTTAACTTCATTAAGTATTTTTCTGATACCTGTACGCACCAGCTCATGATCATCAACTAATAATATGTTTATCAATGCAAATCGCTCTTTTGGAGATGAGTTATAGGAGAAATAAAATTATAACTCATTATCTTTTAACCAACTATTCAGTAAACCAATTTGGCCATTTTTATAAGCTGCATAAGTTAACCTCACAGCATTACTTAGTATGATGCTATCAGACCAATTCGTTTGTTCGGCAATCAATTGATAGCATACTTTTGCTTCTGGCGATAAATAGCCACGCATTTCTTGCTTGCCGCGCTCTTTTTGTCGCTCACGATAACGTTTCTGCTTTTGTGCATTCGTCATGGCTTTTTTTTTCTTTTTAACCGTTTCGTCCATTTTTTTCTCTATCGGGCTTTAATCCTCGGCAATTATTTACTATGTTACTCTGCCCAACTAAATTTGCAATACAGTCTTTGATTAAATCAAGGTCTCAAAAATTGATTTTTATCATGAAAATAACTTTATTTCACTGTTCAGAGTTGTTTAGTGTACAAGCGTTCGCTAAAGTAGCGTCCTAGAAATTTATTACATACTCAATTTAGGCAATTATTATGGTAATGGCACTACAAAATTCATATAACAAAGACGATTTAATTAAAGCAGGTACTGGTGAAATGTTTGGGGAAGGTAATTCACAACTTCCTAGCGACAATATGTTAATGATGGATCGCATCGTAACAATCACCGAAGACGGTGGTGAGCACGGTAAAGGTTATATTTTAGCAGAATTAGATATTACTCCTGATTTATGGTTTTTCGATTGTCACTTTAAAGGCGACCCTGTAATGCCTGGTTGCTTAGGTTTAGATGCCATGTGGCAACTAGTTGGCTTTTTCTTAGGTTGGTCAGGTGGACCGGGTAAAGGACGCGCATTAGGTGTGGGTGAAGTTAAATTTACTGGTCAAATATTACCAACAGCTAAAAAAGTGACCTTTAAAATAGACATGAAGCGGGTTATCAAGCGTAAATTATTTATGGGTCTTGCCGATGGTAGTGTTAGCGTTGATGGTCGTGAAATATACACAGCAAAAGATCTTAAAGTAGGTTTATTTGCTGATACTACTAGCTTCTAACCTTCCTTCAACAAGCTCACAGCAAACGGAAAGCACTGACACTTATACGCTCACCGTACACCGTAAGCAAAAAATTAAGCCCAGCATATCGCTGGGCTTATTGTTTTCTATCATTCTGAAAATTTTCAATTGGCTTATTAAAAATAAATCACTCGGTTGTTTATTTAACTAAGCCCTGTTGTCTGTCTTCTATGGCTTCACGCCAACCACCTAACCATTGTGATTTAATTGTTGCGCTTTGGTAAGGGCAGTGTTCTTTAGAACGTCCAGATATACCTGCTTGGTAACCTCTTGTATGAGCCCTATCTTGGCGGTCTCGTTTTTGCCGTTTCATCATTAATGCACGCTCCTTTATTATTATCTCTTTCATATTAAAACTAGTTAAAGAAGTACAAAAAAACAATGTGAAAAACAGAGAAAGTTGATGAAAATAATTAAGCACTTGATTGGTTGAGCAATTTATTTTAAATGAAAAATAAAAAAGCACCTTAAAGGTGCTTTTTTTATAAAATATGAACCGTCCTAAATAAGGAGACTAATTAGATAGCCTTCTACGTAAGCCCAAGATAGCCACTAGTAACCACGCACTGCCAAAACCTATACCGGCACCTTGACGTTCTACTTTGCCCTGTTCTTCTGCCGAACAAACCTCTCCATCATCTGGGATAGGGTTTAAGCTAATAGCGCGCACTACGTCTTCACTTAAAGGGTTGCCGTTATCATCTAATATTATTTCACCTTTTGCATCACGGCGATCTGTTTTAACAATAGCAGTGGCAGATATCATGCCAGCATCATTTATCCCACGCGCTTCAATAATGTCGTAAGTTTGACGCACATTACAAGGAATAAGCTCATTAATATTTGCAAAAATGTCATCATTAATATTATAAACAAAAGCGGCTGTTCTACGTGGGTTTGCATCACTTTCATTGTGAGTTTCAATTTCCCCTTCACCAACAATTAAACCACTATTATTAATTGCTCTAGCTGTGCTATCTGAGCCATTAAAGTAGTCGTTAGGGGTAATCATATTCACTTCTTCTTTGCTAACATTAGTATCAACATAGAAAAACTTCTCGGTTGCTTTACCACCAATAGCTTTAACAATGTGACCAACAGCAATGCCTGCGTCATTAATATCATAGGCACGAGAATTACCTTTATAATCATGCTCTCCTGTTAGATCAATGACTTCATCATTTTTGTAAATGACGGCATAGTGATAAGCTCTTTTTTCATCTTCACTTGGAGCCGTTACTGTTTCATCAATAAAGCCATCGGCATAACCAACTGCGACACCTTGATTGTTTACTGCTAAGGCGTAACTTGAATAAGGCCGTTCATCATTAGGGTGTGGCGTTACTAATAATCCCAATTGCTCTACAACAAGTGTACCATTGGGAGCCAGTGTCGCCTTTAATGCCATATTATGGTAAATATCAACTGGAGATAGCAGTCGTTTCTCGGCTATACAAGCTTCGAGTGTCATTTCACCTGGAACAATATCTGAATTATTACAATCACCAGAACCAATAGAGGTACTTGTTATTATATCTTTAAAATTTTCATTTGTTTTATAACTACTAAAACCAACGGCAACGCCACCTTCACTAACGTCTAAAATAGCAGAAGCACCTCCAACATATTCAGTTTCAAATGGCACTACTTCAAATACTTGTTCGCCTAAATCATAAGAAAAGAAACCACGTATTCCATGCTCTCTTAGCCAAAAAGTATGCGCTACATCTTCAGAGTCAGTATGAGGTTCACTGGGTAAATAAGGTGCAGTTGCGGTGCCATATGAAATACCACTATCCGTGATACCGCTGACAATATCTGTGGTTGAACGCGTAAAGATATCTGTACCATCAAACTTAACATCCCACAAAGTAAAGTCTGTGGTTACACCACCGACATTGGTCATAGCAATAGTATCACCCACTTTTTGATACTCTATGTCACGCCCTTTGCCTGTATTATTTGTATCTTGAAGCCACCTTACCACCCAAGCTAAGTCATTGGCAGTGGGGTTTCCTGCCCTTAAGGTATCGCTATTTTCAATATAATTTAAGCCATTAACACTTAAATATTTACTAAAAACGTAGGCTTCTATTGCATCAAAATCATCATCATTAAGATAGTCAAATTGGACTGGGTAGTTATATATGTCAGTGCCGGAAATCGCCATGTCGCCAGCACTATTTTGATGTTGGGCGTAAGTATACTTAAGTTTACTGGCTTCACCTTGATCAACAATCTCATAAGTAGCAGCACTAACATGGCTAATAAAACTTATACTCAAGGCGCTGGTAATTCCGACTGCCAAAACTGATTTTACAAATTGATTCATTCTACTACTTAACTCTTACTTTAAAATTCAAATTATTTAGCAACTATTCTTCCTATTTGGAAAAGCTGTCATGAGTATGATAGCTAATGAATAATTACATTATTTATTGTTCATCTAGCGCTTGCCATCTAGTATAGGCAAGGTCGAGTTTTGACTCTTTTTCTGCTAGCTGGTTCAATATATTTTTTGTATGCTCTGCATCTTGGCTGAAAAAATCAGCTTGGTTTACTTGTTCTTGTAACTGCGCAATATCATTTTCTAAGTTATCTATTATTTCGGGTAACTCAGCTAATTCACGTGTTTCTTTAAATGAAAGCTTCTTTTTAACTGAAGGTTTATCAACCGATGCAGTTTTATTGTTCTGGCCTTTACTTTGTTCAGTAACACTTTTATTTACTGATGATAACTGTGCCTGTCTTTGCTCGTCTTTTAAAGCGAGATAACTATCAACATCGTCATAACCACCAACAATCTGATTTATGCTACCCGTACCGTCAAAATACAAACAAGTATTAACACAGTTATTGACAAAATCACGATCATGGCTGACTAAAATAACTGTTCCTGCATAATTTGCAACTACTTCTTCTAAAAGCTCTAAAGTTTCTATATCTAAATCATTGGTAGGCTCATCGAGAATAAGTAGGTTGCTAGGACGTAAAAATAATCTCGCAAGCAGTAGGCGGTTCTTTTCACCACCGGATAACGCTCTTACGGGTGTACGAGCTCGTTTAGGGCTAAATAAAAAGTCTTGTAAATAACCGAGTACATGACGAGTTCGGCCATTTACCATCACCTCTTGTTTACCTTCACCAACAATATCTTGTACGGTCTTATTCAGATCAAGTGCTTCACGATGTTGGTCAAAATAAGCAACATCTAAATTCACACCAGAGCGCATTTTACCACTACTTGCAGGCAATTTTTCCATGATAAGTTTTATCAAGGTTGACTTACCCGTACCGTTAGCACCAATTAAGGCTAAACGATCGTTACGACTAATGAGCAAGTTCAAGTTATTAATAACCACTTTATCGCCAAAGGCTACGGTAACATTTTCGGCTTCAAACACTAATTTACCTGAGCGCTCACCTTGGCTGATATTCATGCTACTTTGATTACGCACTTCACGACGCGCTTTACGCTCAAGGCGCAGTTTTTCAAGTGATCGAACACGACCTTCATTACGAGTACGGCGCGCTTTAATACCTTGACGGATCCATACTTCTTCTTCCGCTAATTTTTTATCAAATAACGCATTTTGTTGCACTTCAACTTGCAAATCGTGTTGCTTTTGCTCGATATAAAGATCGTAATCTCCGGGGTAACTTTTTAACTGTCCGCGATCAAGATCTAAAATGCGCGTTGATAAACCACGAATAAACGCTCTATCATGACTAATAAAAATAATGGTACCAGCAAAGTCTTTTAAGAATTTTTCTAACCATAAAACACTTTCAATATCTAGATGGTTAGTCGGCTCATCAAGTAATAAAATATCAGGGTTTGTGACCAGTGATTTGGCGAGGGCTAATTTACGCAACCAGCCACCAGATAAATCACAAATTTTGGCATCAGCATTTAACGATAAAGTACTCATGACTTGCTCAATACGCTGCTCATCTTGCCAAGCCCCCGCTTGCTCAAGCTCGTCTTGCACTTTAGCTAATTTATTCAGATTTTTTTCGCTAGGATCTTCGCCAATTAGGTGAATTAAACCATGATAACGGCTGATTAAATCGGCATTTTCTTTTACCCCTTGGGCGACAAAATCAAACACTCTTAAATCAGATGACTCTGGTGGATCTTGCTCTAACATGGCCAATTGCATGGTACTAGATTTGAGGATTTGACCATCGTCTAAGTTTTGCTGCCCCATCAATACTTTCATCAAGGTTGATTTACCTGCACCGTTACGGCCAACTAAACAAATTCGCTCGCCTGTCTGTACACTGAGATCTGCTTTGTCTAAAATTTTTTCTTCACCAAAAGCGAGTTCGCCATTGGCTATTCTTAATAATTCCATCAGTTAATTTAACTCTCTTTTGTTAGCGCTTTTACTTGCTCAGTAGTAAAGGGCCAAAATAATTTTTTGTTATCACTCGGGTTGTCGTTTAATTGCTCTAATACGGGAATATGCAAGCCATAGAGCTCAACCAAAGTTTTCGTTTCGTGGGATACTTTTTCTTGATCCACGATATCAATTTCTTCAAATTCCCCTTCAGTTAACACCGATGCGCATATTGCTAAAGCTTGCTCACATAAATGACAGCCTTCGCTGCCATATAAATTATATTTTTTCATCTTATTTCCATAACGCTAAAGTCGGCGTTATTTTTTTCGAGTAATCGACCAACTATTGTGGATATGCTTGTTACGCGCAAAGTCTTTATCACGGGTAACATCTGACATAGCTTGTGCTTGCAAGCCTAATTTATCCATGGCATCAAAGTCCATTTTAAAGTTACGTTTATTGTTGGTAAAAAAGATTTCTCCACCTTCTGCTAGAGAATTTACCGCATCAGTTATCAAAGGCACATGATCACGCTGAACATCGAAGCTATCTTCCATACGCTTGGAGTTTGAAAAAGTAGGCGGGTCAATAAAAATCAATTCAAACTGTTGAGTGTTCTTTTTCAGCCACTCTAAACAATCTGCTTGAACAAACTGGTATTTATGGCCATTAAGTTTGTTTAATGCGAAGTTATCTTGCGCCCAATTTAGGTAGGTATTAGACATATCAACAGTAGTGATACTACTTGCACCATGCAATGCTGCTTGCACAGACACTGAACCAGTATAAGCAAATAAGTTTAATAAACTTTTTCCCTTGGCTTTTTTAGCCACAATTTGTCGGGTTTTTCGGTGATCTAAAAATAAGCCAGTATCAAGATAATCCCATAAATTTATTTTAAATAACGCACCGTGCTCATTGATAGTCATAGATTGCTTTGACTTATCAACACGCTGGTATTGATTACTGCCCTTCTGTTTAGCACGTGTTTTTAAAACCACCTTGTCGGTGGGTACGTCTAATACTTTCGGCGCCCAATAGATCACTTCTTGCAAGCGTTTTGTCGCTTTATCTGCGTCAATCGTTTTTGGCGCAGCATATTCTTGTATCACTAAATAATCCCCATAAATATCAATAGCGACATTGTATTCAGGAATATCTGCATCGTAGAGGCGATAACATTCTATTTGGCTCGACTTTAACCAGCCTTTAAGGCTTTTTCGATTTTTCTTTAAGCGATTAGCAAAAGCACTGTCTTGCTCTGCAAAGTTAGCATTTGGATTAACGGCATCTTTTTCAAGTTGCTTCTCATCAACATTATATAAAGCTAGCTGACAATCGAGCGGACCATTTTTAAACTTGTAACGTTTAAAGCTTGATAACTTTAACATAGCCAAAAGCTCAATATTGGCGGTTAATATAGCCACGCGCCAGTCAATAAACTGTGCTTTTAGTTTTTGACCAAATAACACAAAATTTTCAACTAACTCAGGTAGCTCACCAATACGCTCACCGTACGGAGGATTAAATAAAATAGTGCCTGCTTGTCCAAAAACATTATTCATATCATTGGTATTTTGGTATTTAAACTCAATAAAACGCTGTAAACCCGTGTTGCGAGTATTCTGTTGGGCTGTTTTTAAAACGCGTGAGTCAATATCAATACCAAACACTTTTAACTTGCTGTTATTGGCTTGCTCAAGTGCATTCGCTGAGCTGTCAATGGCTTGAGTTAGTTGTGCTTGCCAAAGTTCATCATCATGTTTTAACCATGCATCAAACCCCCAAGTTTCACGATTGATACTGGGTGCCTGTTTGGTGGCCATGGCAACCGCTTCAATTAAAATAGTGCCTGAGCCACACATAGGATCGACTAATGGCTTGCTAGTATCAGCTAACCAACCAGAGCGAAGAATTAATGCTGCCGCTAAATTTTCTTTTAGTGGCGCTGCCCCTGAGTGCTCACGATAGCCTCGTTGAAATAAGCCCCGACCAGAAAAGTCTAAATAAATACTGACGTTATCTCTTAATAAGCGCGCTTGAAAACTAATATCTGGGGATGCTTTATCAACATTAGGCCTGTCGAAACCTTGCTCTCTAAACTGGTCAACGATTGCATCTTTAATGGTTAAGCCACCAAACTGGCTGTTGCGAATTTCTTCACTGTAACCAACAAAATCTATAGCAAAACTTGTTTGTGAATCAAAATGCTCTAGCCAATTAATGGCACTGGCACTGTTAAATAGTTCACCTTTATTTTTTGCTTCACCCTCACCTATTTTCAACATCACGCGAGTTGCTAAGCGAGTCCATAAAGAAATTTTATAGCCAAGTACTAAAGGAGCGGTAAAATACACCCCTTCAGGTTTTTGTACTACTTGCTCTGCGCCAAGGTTTTTAATTTCCTCAGCGAGTAGTACCTCAATACCAGGAGAAGTTAAGGCTAAAAATTGTTGCATGGATTGTGACATGGTGTGACTCTAGAATAAACGATGGCGCGATTATAGCGAAACTGCGACAACACATAAACAAAAGTTACCCTTAATGTGACGAAACAGCTTATAATTACCCCATAAAGTAGAACATTTAAGCAAATGGTCAAATTTTTAAAAAAAGCGCTTGCTTTATCTTGGTGCTATCCTTACTATACGCCTCGTTTTCAGGGACAAAATCTTGAGAAGCATTCTGGCAAAAGAATTTAAACTATTGCAGCTTACCTCTTAGAGGTCATTCGGACGCGGGATGGAGCAGCTTGGTAGCTCGTCGGGCTCATAACCCGAAGGTCGTAGGTTCAAATCCTGCTCCCGCAACCAATTTAACTTCGTAAACTCAACAAACCAAACTAAGACTATTTATTACGCCACTTTCATGATGCGTATTTCTTTGAGTCTATATGAGATTTTCGCTTCGCTATTTAAACTCAAATCCAGCCTGTGTAAACAATGTAGCTTAATTTAAAAAACAGCCCTTAATATAAAAAATCATTTCTATTCGATTTAGAGCAACTATTAAGCTATAAATTTTTTTATTGACTATAATAACTTTAACATTTAGATAAACCTATAAAATCAGTCTCATAAGAAATTAAACGGCAATGAAACATTTATCTGTTATTTTATACCTGCTCTTAGTGATTAGCTTTGCACCTGCAACCAGTATTGCGGCTCATATTCTGGTGATTGAAAGCTATCATGCGCAATACCCATGGGATAATGGTTATAAAAAAGCCTTAACGGAAACGCTTGGTCAAGACCATACCTTTAGCTTTTTTCAAATGGATACTAAGAGGCTGCCTAAAAGTAAATATGCCAAAATGGCCGAGCTAGCTTGGCAAGAGTACTTAACCTTAAAACCAGATATTGTGGTATTAGGTGATGATAATGCTTTAAGTTATGTAGGCCCAAAACTTAAACATACCAAAACACCCACCGTCTATCTTGGCATTAATAACAATCCAAGAAATTACTCTATTGCAGACGCCAAAAATATTACTGGAGTATTAGAAAGGCCTCTACTAAAGCGCTCTTTGCTATTAATTGATGAAATAATTCCACAAATATCTAAAGTGTTAGTCCTTTTTGATTCAGGGGCAACGTCTAATGTTGCATTACAATCTTATTTTGATGGTCAAAACATCATTAAGATAGGAAACATTGAGGTTGATATTTATCTAATTGAGCAATATTCTTTATGGCAACAACAGGTGATAACGGCTTACGAGCAAGACTATGACGCTATTATTATAGGGCTGTACCAAACTATCAAAGATAAAGAGCAAAACCACGTTAAAGCCACTGATGTCATTTCCTGGACGGCTGAAAATAGTCCTGTTCCATTATTTGGTTTTTGGGACTTTTCGATTGGAAAAAACAAAGCTCTCGGTGGTTTAGTTTTAGAAAGCTTTCATCAAGGTGTAATGGCTGCACAAATAATTAAAGAGATACTTGATGGAAAGCCCGTGGTAAAAATTCGCCCTAGAGTAGCAGAAAAAGGGCGTTTTATTTTTAGTAAAAGTCAGGTTGAAAAATACCAACTCAGTGTACCTAGCGCTATTGCGAGATTAGCAACTTGGGTAAATTAGAAATAGTGTCATAAGAAAAGCGGATAGATTTGACAAACACAAAAAATTGTTTGCATAATCAATTTTATGAAAACAACTCATCTAAACAACTGCCTACTTTCTAACAAATGGTATAACCAAGACTTCCGCTTGGCCTTTGCGCGTTTTTGTTATTAACGCCTCTCTAATTATTCAACTTCAAGGCTATCCTCTTCTCTGGCATTAGCACAGACAGAGATTAGCCGTTATTTCCCCTGAAAATTATTGAGAGAGAAAAATGAAAACCATTATCGAACCTTTTCGTATAAAATCGGTAGAGCCTTTAAAAATGACAAGTGTCAGTGAACGAGAAGTATTGCTCAAAGAAGCCAATTACAACTTATTCGCTTTGAAGTCTGACGATGTACTCATTGACCTATTAACCGACTCTGGCACTTCTGCCATGAGTACTAGGCAATGGGCTGGTATACAAATGGGTGATGAAAGTTACGCAGGTTCCCCCTCTTTTTATCGCTTTGAACAAGCATTAAAAGAATTAGCCCCTTTTAAACATATTATCCCTACCCATCAAGGTAGGGCTGCAGAAAAAATTCTTTTTTCAATTTTGGCTGATGATAAGCAAAATTTTATTATCCCCAATAACACCCACTTTGATACCACTCGTGCCAATATTGAATCAACGGGCAGCCAAGCTTTAGATTTAGTAACAAAGCAGGGCCTAGATCCACAGCTCGATCTTCCTTTTAAAGGTGATATGGATTTAATACGCTTGCGTGACTTGCTAGAAACTAAAGGTGAGCAAGTGCCTATTGTTATGCTAACTATCACCAATAATTCCGGTGGTGGCCAACCCGTTTCAATGGCTAATATTCGTCAAACTAAAGCATTATGTGATGAGTTTGATAAACCGCTATTTCTTGATGCTTGTCGCTTTGCTGAAAATGCTTATTTTATCAAGCAAAGAGAGGCGGGTTATCAAGACAAAACCCCAAAAGAAATTGTCCAAGAAATATTCAGTTACGCTGATGGCATGACTATGAGCGCTAAAAAAGATGCTCTAGTAAATATGGGTGGTTGGCTGGCTTTAAATAATGATAACTTAGCAATGAAGGCACGCAATGTGCTTATTTTAACAGAAGGTTTTCCTACCTATGGTGGTTTATCTGGACGTGATTTAGAAGCTATGGCTATCGGCCTTGAAGAAATCGTTGAAGAAGATTATTTAAATTATCGTATTGGCTCTACCGCATACTTTGGCAATGCTTTAGACAAACTAGGTATTCCTATTGTTAAGCCTGTCGGTGGACATGCGGTTTATATTGACGCTAGAGCTATGTTACCCCATATAGATCCGAGTGATTATCCTGGGCAAGCATTGGCAATAGAGATGTACCGTTTAGGGGGCGTTAGAGGCTGTGAAATTGGTACGGTTATGTTTGGTCAACAACCCGATGGCAGTGAAAAGCTTGCCGCGATGGACTTAGTCAGAATGGCAATCCCAAGGAGAGTTTATACACAATCTCATATTGATTATTGCATTGAATGCCTTGAAGAAGTTAATGCAAACAAAAATAAACTACGCGGTGTCGACATTAGCTGGCAACCGCCGATGCTTAGACACTTCACCTGTCACTTCACTCCTAATCATTTGTAAAATTTAACTTTTTCAACTTAGCTCTTATCGCCATTTTCCTCAACGATCGTAAACGTTTTCTGCACTAGTTTTACTCGCCCTGAGTCAACTAGTGCTTGCCTGAGCACATATTCAATTTGTGCGTTGACGCTACGTAACTCATCATCAGACCAACGCTGCATTGCCGCTAATACATCAGGGCTTATTCGCAAAGGAAAGCTTTTTTTAGCTGGCATAAGGTATTCCTAATCTGCTTTATTAATAAAGGCTTCCGGCATTTACAACAGGTTGAGTATTTTGATCGCCACATAATACCACGAGCAGATTACTTACCATAGCCGCTTTACGCTCTTCATCTAGCTCAACAATGCCTTTTTCTGAGAGTTGGCTTAATGCCATTTCAACCATACCTACAGCGCCATCAACAATTTTACTCCGCGCGGCAATAATGGCAGACGCTTGTTGTCTTTGTAACATGGCATTGGCAATTTCTGGTGCATAAGCAAGGTGGCTAATACGTGCTTCATGAACCTTAACGCCTGCCTTTTCTAGTCTTTCCTGTATTTCTATTTTTAATGCCTCTGAGACTTCTTGGGGATGACTTCTCAACGCAATTTCATCACCATCATGTTGATCATAAGGGTAGCTAATCGCCATATTACGTAGTGCTGATTCGCTTTGAATATTGACAAAACTCACATAATCATCCACTTCAAAAACGGCTTCGGCGGTATCCTCAACCGACCAAACGACAACCGTAGCAATTTCTATGGGATTACCGTGATTATCATTAACTTTCATTTGATTGGATTCAAAGTTACGAATTCGCAATGAGATAGTTTTTCGTACAAAGAAAGGAATGGTCCAGCGTAAGCCATTAGCTTTTACTGTGCCAACATAGCTACCGAAAAAGGTCATCACCTTACCTTGATTGGGTTGCACCATGAAAAAGCCAGGGGCAATAAAAATGATTATCAACAAAGGCACAAAAAACCAAAAATTAGGTTGCTGAGCGATAATTTGCTCGACAATAAAGTTAATGAGCGCAGCTATTGTGGCAAGTAATACCACAAAAATTGCATAACCATTTAATGAAAAACCTTTTTTCTCTTGCATAGGAACTCCTTGAATTATAGTAACACCATAAAATGATATCAAAACGATATCAAAACGATATCATTTAAATATACTTTGATTTTTCTTTTTGTCAAATAGCAAGCAAATAAAAAGCCCCAAACTCTAACGAGTTTGGGGCTTAGTTAATTTCTCTTAACGTGCTTTTTAAAGCTAACGATAAAAATGGTTAGATATGATCTACTGCCATAATTTCATATTCAACAATGCCACCCGGTGTGGTAATTTCAATTTCACTATCTACTTCTTTACCAATTAAACCACGAGCAATAGGTGAGTTAATTGAAATACGGTTTTGCTTAATATCCGCTTCATCATCACCAACAATTTGATACTTTACTTCAACTTCAGTATCAATATTCAATAAAGTAACCGTAACACCAAAAATAACTTTACCCGTGTTAGGGATTTTAGTTACATCGATAATTTGTGCATTACCTAATTTACCTTCAATATCTTGAATACGTCCTTCACAAAAACCTTGCTGCTCACGAGCTGCATGATATTCGGCATTTTCTTTTAAATCGCCATGTTCACGGGCATCAGCAATTGCAGCAACAATTTCAGGGCGTTTCACTGTTTTTAACTCATTTAACTCATCACGCAACACATCGGCGCCATGAACTGTCATTGGATATTGACTCATAATTATTTTCTTTCTTGTTTATAATCTAATTCATTTCTACTAAATAAGTGAAAATAGCAAGTTAGTTACCTTATTTACATTTATTATGTAATTCTTGGATAGACGTAACTGTATTTCTATCATCAGCAGCATGTGCCTGACAAGCAGCAAAAGCCGCATTAAGCGTAGTAGTGTATGCTACTTTATAGCGTAATGCACCACCACGTAACACTTTAGAATCTTCAATAGCCTTACGACCTTCGGTAGTATTGATGATGTAACTATATTCGCTGTTTTTAATTCTATCAAGAATATGTGGACGACCTTCGTGTACTTTATTCACTAAACGCACAGGTACATTCGCTTCACCTAAAATGATAGCCGTGCCATGTGTTGCATCAAGCTCGTATCCTAAAGCAACCATTTGTTTAGCAAGTTCAACAACACGTACTTTATCAGAATTACGAACAGAAATTAATGCTCGACCTGATTTAGGAACCGACTCACCTGCACCTAAGTTTGCTTTAGCATAGGCTTCTTCAAAAGTATCACCAACACCCATCACTTCACCTGTTGAGCGCATTTCAGGGCCAACAAGCGGGTCACTACCGTGGAACTTGTTAAATGGAATAACCACTTCTTTCACTGAGAAAAACGGTGGGATCATCTCTTTGGTAATACCCTGCTCTGCTAATGACTTACCAGCCATTACACGAGCACCTACTTTCGCTAACGGAACAGAAGTCGCTTTTGAAACAAACGGCACAGTACGAGCAGCACGCGGGTTTACTTCGATTAAATAAACCTTGTCATCTTTTACGGCCATTTGTGTGTTCATTAAGCCAATAACACCTAGCTCAAACGCTAAGTCAGTCACTTGCTTGCGCATCACATCTTGAATATCGTTACTTAAGCTATAAGCAGGTAATGAACAAGCACTATCACCCGAGTGAACACCCGCTTGCTCAATGTGTTGCATAATACCGCCAACAACAACTTTTTCACCATCACAGATCACGTCAATATCAACTTCAATCGCATCATCAAGGAAATGATCAAGCAATACAGGAGAATCATTTGACACACTTACCGCTTCGGTCATATAACGACGTAAGTCTTCTAAGTCATAAACGATTTCCATCGCTCGACCACCTAATACATACGATGGACGTACAACCAATGGGAAGCCAATAGTTTCCGCTTTTGCCATCGCTTCATCTAGAGATGTTACTGTAGCATTTTCAGGTTGTAATAAGCCTAAACGGTCAACCGCTTGCTGGAAGCGCTCTCTATCTTCTGCTCTATCAATGGCATCAGGCGAAGTACCAATAATTGGCACACCCGCAGCTTCTAGAGCGCGAGCCAATTTAAGTGGTGTTTGGCCACCGTATTGTACGATAACGCCTTTTGGTTTTTCTATGCGAACAATTTCTAAAACATCTTCAAAGGTAATTGATTCAAAATATAATCGGTCTGAAGTATCGTAATCGGTAGAAACTGTTTCAGGGTTACAGTTCACCATGATAGTTTCATAACCATCTTCACGTAACGCTAATGCCGCATGAACACAACAGTAATCAAACTCAATACCTTGACCAATACGGTTAGGGCCACCACCTAAGATCATGATAGAGTCTTTATCCGTTGGCGCGGCTTCACACTCTTCATCGTAAGTTGAATACATATAAGCGGTATCAGAGCTAAACTCAGCCGCACAGGTATCAACGCGTTTATAAACAGGGTAGATATCAGCGTTATGACGTTTCTTGCGAATTTCAGCTTCCGCAACACCAATAACATCAGCAAGGCGAGCATCAGCGAAACCTTTACGCTTAAGTTTACGTAAATAATCTGAGCTTAATACTTTTAAACCACCGTCACGCACTTTGGCTTCTTCTAAAATAATATCTTCAATTTGTACTAAGAACCAACGATCGATTTTAGTTAAACGGAAAACATCATCAACCGTTAGGCCTAAACGAAATGCATCAGCAACATACCAGATACGATCTGCACCCGCTTCTTGCAGTTCATGCATAATTTTAGTTTTAGCGCCAGGTTGAGTCACATCAACATGCGGATCAAAACCGTTAACGCCAACTTCTAAGCCTCTCAAAGCTTTTTGCATTGACTCTTGTTGATTACGGCCAATCGCCATTACCTCACCCACAGACTTCATCTGTGTGGTTAATCTGTCTTCACAGCCGGCAAATTTTTCGAAGTTAAAACGTGGGATTTTAGTCACAACGTAATCGATGGTCGGCTCGAATGATGCTGGTGTTTTACCACCGGTAATATCATTGGTTAACTCATCAAGGGTATAACCTACCGCTAATTTAGCGGCAATTTTAGCAATAGGGAAACCTGTTGCTTTTGAGGCTAGCGCTGATGAACGTGATACACGCGGGTTCATCTCGATAATAACCATACGGCCTGTATCAGGACAAACACCAAACTGTACGTTTGAGCCACCTGTTTCTACGCCAATTTCACGCAATACCGCTAAAGAAGCGTTACGCATGATTTGATATTCTTTATCCGTTAAGGTTTGCGCCGGAGCAACGGTGATTGAGTCACCGGTATGAATGCCCATAGGGTCGAAGTTTTCGATTGAACAAATAATGATACAATTATCATTTTTGTCGCGAACCACTTCCATTTCATACTCTTTCCAACCAATTAATGATTCATCAATCAGTAACTCTGAGGTTGGTGAAAGATCTAAACCGCGGGTACAGATTTCGGTAAATTCTTCAATGTTATAGGCAATACCGCCGCCCGTGCCACCCATGGTAAATGATGGACGAATGATACATGGAAAGCCAAGACGTTTACTTGTATCAAGAGCTTCATCAATAGTGTGGACTATTTCAGCGCGTGGTGTTTCTAAACCAATCGCTTTCATCGCTTTATCAAAACGACTGCGGTCTTCTGCTTTATCAATAGCATCAGCCGTTGCACCAATCATTTCAACATTAAATTCTTTTAATACGCCTTTCGCTTCAAGCTCTAATGCACAGTTTAATGCGGTTTGACCACCCATAGTAGGCAGTACAGCACAAGGACGCTCTTTTTCAATAATTTTGCGAACAACTTCCCAATGAATAGGCTCGATGTATGTCGCATCAGCCATTTCAGGGTCTGTCATTATCGTTGCCGGGTTAGAGTTAACTAAAACAACTCGATAACCTTCTTCACGTAACGCTTTACACGCTTGCGCGCCTGAATAATCAAACTCACAGGCTTGACCAATAACAATGGGTCCTGCACCTAAGATCAAGATAGTTTTTAAATCAGTTCTTTTTGCCATGTCTTTATTCTCTCTTGTCTGTAGGTTTAAGCTTGCGTTGCTTTGTATTCGTTAATCAAGTCGATGAAATGATCGAATAACGGTGCGGCATCATGTGGACCAGGGCTAGCTTCTGGGTGACCTTGGAAACTAAATGCAGGCTTGTCAATGCGATGGATACCTTGCAACGAACCATCAAATAAAGACTTATGCGTTGCACGCAAATTCGCTGGTAAATTGTCTTCATCAACAGCAAAACCATGGTTTTGCGAGGTGATCATAACCACATCGCGGTCAATATCTTTAACCGGATGGTTAGCGCCATGATGGCCAAATTTCATTTTGATGGTTTTTGCGCCACTGGCTAAACCAAGTAATTGATGGCCTAAACAAATACCAAAAACAGGGATATCTGTGGTTAAAAACTCTTTAATAGCTGAAATCGCATAATCACATGGCTCAGGGTCTCCCGGTCCATTTGACAAGAAGATACCATCAGGGTTCATTGCTAATACTTCGCTTGCTGATGTTTGGGCTGGTACTACGGTAAGTTTACAGCCTCTGTCTACTAACATGCGCAAAATATTGCTTTTCGCACCAAAATCATAGGCAACAACGTGAAAGTCAAAGTTTTCTGGTTCAGAGAAACCTTCGCCCATGGCACTGCCCAATGACCAGCTACCTGAAGTCCACTGATATTGCTCTTTAGTAGACACGACTTTTGCCAAGTCCATACCCTTTAAACCAGGGAATGCTTTAGCTTGAGTAAAAGCATTATCTTGTGCTGCTTGTAAGCTTTCATCACTGGCATCATCAAGGGTTAAGATACAACCATTTTGAGCGCCTTTTTCACGTAAAATTCGTGTTAGCTTACGGGTATCAATATCAGCAATACCTAAAATATTATTTGTTTTAAGGTAATCACTTAAACTTTGTTCATTTCGAAAGTTGCTGGCTAATAGAGGTAAATCGCGGATCACTAAGCCTTTGGCTACAATAGTGTCCGACTCCTTATCTTCACAGTTTGTACCTGTATTACCAATATGTGGGTATGTCAGGGTGATAATTTGCTCTGCATATGAAGGATCGGTAAGAATTTCCTGATAACCTGTCATTGACGTGTTAAATACCACCTCACCAACAGCCGTTCCCTGTGCACCAATCGCGGTGCCTTTAAATACGGTACCGTCTTCAAGTACCAAAATAGCAGATATAGCCAATGTAACCTCCAAAAAGAAGAAAGAAACCTAAGGTTTCAACATTAAAACAGCGTAAAACTGTCTTAAAATAAACACAAAATTTGCACATAAAAAATGTCAAAAACCGGCTTTTCGCTAAATTTTTGACAAAATCCACTCATTTTACGCTTGTAGGTTTCTTTCGTCTAGTAAAAATTGTAAAAACTCGTACTTTTATGTAATTTAAACTCTTTTCATGACCAAGCAGTCAAAAACAACAGTTATCTAATTTTTTAGACCAAGTACGTCTTGCATATCATAAAAGCCAGCTGGTGCGTCATTTAACCAAAAAGCTGCTCGCATCGCCCCTAAAGCAAAAGTCATGCGTGAGCTGGCTTTATGCGTAATCTCTATTCGTTCACCTAAGTCGGCAAAAAAAGCCGTATGCTCGCCAACAATATCTCCTGCTCTTACGGTAGCAAAACCTATGGTTTCTCTATCTCGCTCATCAGTGATGCCTTCTCGACCATAAACAGCACATTTGTTGAGATCGCGTCCTAAGGTATCGGCAATCACTTGCCCCATTTTAACCGCAGTACCTGATGGCGCATCTTTTTTGAATCTATGATGTGCTTCAAAAATTTCTATATCAGTATAGTCGCCAATTGCCTTTGCTGTTACTTCCAGCAGCTTAAACATCAAATTAACACCAACAGAAGTATTAGGTGCTAAAACAACAGGCATAGTTTCACCAGCTGTTTCAATAAGTTGAACTTGCGCGTCGCTAAAGCCTGTCGTACCGATAACCAGAGCTTTATTATGCTGATTACACCAGTTGATATTTTCTAATGTCGTTTCAATTGAAGTAAAATCAATATAGACATCAGCATCAGTTAATTGGTTTAACTGTGTCGAGGTTGTTAAGCCAATAGCACCTATTCCTGCTAGCTCACCTAAATCGAAGCCTGAAAATGATGAACTTTCGCGAACACTGCCACCTATAAGTTCAATACTTTCATGTTCGTGGGCTGCTTGAATAAGATTTCGACCCATGCGGCCACTACAGCCTAATATGGCTACTTTAACTTTCATGATGTTTCTCTTTTAAATATGTTTAATGCTATTTCAATTAACTGGCTTTTAGTGAAAATGAATGAGGTAATGATATAGAGTTAGCTAACTCATGGGAAACTACATTAATAATTTTTAATGCTTGATTAGTTGCTTCTGCACTATCTGTACTGACGATACTAATATGGTAGAAGGCACTAAAATCAGCAAATACTTGGCTGTTGCCGTCTAAAAAATCCCAATCAACGCAAGCAAGGAGTAAATTATCGTTTATTTGCATATAACTAGCTTTTTGAGCAATTATTTTACTAGTGTTTGCTTGTTGTAGTTGTTCAAAAATATCATTGAACTCTTGTCTACATTGATCTGCATGGGTGAGTAGAATAATTCTATCCGGCGTATTTAACGTACAAGGCAAGTGATAACAAGCACACACTTTATCAAGATTATAAGCTTCAAAAGCGGCCAAGTATTGACTAAATAACGCTTCGATGTTTTGTTTTAATATATCTGTCATAGTTTGGCCATAATAGAATCAAAAAAAAAGCCCTCAAATGAGGGCTTTAAAAATCACTAAATTAGCTAACAATGCTAAGTAATTCCACATCAAATACCAATGTAGCATAAGGAGGAATAGCACCTTGTGAACCTTGCTCACCGTAAGCTAAGTTGTAAGGAATAGTTAATTTCCACTTGCTGCCTTCAGTCATTAACTGTAATGCTTCAGTCCAACCAGCAATAACGCCACCTACTGGGAATTCAGCCGGTTGACCACGGTCAACAGAGCTATCAAAAACATCGCCATTAGCAAATGTGCCGTGGTAGTGGACACGAACAGTGCTTGCAGCTGATGGTTTTTCACCTTCGCCCGTAGCAATGACTTCATACTGTAAACCAGATTCAGTTACTGTCACTTCATCACGCTTAGCATTTTCAGCTAAAAAGGCTTCGCCTTCAGCCGAAGCTTCTTTAGCAGCTGCTTGCTCTAGCTCTTGCATTTTTTTAGAAACTACAGAGAAGGCTTCGTTTAAATCTTCGTCAGATACTTGGCTTGCAGCATTAGCTAATGCATCGGCAATACCTGCTTGCACAGCAGTAATATCAAACTCTTTAAAAGGGTTATTACGTAATTGATCACCAAGTTGACGACCTACACCATAGCTTACACGTTGTTCAATAGTTTCAAATGTATTTTCAGACATATCTTTCACTTACTTTATTAATAAATAGGGAATTAAAAATTTGCGCAATTCTAGCATAAGTGAAAGTCAAGATCACCAGATATTTAGCCATCTAAACATCTACACCCAAACCACCTTTAGATGCAGGGTTCAGCTGGAATTAGAAACGTTTTTAGACAAGGCATTGATTGTAGAGAATGGTTACTCCCTTATCAAAATCAATAACGCAGCATAAAACGTTTCTAAACCAGCCCTTTGGGGACGACTGAGCAAAACATGCTCATCGTTGCATCTGTTTTTAAGGGAACAACCATTAATAAAAAGATGCGCCTTGAACATGATTCGCTCAGGCGCCATGAAACTGCATCTAAAGGTGGCTTGGGTGTTGATTGACAGTCGCTTTTTAGTTTATATAATGCGAGTATTAAATACAGCTAAAAATAACAAGAAAAACATTTATGAACACACCTTCTGCAGAAGAGCACTCTCACGAAAATGAGAAAAAACTAATAGCTTTACTTCCCTTTGCTGTATTTCTTGGCCTATTTTTAGGGACAGGCATCATTCTCACCATGCAAGGAGCCGATTTTGCTTTTTATCAACTCCCTGCCAGCATTGCCATAATCCCAGCCATTTTTGTCGCGCTGTACTTAGGAAAAGAATCTATTGATAAACAAATAGGTCAATTTATTAGTGGTGCTGGTCACGCAAATATTATGACCATGTGCGTAATTTATTTGCTTGCTGGTGCATTTGCCGTAGTTGCTAAGGCTACAGGGAGTGTTGATGCCAGCGTGCAATTGGGTCTTGCTATTTTTCCAGCTTACTTGCTATTGCCTGGATTATTTTTAGTGGCAGCATTTTTATCAACCGCCATGGGAACATCAATGGGCACTATTGCTGCCATTGCTCCCATTGCTTTGGGCTTTATAGATTCAGCAGGCATAGACGCAGCCTTAGTGGCTGGCTGCTTGCTCTCTGGCGCTATTTTTGGTGATAACTTATCAATTATTTCTGACACCACTATCGCTTCAACACGCAGCCAAGGCGCACATATGAAGGATAAATTTAGAGTTAACTTTAAATTTGCCGTTCCTGCAGCCCTCATTTGTTTGATTATTTTTGCTGTCATGGGGCAAAGCATTAATTACGAAATGGCCAGTGAAGCCGCCTTTGTCGGTCTTATTCCATATATTGTTATTCTAGTATTAGCATTATCAGGAGTGAATGTCTTTGTGGTTTTAGTGTTAGGCATACTATTGTCCGCAATTATTGGTATGCTAACTAATGACTATCAATTATCGGCTTGGATCAACGATATCAATACTGGCTTTGCCAGCATGCAAGATATTTTTATTTTAGCTTTGTTTATTGGTGGTTTAAGTGAGTTAGTTCGTCAACAAGGCGGATTAGCAGCATTAACACAATTGATTGAGACACTCGCTCGAAAATCAAGTCCAAATAATAAGAAACGCGCAGCAGGTCTTGGTATAGCGGGCTTAACATTCTGTTGTAACTTCTTCACCGCTAACAACACCGTTTCTATTATTATTACAGGGGAAACAGCGAAAGATTTGGCAACTGATGGCGAATTAACACCGGCACAGTCGGCTAGTTTACTAGATATATTTGCGTGTATTAACCAAGGTTTATTACCTTATGGCGCACAAGCGTTGTTGTTAGGCACAACGATAGGTATTTCACCACTAGCCGTTGTTTCACATTCAATTTATCCAATAATATTGCTATTTACCGCTAGCTTTGCCTTTTGGCGAATGACTAAAGCTTAGCTTTTAAATCAACTAGGGTAGAGCTATTTTTTTTGACATCATATATATCGCTAGGCTCAAAACCTAGCGTCACATGAAGGTCTTTATCGCTCAGTAAGAAGCGCTGACGTATAAGTTGGGCGTCACTACTTTGGGCAACAACAAAGTAGCTACGTTTTTCTGCTTTCTCTGCTTTCCCTAGTCCTAATAAAGTCACTCGCAGGTGAGATGAAAAATTTATATTAGTAGACGCATTTAACAGTTGCTCGATAAGTTGTTTATCTACATGTTGGTATTCGATGGGGTTTATCAAGGTCATATGAAATGATTGATGATCACGCGCTGCCTGATTAGTACGATATCTCTCAAAATCATCCGCTAAAATAGCTTTTAGCTGCGATAAATAAGGTAGTAACTCAGCGCGGCTAACTAATGCCCCTATATATACTTGCCCTTGGCTATCTGATAGTTTAGTTATCTGTAAACTAAGATTTTTTACTTGATGAGAATTGACCTCTTGTTGGTTTAGCATTTTTAACGCTTTGGCTTGTTGCGGTGTTATTTTTGGCATACCTTGGCTCGGCTGTGCTGATACTAATAAAGGGGCGACATAACAACAGATAAAAAAACAAGAAAAAATCCTTAAGGTTACCTCCTTACACTTAGCTCTCTTTAATAAAGACATCATGACTTCCCCTTATTAGTGTCAACAATGTTTGGATAGTTATGCTTTGCCAGCAAAGCGACTAATTCCTCTTCAGTGAGCACTGCTACACCGAGATCTTGCGCCTTAGTTAACTTTGAGCCTGCTTTTTCACCCGCCACTAAAAAGTGTGTTTTTGCCGAAATACTACCCGAAACTTTTGCACCTAATGATTGTAATACCGATTTTGCTTCACTTCGCCCCATTTGGCTTAAAGTTCCTGTTAATACAAAAGTTTGCTCTGCCAATGGTAGTTCATCAGCGCTCTTAATAACAATATTAGGCCAAGTCATTATGGCATCTAATGCTGAAACCACAACCGAGTTATGCTCCTCTTTGAAAAAGTTGACGATGTTTTTAGCAACAATTTCGCCAACATCATCAACTTGCTGCAACGCTTCAAAGCTTGCACTTTGTATTGCTGATAAAGTACAGAAATGGTTAGCTAAATTAGCGGCTGTCGCCTCCCCTACTTCGCGAATACCTAAGCCATAAATAAATTTTGCTAAGCTGGTATTTTTCGCTTTTTCCAGCGCAGTAATTAAATTTTTAGCCGACTTTATCCCCATGCGATCCATAGTACTGATATCAACTTCGGTTAAGTTAAATAAATCAGCAGGGGTATTAATCAAATTCTCATCAACGAGTTGTTCAACTAATTTATCACCTAAGCCATCAACATCATGGGCTTTGCGTGAAGCAAAATGCTTTATCGCTTCTTTACGTTGTGCCTGACAAAACAGTCCCGCAGTACAGCGCAGCACTGCTTCGCCTTCTGCTTTAGCAACTTTTGAACCACACACTGGGCAGACGGGGGGAAATACAACATCCATAGCACCGTCAACACGTTTATCTAACACCACCGAAACAATTTGTGGGATCACATCTCCTGCGCGGCGAATAACGACAGTATCTTTTATTTTTAAACCTAAACGCTCAATCTCATCTTGATTGTGTAAAGTAGCATTAGACACAGTAACACCACCAACGAATATTGGCTTTAAACGTGCTACTGGCGTAATTGCTCCCGTGCGGCCAACCTGAAACTCAACCTCTTCAACAGTCGTTAACTCTTCTTGTGCCGGAAATTTATAAGCAATAGCCCAACGAGGTGCACGGGCGACAAAGCCGAGTTTTTCTTGCAGAGAAATATCGTCTACTTTCAGTACGGTACCGTCAATTTCATAACTTAACCCATCACGTTTAGTAAGAATATCTTGATAAAACTCTTGTACTTTTTGCTGATCATCGAGTAATCGTACTTCTGGGCACATAGGTAAGCCTAAGGCTTTAACCTGACATAAGCGCTGATAATGTGAAGGTTGTAAGAATGGCTGCCCTTTCAGTACTAATCCTTCTGGAGATAAATCTCCAACAAACCCCAAGCCGTAAGCATAAAAGGCTAAGTTTCGTTTAGCGGTAATTTTAGAGTCTAATTGGCGTAAACTGCCAGCGGCAGCATTACGCGGGTTCGCAAAAGCTTTTTCACCTTTCTTTTTTGCAATGTCGTTTAAATGCTCAAAACTGGCTTTTGGCATGAATACCTCACCACGCACTTCAATCACATCAGGGTAATCAATACCGCTTTCACCAATAAGCTTTAAAGGGATGGATTTAATGGTACGGATATTTTCGGTGATATTTTCTCCCGTACTGCCATCACCACGTGTTGCCGCTTGTACCAAAAGGCCTTGCTCATAACGTAAGCTAACCGCTAAGCCATCAAGTTTAGGCTCAGCGCATATAACAATACTTTTATCACTAGCTAACCTGTCTTGAATGCGTTTAACAAAAGCTTGCCATTCATCCGTTGAAAAAACATTATCAAGGGATAACATCGGCACTTGATGACTTACTTGGCTAAAAGCCTTAAGCGGTTGACCGCCCACCTTTTGACTTGGTGAGTAAATCGTTTTCAACTGCGGATGTGCTTGTTCAACTGCAAGTAATTCTCGCATCAACCTATCGTATTCAGCATCAGGAACGCTTGGCTGATCAAGTACATAATATTGATGATTGTACTGATTAATTTGACTATGAAGTTGTTTTACTTTTTCACTTAGACTTTGTGATGGTTCAATTGTTGACATGGGTGGTTAACTCAAAGGAGGCGGAAATAGCCTTAATAGAGCCAGAGTTTAACTTGTTAGATCAAACACTGGCTGAAAAAAGTAGATAATTGGTTATTCAGCACAGGCTAAGCGGTACTGTCTATCAAACTCACGAATTCTGCTAACATAATGCTGCTCAGCTTGTTTAGTTAACACATTTCGTTTGTCATCTAGTATTTGAGCATTAAACTCTGCGGCTAATTGCTTGGCTGCTGCTAACATTTGCTCAAAGGCCGCAAAGGCATCAACCGCATTGGGCAATGCCATAAATAAACTCACTCCTTGAGTTGCAAATGTTTCCATGGCATCTAAATCAAAGGAGCCTGGATTTAACATATTAGCCAAGCTAAAACTAATACCGCCATTACCTGCGTTGTCTTGGTGGCGATGAAAAATATCCATTTCGCCGTACTTCATACCCAGTGTTAATAAACTAGGTAATAAAACAGCGCCGGACATAAGCTGATTAGCGGGCATAACGACACTCAAAATTATGATCTGAGGTTCTATGTCGGGCGTTATTTTTTTTTGCGGTTGAGCATGTGATTGCTCATTATTAATACTT
>ENA-UZWX01006569-UZWX01006569.1-metagenome-genome-assembly--contig:-Day-4---50m-contig-6569_pt1 | contig 29251 bp, 31 predicted proteins | sample MGYA00260347_ERZ794907 | MGnify/ENA metagenome assembly ERZ794907 | reverse complement strand
CCTGATGCTGTTCTGGAAGTCCACGCACCACTTTGGGGCACAAAACCTGGCGAGGAAGTACAAGTCTCGGCGCAGCATGTACGTGCAAGTCTCGCAAAAGTTCTGCGTTGGTTTCACGTACGCCGACATAACATGTATATGGGCTTGCATCCGGATAAACGGTCGCTTTGCCTGTTCTTCGTTGCCAAGATCAGACCCAAATTGCTCCCNNTCGGTTCCGCTAGTTTTACTATTCAGCTACGCAGAAACGGATAGTGGGTTGCGAATTTGCAGGGTGGACGAAATGGCATCGCGTACCCCAAAGGAGGCAGAGCGACTGTTGAAGGAAAAGTTCGGATGGCCGACGTCCGTGACATTAGAGCCTGCTCGGGTCTTCGGAGCCGTGTCCTGATGGTCTGACTGATATGCATCAAGACAATAAATGACTAATGTCGTTTTTGCTGTATGCGAAGATAGTGGCCATTCGGGTCAAATACATTGACGATCGCTTTGTCCGCATAGCCGAAACTGAGGCTCCCTCACCAAAAGAAAAGGCCGCCTCGAAAGAGACGGCCCATCCTAATTCTAAAAGCTATTTGCTCTTAACCCTGACGGGCCTTGAAGCGAGGCTGTGTTTTGTTGATCACATAAACACGGCCCTTGCGGCGCACGATACGACAGTCGCGGTGACGCGACTTCAGCGAGCGGAGCGAGTTTTTAACCTTCATAGGTCTTCTCCTCTTACGCGGCGCTGATTGCGCCTCGGTGGTTAGCGCCCGAAATTGGGCAAGAAATTCATGGTGGGCGATACAAGGATCGAACTTGTGACCCCTTCGATGTCAACGAAGTGCTCTACCGCTGAGCTAATCGCCCATGAAACCGTTACAAAACCATTGCCCCAAAAAAATTGGGACGCAGAATCCCGCGTCAGTAAGAGGGGCTATAAAAGGAGTCGCACACAGGATCAAGGGCTTTTGGTATTTCAAACATTCGGTCTATAACAATAGGAGTAACAGGAGCATTCATGCCACGATCCAGCTTTCAACTCACGCGGCCGGACACACTCACCTCTAGTGTCGTTTGCGCATCCCCGCACAGCGGGCGCGAGTATGCATGGTCGTTTATGCGCCGCTCAGCTTTAAGTGAACTCGCGATGCGATCCTCGGAGGACGCTTTCGTTGATGTGTTGATTGAAGACACGCCTCGTTTCGGTGCGCCTTTGCTAACAGCGAGCGTGCCACGTGCCTTTGTGGATCTAAACCGAAGCGATGACGAGCTTGATCCTGCCTTGATAGATGGCGTGAAGAAGGTGGGGCATAACCCACGTGTTGCTTCTGGGCTTGGGGTCATACCGCGTGTTGTTGCGAACAGCCGTGCGATTTATCGTGGCAAACTAAGCCAAGTCGAAGCGCGCAAGCGGTTGCACGATTATTGGCATCCGTACCACGATCAGTTGGCGAGTTTGCTACAAGACGCGCGCGCGAAATTTGGCACCGCCCTTTTGCTTGATTTCCATTCTATGCCACACGAGGCGCTCGAGAATTTCGGTGGGTTGAAGAAAAATTACCCTGACGTCGTGCTCGGTGATCGCTTCGGGGCTTCCGCAAGTGGCGACATCGTGGACCGCGTGGAGGCTGCATTCGCCGACGCAGGCTTCAAAGTGGCGCGCAACACGCCGTTTGCGGGGGCTTACGTGACGCAAACCTATGGCCGGCCCGCCCGAAATCAGCACGCCATCCAGATCGAGATTGATCGTGCGATTTACATGAATGAAGAGACCTTAACCAAAAGCGCGAGCTTCGCGGATGTGAAGCGCGCTGTGACCGAGGTTCTTGTTGAGGTGTGTGACTTTAACCGTGGCGCTGTGATGCCCGTCGCAGCCGAATAAAGCCTAGCGCAAAGACCGACCTTTTACGATCGCATCACTGCCAAAGCGGGCCCTGATTTTATCTGTTGCGCGTTCGGTTTTGCTGCGTCGCTCTGCGTCAGGGTCGAGCAGATCACCGCTTAAATCCGCCACATCCGCTTTGGACAGTTCCGACAGCCCCGTGCCAATCAAACGATATGGCCCTTGATCGCCCAGAGCGTCAAAAAGTGCACGCGCTTCGCGGTACACGCGATCCGTCATTTGCGTAGGTTCACGCAGAGAAATGCGCCGTGTGATTTGCGTGAAATTTGCGCGTTTGAGTTTCAGTGTCACTACACGCCCCGCTAGTTCCTTGGCTTTCGCACGATCCGCGACCTGTTCGGACAGCCGCCAAATATGACCATCAAGAATATCCAAGTCGGACGTGTCGGTGTTAAACGTCGTTTCTTTGGAAATGCTTTTCATAGGGGCATGTGCAGAGACCTGTCTAAAGTCTTCGCCGCGCGCAATGTGGAAAAGACGCTCCCCCGTTCCACCAAAACGCGCCACAAGATCTGCTTTGTCCCAGCGCAAAAGATCATCAAACGAGCGAATGCCAACCTTCTCTAGCGAGGCCTGTGCAGCAGGGCCAACACCCCAGATCATGCGCACTGGTTTACCGGCTAAAAACTCATGTGTTTCGGCTTGGCCAATCACAGAAAACCCGTGCGGCTTGTCGAGATCAGAGGCAACTTTTGCGAGGAATTTATTGTGCGACAGACCAATAGATCCGGTGATGCCCACCTCGCTACGCATCCGCTTGATCAAACGCGCAAGCATGACCGCAGGCGGTGCGCCGTGAAGGCGCTGGGTTCCGCGCAGGTCCATGAAAGCCTCATCAAGAGAAAGGGGTTCAATGGCGGGCGTCAATTCCAACATCATCGCTTTCACTGCTTTGGAAGCGTCGACATAGGCAGACATGCGCGGTTTGATCACGACCGCATCGGGGCATAGCTTCAACGCTTGAAACATCGGCATCGCAGAGCGCACACCCTTGATGCGCGCCACATAGCAGGCTGTTGAGACAACACCGCGCCGCCCGCCGCCGATGATAACAGGTTTGTCCGCAAGTGTCGGATTGTCACGCTTTTCCACGCTCGCATAGAAAGCATCACAATCCATGTGAGCGATGGAAAGCGTCATAAGCTCAGGATGCGAAATCACGCGCGCAGAGCGACAGGACGGGCAACGGTTGCCACGTTCGAAGTCTGTCAGGCAATCTCTGCAAAGTGCGGGCATAGACCGTCTCGGTTTAGAGGAGTTCAAGTAGAGAGAGTAGACGGGGCACTGCGTGAGAGCAAACAGGCAACCTTTGTACTTTCGCCTGAGACTGCTTATGTGTGGCGAAAGTTTTTGGGAGAAAGTTATGTCATTGGACCAGTTGGCCCTTCAGTTTCTAAGCGAGAACACATTTATTGTACTGCTCGCCGTATTCATAATTATTTGTATTCTGCTCGGTGTGCGGATCGTTCCGCAATCGGAAAAATTTGTTGTAGAGCGCTTTGGCCGTTTACGGTCCGTACTTGGGCCAGGGATCAACCTGATCGTGCCGTTTCTGGATAAAGTGGCGCATAAGATTTCTATCTTAGAACGCCAACTGCCCAATGCCACACAGGACGCGATCACTGCAGACAACGTGTTGGTACAGGTGGAAACATCAGTGTTCTACCGCATTCTAGAGCCCGAAAAGACAGTGTATCGTATTCGTGATGTGGACGGCGCGATTGCGACGACAGTGGCAGGTATGGTGCGTTCTGAAATTGGTACGATGGAGCTTGATGAGGTTCAATCGAACCGCTCGCAATTGATTTCACAGATTAAGAAGTTGGTTGAAAGCGCGGTGGATGATTGGGGTATCGAAGTGACCCGTGCAGAGCTTTTGGATGTGAACCTCGATCAAGCGACCCGTGATGCGATGTTGCAGCAACTCAATGCAGAACGCGCGCGTCGCGCACAAGTGACAGAGGCAGAGGGCGCGAAGCGATCTGTCGAGCTTGCGGCGGATGCGGAATTGTATGCGGCTGAACAAATCGCCAAAGCCCGCCGGATCGAAGCCGATGCGGAAGCTTACGCCACTGGCGTCGTTGCATCTGCGATTGCGAACAATGGTATGGAAGCGGCGCAGTACCAGGTTGCGCTTAAACAGGTGGAGGCTTTGACGGCGCTTGGCAGTAGCTCAGGATCGCAAACGGTTGTTGTACCGTCGAGCGCGATGGATGCTTTTGGTGATGCGTTCAAGATGTTAAAAGGAGGGTCAAAGTAATGTGGACCTCTTGGGTATTTTGGATGATCGCGGCTGTGGGCTTGGCAATTCTAGAAGTTTTTGCGCCAAGCTTTATCTTCTTGGGCTTTGCGATTGGCGCGGCTTTGGTGGGCCTAATTCTGTTGATCGGCGGATCTGCGATCAGCCTTAGCTTGCCTATGACGTTTCTTGTGTTCGCAGTTGTGTCGTTGATCTCGTGGATTGCGTTGCGCCAACTGTTGGGCGTGCGTCGTGGGCAAGTGAAGGTCTGGGACGAAGACATCAACGACTGACGGTTCGGTGGCCTTGCGTGCTGAGCACACAAGGTGACTTTGCGTCGTTTATAAAGTCGCCAGTTCGTCCAGAATTGCTTGGGCTGCTACCTTGCGATCATCTGCGTCGCGAACGGGGCGTCCCACAACGATATGATCAGCGCCGTTTGAAATGGCGCTTGCTGGCGTAGCGATGCGTTTTTGATCACCAGAGGCCGCACCTGCAGGGCGTACACCGGGGGTGACTATCAAACGACCTTGGGATTCTGGTAGCGCGCGAATAGCCGCTGCTTCTTGCGGGGAGGAAATAATCCCGTCTGCGCCAGCTTCAAACGCGCGCCCCGCACGATCGATCACCAGATCAGGAACAGCGCCGTCGCGGATCAGGCATTCATCCAGATCAGCGCGATCCAATGATGTCAGAATGGTCACACCCAAAATTTTAAGGTTTGTACCAGACGCGCCCTCTTTCGCGGCGCGGATCACATGTGGATCACCATGAACGGTCAGAAAATCCAGATCGAACTGCGCAAGTCCGCGCACAGCCGCTTCGACCGTTGCGCTGATATCGAACAGCTTCATATCCAGAAAGATACGCTTGCCCATTTCGCCTTTCAGCTCATTAGCGAGCGCAAGCCCGCCACCCGTCAACATGCCCAAGCCGATCTTGTAAAACGACACTGTGTCGCCCAAGGTTTCGGCCATTTTCAGCCCATCGATGGCATTTTGCACATCAAGGGCGACGATTAAGCGATCATCGGACATTCTGGGTCTCCTGCTGGGGTCGCCCTCCTATCGCGCGGAGGGGGCAGCAGGTCAAGCAAATGGGATTAAGTCGCGTAGCCTTCAGGCAAAACACCCGGTGCAAATTTCACGTAAGATTTGCTGATACGATATTCTGGCATACGTTGCACTTGACGCATCGCCTCGGACACGAAAGCCAGTAGAGGATTGCGTTTCTCAGCTTCACGGCCCGGTTTGACTTGGCAGTCAAAAATAATATCACCTGAATCGGTGATAAAGGACACTTTGCCAGTGCCACCTGTTTCCGGTGTAAATTCCTGAATTGGTGTTACGTCAATTCGCTTAACGATCATCATTGTCTTTACTCCTGTTTGAGCCTCGTTTTGAGACCTCTCATTGTATCTCTGACAATCTTAAAGCGGCGAATCTGGGCGAAATGTGTCCAAATGCGCGTTAAAAACGTGGCAGTCTTCTCTTGATACGGCATGGGGCACTACCCACATCGAGTACGAGGCCCGACGCCAAGCGTGCTGCAGAGCAGGCGCAAACGATCAGTTGGGTGCTTTACAAGGAGTACGACACATGGACCTTAACACGTTCACAGAGCGTTCGCGCGGTTTCATCCAAGCGGCGCAAACCATTGCACAACGCGAAGATCATCAGCGTTTGCTACCCGAACATATTTTGAAAGCCCTGATGGATGACGACCAAGGGCTGGCGTCCAATTTGATCACCCGTGCGGGCGGCGCGCCTGCGCGCGTTGTCGAGGCGGTTGATGCCGCTGTTGCCAAGATCGCCAAAGTTAGCGGGGACGCGGGGCAAACCTATTTGGATAGTCAAACGGGCAAAGTGCTTGCCGAGGCGGAAAAGCTGGCGAAGAAAGCGGGCGATAGTTTCGTTCCGGTCGAACGTATCTTGCAGGCTTTGTCCTTGGTGAAATCCAAAGCGCGCGAAGCCTTGGAGGCAGGTGCCGTTTCGGCGCAAAGCTTGAACACAGCGATCAACGATATTCGCAAGGGTCGCACGGCGGACAGTGCCTCTGCTGAGGAAGGGTATGATGCGCTTAAGAAATACGCGACGGACCTGACTGAGATGGCGGAGCAGGGCAAGATCGATCCGATTATTGGTCGCGACGAAGAGATCCGCCGCGCCATGCAGGTTTTGTCGCGCCGCACCAAGAATAATCCTGTGCTCATCGGTGAACCCGGTGTTGGTAAAACTGCGATTGCCGAAGGTCTGGCCTTGCGCATCATTAATGGCGATGTGCCAGAGTCTTTGCGCAACAAGCGACTGATGTCGCTTGATATGGGCGCACTGATTGCAGGTGCGAAATATCGTGGCGAGTTCGAGGAGCGTTTGAAAGCGATCTTATCAGAGGTGACGAGTGCTGCTGGTGAAATCATCCTGTTTATTGATGAGATGCACACGCTTGTTGGCGCGGGCAAAGGCGACGGTGCGATGGATGCGTCGAACCTTTTGAAGCCGGCTCTTGCACGCGGCGAATTGCACTGCGTTGGCGCGACGACATTGGACGAATACCGCAAGCACGTTGAAAAAGATGCAGCGCTCGCGCGGCGGTTCCAACCTGTCATGGTGGAAGAGCCGACAGTCGAAGATACCATTTCGATCCTGCGGGGCATCAAGGAAAAATACGAACTTCACCATGGTGTGCGCATTTCTGATAGCGCGCTGGTGGCGGCTGCCACGCTTTCGCACCGTTATATCACCGATCGCTTTTTGCCCGACAAAGCCATCGACTTGATGGATGAGGCAGGCAGCCGCCTGCGCATGGAAGTGGATAGCAAACCCGAAGAATTGGACGCGCTGGATCGCGAGATTATGCAAAAGCAGATTGAGGCTGAAGCGCTGAAACTTGAGGATGATCGGGCTTCAAAGGATCGTCTTGAGGCGCTTGAGAAAGATCTTGCCGATTTGCAAGAACGCTCGTCAGAGATGACAGTGCAGTGGCAAGCAGAGCGTGACAAGCTCGCGGGTGCGCGCGAAATGAAAGAGCTGCTGGATCGTGCACGCGCCGATCTTGATATCGCTAAGCGCGAAGGCAATCTCGCGAAAGCAGGGGAACTATCGTATGGTGTGATCCCCGAGCTGGAGAAGATGCTTGGCGATGCGGAGAACCGTGAAGACAGTGACGTTATGGTCGAAGAAGCTGTGCGTCCTGAACAGATCGCAAGCGTGGTTGAGCGATGGACAGGTATTCTGACGTCAAAGATGCTTGAGGGCGAGCGTGACAAGCTGTTGCGAATGGAAGATGCGCTGCATGGGCGTGTGATTGGTCAACATTCTGCGGTAACTTCGGTTGCGAATGCTGTGCGTCGCGCGCGTGCTGGTTTGAATGACGAGAATCGTCCTTTGGGTTCGTTCCTGTTTCTTGGGCCAACAGGTGTCGGGAAAACTGAGCTGACGAAAGCAGTAGCGGAATTTCTCTTTGATGACGACAGTGCGATGGTGCGCATTGATATGTCCGAGTTCATGGAGAAACATTCGGTCGCGCGTCTCATTGGTGCTCCTCCCGGCTATGTGGGCTACGATGAGGGCGGCGTATTGACCGAAGCAGTGCGGCGCCGCCCGTATCAGGTCGTGCTCTTTGACGAGGTGGAAAAAGCGCATCCAGATGTGTTCAACGTGCTCTTGCAAGTGCTCGATGATGGAGTGCTGACCGATGGTCAGGGTCGCACGGTGGACTTCAAGCAAACGTTGATTATCCTGACGTCCAACCTTGGGGCACAGGCGCTCAGCCAACTGCCTGAAGGCGCGGATGCGAGTGATGCAAAACGCGATGTGAACGATGCTGTACGTGCGCACTTCCGGCCAGAGTTTCTGAACCGTCTCGATGAGACGATCATCTTTGATCGCCTCGCGCGAGATGACATGGCTGGGATTGTGGAAATTCAACTCAAGCGTCTCGCGAAACGTCTTGTCTCGCGCAAGATCACGCTTGATTTGGACGATTCGGCGAAGAAATGGCTTGCGGATGAGGGTTATGACCCTGTGTTCGGCGCGCGTCCCTTGAAGCGTGTGATCCAGCGCGCGTTACAGAACCCACTGGCAGAGATGCTGCTTGCAGGGGATGTGTGCGATGGGTCCTCCATTGAAGTCAGCGCAGGTGTCGAAGGTATTATTATTGGTGATAAGGTGGCGAGCACCAATCGCCCGCGCCCTGACGATGCAGTTGTGCACTAAGACAAGCTGAAACACTCCGTGCTTTGACAGTGCCGCTTTAAAAATAGACAACGGCCTCGCAAACCAAAAACCTGCGAGGCCGTTTACATGCAAATGCCCCCTGACATGGTGATCTTCGACTGCGATGGTGTGATCGTTGACAGCGAAGGCATTACAGATCGCGTGATGCAAGCCAGCTTCAAACGCTATGGGCTGCAACTAGAAACCGATGAAATTGCGCGGCTTTTCGTGGGTGGCACAATGCAAGGTGCGATGGACAGCGCGATAAAGCTAGGGGCTGCCTTGCCGAACAACTGGCTGGATCTGATTTATCCCGACATTTTTGAAGCGTTGGAACAAGAAGTCGAATCCATCCCCGGCGCAATTGCAGTTCTTGATGCGCTGGATGCGGCATGCATTCCTTATGCGATTGGCTCAAACGGACCACACGCGAAAATGGAGGTTACATTGACGCGCACAGGTTTGAAAGACCGGCTCAAAGGACGCATTTATTCGCGCGAAGATGTGCCAAATCCAAAGCCCGCGCCAGATGTGTATTTACTTGCCGCGAAGAATGCAGGAGTTTCACCGGATCGCTGCGTTGTCATCGAAGACAGTGTGAGCGGTGCGAAAGCAGGTGTTGCAGCTGGTATGCGGACTTATGGGTTTTACGCAGAAACACCCAAAGAACGGCTTGCTCCGATTTGCGATGCTCTGTTCGGCGATATGGCTGACTTACGAGCGCTGTTGGGGCTTACAAAATAATAGGGGCACAGGCGGTCAACGACCTGCACCCTTCTTCCAATCCAGACGTCTGCGTGAGTGCAGCTTTGAGGTACATGAGTGGTCTCCATTGGTATCGCGCACCAAATATGTACCCAGTGCCATGATGTGAGATCGATCCGTATCGTGCAGTTCTAGCCTGTATACATGTGTTTTTTCGGCCAGAACTTGCGTATTTTGTCAAATTACCCAAGCGGCGTTCCGCGCCACCAAACGGGGTGGGCTGATATAAGCCATGTTAAGCTCAAGCCAGCTGGGCATATGTGCGGGAACCCGCCTGAAAACGCAAAACCCCATCAGATGACCCTGATGGGGATTCGCATGTCATCGTGTATGAAACGCGTTCGCTTACATCTTCGGCATAATCACCGCATCGATTACATGGATCACACCATTGGACGCTTCGATGTCAGCTGTCGTGACATTTGCACCACCGACCGTGACGCCACCTTCCGTCATGATCTTGACGTCGCTTCCTTGCACAGTCGTCGCCATCATGCCGTTGCTTAGATCTGTCGACATCACTTTGCCTGCTACAACATGATACGTGAGGATTGCTGTCAGCTGGTCTTTGTTCTCTGGCTTCAGCAACTCTTCCACTGTGCCTTCTGGCAGTGCAGCGAACGCGTCATCTGTGGGTGCGAAAACCGTGAACGGGCCGTCGCTTTTTAATGTGTCAACAAGGCCAGCAGCCTGCACGGCTGCGACCAAAGTGCCAAAGCTGCCAGCGCCTACGGCTGTGTCCACGATGTCTTTGGAGTGGCCATCCGCGAAAGCGGGGCCAGAGATCAAAGCAGCGGTGGTCAGTGCGAGATAAGTTCTGCGTAGCATGTGTTGTTTCCTATCCAAGGGTTGAACAATACCAAACGTGGTATTGAGGGAAATACGAGAGCATTTCACGCTTGGATCAGCGGGGTTTTTCGCTGAACCAACTTGACGAATTCTAAACTGTGCTAAGCAACGCCGTTTCCTTGGGACCACTCACATTCTTGTTAAATTTCGTTAGGTTGATGTTATTGATCCGGCCTGATCTTACGTAGTTTTACTTACGTTATATTCGCGTGGCTGCCCTTGTGAGTACTGCAGGAATTGCACAATATCAGGCGTAAGGCAGGGATATGGGGGAATGCGAGATGGGTTTTGCGATGAATGTATTGGACACACTTGCTGTCCTATTTGCGTTTACGATTGGCATACTCGTTTTAGTGGCCTTGGTCATCTTCGTGCTGGATCGTTTGCAAGCGGAGGATGCGATCAGACGCAACTACCCTGTCATTGGACGTTTCCGGCATTTGTTTTCCACGCTTGGTGAGTTCTTTCGGCAGTATTTCTTTGCGATGGATCGTGAGGAACTGCCGTTTAACCGTGCGCAACGTGAATGGGTGAAGCGCGCGGGCGAGGGCAAAGGTAATACCGTCGCGTTCGGCTCGACCCGCAGTCTGAATGTCATCGGTACGCCGATCTTTGCGAATGCCGCTTTTCCACCGCTAGATGATCAATTTGCTAGCTCTGAGCCTTTGGTCATAGGACCAGACACGCGCACACCCTACCTTGCTCCCAGTTTTTTCAACGTGTCGGGCATGAGCTATGGCGCGATTTCAAAACCTGCGGTGCAAGCGTTAAGCCGCGGTGCGAAAGAGGCGAGCATTTGGCTAAATACGGGTGAGGGCGGGCTAAGTCCATTCCATTTGGAAGGTGGCTGCGACGTGGTCTTTCAGATTGGCACGGCCAAATATGGTGTGCGCGATGGGCAAGGCGGTATGAGTGACGATAAGCTGCGCAACGCTGCTGCTCACGAGAGTGTGCGTATGTTCGAATTGAAACTCGCCCAAGGTGCAAAGCCCGGTAAGGGCGGTATTCTTCCGGGGGCGAAAGTGACGGCGGAGATCGCCGAGATCAGGGGCATTCCAGAGGGCGGTGATAGCTTGTCCCCAAACCGTCATCTTGAGATTGATGATTGGGGCGATCTGTTGGATTTCGTCGCGCGCATGCGCGAGGTCACGGGCAAACCTGTAGGCATCAAAACTGTGGTTGGAACCGAAGCTGGTGTGCAAGGTTTGTTTGATGAGATCAAAGCGCGCGGTGCCGCGTCAGCGCCCGATTTCATCACGATTGACGGTGGTGAAGGCGGTACAGGTGCAGCGCCCATGCCGCTGATTGATCTCGTTGGCATGTCGATCAGAGAGGCGCTGCCCTTAGTCGTGGATATGCGCAATCGCGCGGGCTTGAAAGATCGTGTGCGCATCATCGCGAGTGGTAAATTGGTGAACCCGGGCGATCTCGCATGGGCCTTGGCGGCCGGTGCTGATTTTGTGACCTCCGCGCGCGGCTTTATGTTTTCGCTTGGTTGCATTCAGGCGCTTAAGTGCAACAAGAATACGTGTCCGACGGGCATCACGACACATGATCCGAGATTTCAAAAAGGACTAGTGGTGGAGGACAAATACAAGCGTGTCGCACGCTATGCCAAAAGCCTGATCAAAGAGGTCGAAACCATCGCGCATTCCGTGGGTGTGACGGAACCACGCCAGCTCCGCCGTCATCATGTGCGTTTGATGCAAGACAACGGGAGATCTGCGTTGATGTCGGATCTGTATCCCACTGCGCAGCCTAGCTCAGTTTCCACCAAGTAGGTTTTTCAAACCCTTACCAATCTCATTCTCCAAGGACTTCTTGGCAGCCTCTTCCAGCTTTTTCTGTTTGGCTTTGTCTAGACCGAGTTTCTTTGCTGCCTTCGCGGCGGCCTTTTTCGCGGCTTTGTCAGCTTTCTTGCGCGCTTTGGCCTCCAGCTTTTTCGCTTCTGCTTGTGCTTTTTTGCGCAGCTTCTCTTTCTCGGCTTGCGTTTTATCGCGCAGCTTTTGCTTTTCGCGCTCGATTTCCTTGCGTGCCTGCTCTTCCAGTTTTTTGCGCTCGTTCTCAAGGTTCAAGGCTGCCTCAAGGTCAGGTCGGATTTTCACATCTGCCCAAGGCCCCTTAAGGCGCACAGGAATTTCAATGCGGTCTTGGCTGCCAACATCTTTCACTATGGGCGTCACGAGATAATCAATCGTTTGCGCACCCAGATTGATAATACCTTCACCCTTGGCATCGACGCGCCCAGTCGAAACAGTGAGATCGTTGTTCTGTAGCTTGCCGCCTTGAATGGCGCCATTTGCCTTCAGGTTTTCGAATTTGGTGAGACTCGCGTTCGCGTCGCCTTGGCGGATTAGCCCTTCCAGATCGATACCCGCAATGTTGCCTTGCGGGACAGACATCCCGATTTGTCCGCTGAGCGAGCGCATGATCGTATCGACGGAATTACCAGAGCCTAGAAATTTGACGTTCAAATTGCCGTTGCCGGTGATTTTGTTAATATCTGCCAGTGCGTTCAGCAAAGGGCCAAGCGCGACGGAGCTCGCGCGCAGGTCACCTGCAACAGACAGGCCATTGCGATTATTCGCGACAAGCCGGCCTGCGAAACTTCCCTGATAGGCGCGCAGATCATTGATCGACACAACTGCGCGCGCGCGATCAATTGCTACGCCTAAATCGCTGGATCCGAGTTGCAGCATGCCTAAGTTGATCGACTTTGCTTTCAGTTTGATGTTGCCGTTTATGAGACTTAGCGCGCCTGCATCGATGCGATCTTTGGGCCAGCCTGCGCCCGCGCTTGAACTTGTGTCACTGGCGCTGTCATCTGGCGCAAGTGCGCTGAAATCAAGATCACCCGCTTGCAGATTAGCGTTCACACTGGGAACTGCGCCACCAAGGCCCACAGATACCGAACCGCTCAATGTGTTTTGATCGAGCGAAATGGTCAGGCCATTTAGATTGAACTGGTTTGATTTGAACGACAGTTTCGTGCGTGCGTTGATGGCACGTCCGAACCCTTTTGGCAGATCAAGGGCTGCTTGGCCCAGCGTGGTCATCAGATTTGCGGTGCTTGGAATAGTGGCCTTAATGTCGCCCGACAGGGTAGGTGTTGTGCCAGACANNGTGCCAGACAGTGTGGCACCGCCGATTGTTGCGGCGACATCCCTTAGGTTCGCGCTAATGCTGCTGCCTTGGATCCGCGCATTGATGTTTGTGGCCACCGCGGGTGCCGCATCGGGAGCGAGGCCAAAATTGCTCAGCGGTTGCCCAAACAAAGCGGCAGTGCGCGCAACATCGGGAAGGCTTGCGGATAGGATCGCGGTTACATCTGGAACGTTTTGGCGAAGCGCAATGTTCGCATCGCCGCTGATTTGTGCGCCGTCTAACGTTGCGGTCAATCCAGTGAGCTTCGCGTTCATTTCGCTTCCGCTGGTGGACAGCGAAATCTCGCTGGAGAATGAAGGATCAAATGCGCTGTCTAGCCCAAAGGTTTCAGGCTCGTGACCAAAGAGGTGCATTAAAGCGCCAGCGTTCTTGATATCTGCGTTCAGCTTTGCGGTGACTTGTGGTGATCCAAGCGCAAGAACGACGTCTGCGTCGCCTGATACGGTCGATGTGTTGAGCGCGAGCGCCATCTCGCGCAAAGCAAGACGCGTGCCATCGAAATTCACTTGGCTATTGATATCAGCACTTGGGTTGAAGTTAGGCGCTAAGCCGAATGTTGCGGGGTCCTGGCCCAGTGCGCGCATCAAAGCACCGACGTTAGGAATACTGCCTGTGAGCTGCATCGCTGCTTCGGGTTTGATCGAAGCGATGCCCTCGAAACTAAGGTCGGCCCCAGCCGCGTTAAGCGCGCCGATAACTGTGGTTTGCGACCCACCAATAAGACCCATCACGTCGCCAACTGTCGTGTTCAAGTTTAGGCGTTCAGTGAAAGGAGTAATGCCAAGAATCAGTTCAGCCGGACCGCCTAAAGACGGCCACCGCAGATCAATATCAACATTCTTGAGATCCTGATCGGTGCCTGTGCCATGATCGATATAGCGCAGACCTGCATCGGTGATCAAAGCGCGCTCTAGCGATAGATCATAGCTTTGGTCTTCGGTGGTCTCGTTGACAGGTTCTGTCGTTTCGACGGGTTCCCTACTGGGGAGGAGGTCCCAGTTCGTGCGCCCGTCCGCTGCGCGCTCCAGCACGATACGGGGGCTTTTCGCTTCTAGCTTGGTGATGCGGATGGTGCCACCGATCAAGGCAGGCACATCGATTCCAATGGCGAGGCTATCCGCGGTCATCAAAGGACCGTTCTTGGCCCAATCTGCGCTGGCAATGCTGGCAGGGCCAGTGGTGACGCCAAGGGTCGGATAAAGGTTGATCGAGGTCTCGGAGCTGATGTCGACCGCGCGTCCTGTTTGTTTGCTAAGCTGGTCCGCGGCGATGCGCGCGATTTTTTCGCCGGGCAGCATCAACAGGCCAACAATAGCAATGGCGACCGCCACAAGGACGATCACGATCAATCGGATCAAGAAACGCATCTGGCTGCTCCGCCTGTTTTTTCGCGATTCTATGCTCGGTGCTGCCCTACTGCAACCTAAGGGCGCTCACTTTCAGAAGAGCGGCAAGAGGTTGCTTGTGCGGTTTCTCTTCTCTTAGCACGCAGTTGCCAGTATAGAGCGCGCCATGACACAGAACCCCCCTTCGCTTCGCCCTGATCTAGCGCCTTCTGCCAAACTGCCCGACGCCGCGCGTCCCGGCCAGCCCCGCATTGGTATGGTCAGCCTTGGTTGTCCTAAGGCTTTGGTCGACAGCGAACGTATCCTGACGCGGCTTCGCGCCGAGGGGTATGGTATCTCGCCTGATTATTCGGGCGCAGATGCGGTCATCGTGAACACGTGTGGTTTCCTTGATAGCGCAAAGGCGGAAAGCCTTGATGCGATTGGTGAGGCCTTGCAAGAGAACGGCAAGGTTATCGTGACAGGATGTTTAGGCGCAGAGCCAGACTATATTCGCGAACATCACCCAAAGATTTTGGCTGTCACTGGCCCACATCAATACGAACAGGTTTTGGACGCAGTGCATAGCGCGGCGCCGCCATCACCTGATCCGTTTGTGGATCTTTTGCCTACCTCTGGCGTGTCGCTAACACCACGGCATTACAGTTATCTTAAGATCTCAGAGGGCTGCAATCATAAGTGCAAGTTCTGCATTATTCCTGATATGCGTGGTCGTCTTGCGTCGCGTCCTGCCCATGCTGTTCTGCGGGAAGCGGAAAAACTGGTGGAGAGTGGCGTGAAGGAGCTGCTGGTGATCTCGCAAGATACCTCTGCATATGGCCTTGATCGCAAGTATGATGTGAACCCTTGGAAAGATGGCGAGGTGCGTTCGCATATCACTGATCTAAGCCGTGAAATGGGCAAGCTCGGCGCGTGGGTACGGCTGCATTATGTGTACCCTTACCCATCTGTGCGCGAATTGATTCCTTTGATGGCCGATCCTGAGAGCGGTTTGCTCCCCTATCTCGATATCCCCTTCCAACATGCGCATCCTGATGTGTTGAAACGTATGGCGCGTCCTGCGGCTGGCTCGAAAACCTTGGACGAGATTGCCGCATGGCGTGCGACATGTCCTGACATTACTTTGCGCTCGACCTTTATTGTTGGCTATCCGGGTGAGACAGAGCAAGAGTTCCAAACGTTGCTCGATTGGATGGACGAAGCGCAGCTCGATCGTGTTGGGTGTTTCCAGTACGAAAATGTTGACGGCGCGCGTAGCAATGCTTTGCCTGATCATGTCCCAAACGAGGTTAAGCAAGAGCGTTGGGACCGTTTCATGGAAAAAGCGCAAGCGATTTCAGAGGCGAAGCTGGCGGCGAAAGTTGGCACGCGCATGGAGGTTATCGTTGACGAGATTGATGATGAAGCTGCGACGTGTCGCACTAAGGCGGATGCGCCTGAGATTGATGGCAATCTGTTTATCGATGAAGGTTACGAAGGGCTGAACGTGGGCGACATTGTCACGGTCACAGTTGATGAAGCCGGCGAATATGATCTGTGGGGTATTTTAGACGCTTAAGGTTTTGCTAACCAATCCTGCTTAGTTAGTAATCATGTTACTGAGACTCTTATTTCTATTCTGTTTGTTTGCCGTATCTGCTTGCTCCAATGGCGATCCTGAGGCTGAAGTCATTTGTTTACTCGAAACCTGTGGTGGTGACGATGATGACGGCGATGATGATGACGGGGATGGTGGCGACAATGAAGATGATGATGAACCAAGTACGATCACGATTTCTGCAACGGACGATTCAATCGGCCAGTTGATCGGGAATATTGATGATGCAAACTACAATCCCGCATTTCAGATATTTACGATTTCCGCGCCTGGTCTTGATGCACAACTCAATCGTTTCTTTACGGCTGACTACAATGGTATTTTAGCCATGCGAGACCCGACAGAAACACATAACGCCTACCTTGGCCAAGGAATTGGCACCAGAGTCGTCGTTTACTCTGGTGGCCTCGCAGGAAATGTTCAAAGGCTTGCCGCTTTTGGTCGTACGAGTGCTGCGGCACTTCCACTCACAGGAAGCGCGGAGTTTAATGGAGACTACGTTGGCTTTACGCCCACGCGACGGGTCAATGGACGGGCAAGTTTGGATGTTGATTTCGCAGCGGCGACGATAAGCGGCTCCATCACAAATCGTGTGCTACGCCTTAAACCCGACAATACTTTAGATGCGGTGAACCCTCTCAGCACACTTGATTTAGGATCAGCCACAATAAGCAATGCTGGTCGGTTCTCAGGTGCGACAACAGGCGGCGAAATCGTAAATGGCCAAATCGTGTGGAACCCAGCGACAGGGAGCTTCGCAGGATTGATAGGTGGCGCCACAGGCAACGAAGCCGTCGGAACCGTTTCTGTGGATCATACCGATACGACAGGAGGAAGTTTTCAAGAAACTGGCGGCTTCCTTGCGACGAGGTAACATTTGCGGCTAGGTGTCTGTGTGACGCAATTCAAAGGCAGACAACATGAGCACTTCGCGTACAGAGATCACCGTAGAGGGTCACAATTTTCAAATCATGACAGAACAAACCGACGGTGTTTGGCGTGCCGAAGTTGTGAACAGCGATAAATCATCCTTCGCGTTTGATCCGACCTTTGACAGTGAGGCGGAAGCCGTCGCACATGCAAGCAATGCTTTGCTGGGTCGCGATATTTCAGATTTTCTTGGATAAGAAATCCCTGATTTGTGCTTTGAGGTGGGGGATCGCCTCCGGGCGATCCAAGTAAGTTGTAATCGGCATCATACGCCATTGCTGACCTTCCTCGCCGAGTTCTATGCTTTCGATCTCTTTTGCGGTGATCGGCGCGACAAAGAACCAATTTATAGTGTCTTCTATCAGCATGCTTGGATATGCGCGCGACCAGATGATGCGGCTCAAGGGTAAGGTGAGCGCGAACTCCTCCTTCGTTTCGCGTAATGCGCATTCGACGGGCGTTTCGTCGCCCTCAGCCCCAACGCCCAGTAAGTCCCAAAGCGCAGGGTAGGGAATATTTGCGACGTCATCGCGCAGATACGTCAGAAGCTGATCTTCGCAAAACGATAGAATCTTTGCGCCCCGAAGGTAGGTTGGGGCGGTGTCAGCCCATCAGGACTTGTCCGAATTCATCACGCAGATTGCGCTTGAGCACCTTGCCCGTCGCATTGCGGGGAAGAGCATCTGTGAATACAATCGCATCCGGCTTTTGCCAGCTCGCGATTTTTCCGTCAAAGAATGCGATCAAATCATCCGGCTTTGGGTCACAGCCCTCTGCCTTTACAGCGACAAGCACGGGGCGTTCATCCCATTTAGGATGCGCGGCACCGATGACGGCGGCTTCAAGAAGGTCTGGATGTGCGACAGCGATATTTTCGAGTTCGACAGAGCTGATCCATTCGCCACCTGATTTGATGATATCTTTGGAGCGATCACAGATCGTCATGTAGCCATCCGCATCAATCCGCGCGACATCGCCTGTATCAAACCAACCATCGCGTAGCTCGTCATCCCTCTCTGGCTTGAAATACCCCGAAAGCACCCAAGGACCGCGCACCAGCAAATCGCCCTGAGCGACATCATCGCAAGGTAGGTCTTTACCGTTCTCATCGACGATTTTCAGTTCGATCCCGTATGGAGGCCGCCCTTGGTTTTCACGTAGCTTGCGCTGGGCTTCAATCGGGAGCATCGCGTGTTTCGCAAGCGGTTGGTTGGAGGTGCCAAGCGGGCTCATCTCTGTCATGCCCCATGCGTGAATAAGATCAACGCCATAGACATCACGGAACGTGTCGATCATCGACGGCGGGCAGGCGGAGCCACCCACAACTGTGCGTTTAAGGCTGCTTAGGGTGCTTCCCGAGTCCTTGGCGGCCATAAGCAAGCCTTGCCAGATCGTAGGCACACCCAATGCGATATCAACCTGCTCTGCATCGATCAGCTTCAACAGACTTGAACCATCGAGACCTGGCCCTGGCAGAACCAATTGGCACCCAACCATCGCTGCTGCATAGGGCGTGCCCCATGCGTTGACGTGGAACATGGGCACGACAGGCAGCACGATATTGCGCGCAGAAAAGCCGATGCAATCGGGCAAAGCGGCAGCGAAGCTGTGCAGCATGGTGGAGCGATGTGAAAACAAAACACCCTTGGGATTGCCCGTTGTGCCAGAGGTGTAGCACAGGCTGGACGCGGTATTTTCATCAAAGTCGGGCCAAACGAAATTCTCATCGCCCGTCTCGATGAATTCATCATAAAACTGCAACTCTGGCACGCTTTCTAGCGCTGCCTCATCGCGCGGACCCATGAGGATGATCGCCTTGAGCGTTGGCATTTTATCTTTGAGCGCGGCTGCGAGGGGGAGGAACGTTGCATCAATGAACAGAACTTCGTCTTCGGCATGGTTCACGATGTAAACAAGTTGCTCAGGGAAAAGACGTGGGTTGATTGTATGGCACACGAATTGCGCACTGGACACGCCAAAATAAATCTCAAGATGGCGTCGATTGTTCCACGCAATTGTTGCGCAGCGTGCAGATGTTTTCAGACCCATCTTGGTCAACGCGCTCGCAAGCCTTTTAGAATTTCGCTGAACCTCGCCCCAATTAGAACGGCTTACGCTGCCATCCATTTCAACAGAGGCGATTTCAGTGCTGGTGTGATAGCGACCCGCATGATCAATAAGTGACGAGATTAGCAAGTTGCCTTGCATCATTTGACCTAGCATATTTTATACTCCCAAAGCTGGGCTTTAAGAGGCGGTGAAAGGCGGGTTTTGTCAATCGTTTTGAAGGGGGCTTATGGGAAATCAGGAGCCTCAGACAAGTAGGCGTTAACGCAATCCTGCACGCGGCGAAATCGATCACCGCCGAGATGCACGCCGCCATACCAGCGCGTGACGACAATGAGATGATCATACAGTTCGGCTCGTTCCAGCATACGCAGGATGATCGCGCCTGCACCGCTTTCGCCATCGTCGTTCTTGATGGGCCCGGTTTCGTGACACAGGAGCGCCCATGTATTGTGGGTCGCTTTGGCGAAACGCTTGTTACGTTTGAGGGCCTTAAGGAAGGCTAAGGCATCAGCTTTGCCTTTTGCAGGTGCGCCGCTTACTGCATATTTAGAGCCACGGTCAGTGACCACATGGGTAATCTGAAACACTACTAAAGCTTGGCCGCAGTTTTGCGGACTGTGTTGATGCGTAATGCGTTAGGTGGGTGTGTGCCGAGGAAGGTATTGCCAGGATCGGGGATGCGCGTGAAGAATGCAGCGCCGCGCACAGGATCATAGCCCGCCTTGTGACTGATCACCGTGCCAAGGCGATCTGCCTCAAGCTCGAAATCTTTGGAGTATCCGCGCGCGCCAACTGTCGCGCCAACTTGCTGGGCCGTTTGCACGATTTGCTCGCCACCGCCAGTGATTGCGGCAAGGCCCCCGAATATCAACGCACCTGCTGTCGCGTTTACTTGTTGGCGCGCGAGGTGCTCTTGGATGTGGTGTGCAGCCTCATGGCCCATAACAAAAGCGAGCTCGTCCGCGTTGCGCACGGTCGCAATCAAAGGAATGTTGAACGCTAGAACAGGTCGGCCATTTTTGTCGAGCGTTTGAAATGCATTGGGTGCTTGGCCCGGACGATCATCGACGACAATGTTGAAGTCACAGTTCAGATCCGTAGTCCGCGCGCGGCATTCTGCTTCTGCGACGGGCTCAACGGTTTGCACAACTTTCACAAACTGGCGTGCGGCTTGCTCTGCATTTGCGGATGTCGGTGCTGATACGCTGGACTGGCTTGGCGCTGCTGGTTCAGGGCTGGGGGTGGAGACGCACGCGCTTAGGCTTACTGCAAGGAGTGGTATGGAGAGATATCTGATCATGCGTATTCGCACCTCGAGCAGTATTAGTTTACGTTCAAGATAGGCGGGCCGTCTGGGCAATACCAGTCACGAATTTGCACAGTTGCCGTTGCTTGAGCGAACCGCTGCTCCTAAACTTTGGCAACGCGCAAAGAGAGGATCGAAAATGAAGACGGGGTTTTTCTGGGACGAAAGCTGTTTCTGGCACAGTGGTGGAAACTACGCGAGCATGATGCCTGTAGGTGGTTTGATCCAACCCATGGTGAATGGTGGTCTACCTGAAAGCCCTGAAAGCAAGCGCCGGTTTAAAAATCTGATGGATATGACGGGGCTGTCTGGTGAGCTTGCGATGCAGGGTGCTACGCCCGCTAGTCGCGAGGATCTGTTGCGCGTACATCCGGCAAGTTATCTTGATGCCTTTAAAGAGATGTCGGAAACGGGTGGTGGTGAGATTGGCGAGCGCTGCCCTTTTGGTCCCGGTGGATATGATATCGCGGCCACTTCTGCGGGCCTTGCGAAGGCCGCCTTGGAGGCCGTGTTAAAGGGTGAGTTACAGAACGCCTATTCGCTGTCACGTCCGCCCGGACATCACTGTTTGCCGGAACAGCCGATGGGCTTTTGTTTGCTCGCGAATATTCCCATCGCGATTGAGTCAGCACTCGCCAAAGGTTTAGCAAAGCGCGTTGCCGTCATTGATTGGGATGTGCATCACGGCAATGGTACGGAAGCGATCTATTATGATCGGGGCGATGTTCTGACGATCTCCATTCATCAAGAGAACAATTTTCCACCTGTGACCAGTGGGTTTGAGGATCGCGGAAAGGGTGCGGGCGAGGGGTGCAATTTGAATGTTCCGCTGCCTCCAGGGGCGGGTCATGCCAGCTATCTTGAGGTGATGGAAACGATGGTGATTCCGCAAATGCGTGCGTATCAGCCCGATGTAATTATTGTGGCCTGCGGGTTTGACGCAACCTCTGTTGATCCTTTGGCGCGTATGATGGCTACGGCCGATACGTTCCGACAATTGACCCGTCAGGTGATGACGCTCGCGGATGAGATTTGCGAGGGCCGCGTGATGATGGCGCATGAAGGGGGATATTCTGAAGTTTACGTTCCTTTCTGTGGCCATGCGGTTTTGCAAGAAATGAGCGGGAGCCGTATCGAGGCGGCTGATCCCATGGCCCCACTCAATCTTGTTCGCCAGCCGGGCGCGCCGCATCAGGCGTTTGTTAGCGGCGAGATTGCGAAAATGCGCGACGCACTTGGGCTTAGTGGTTGAAATGACGCCACTTCGTGATGATGTAGCGTTCAATAATGAGGAAGTCTCTGTGCCTGATCCAAATCCTGAAGCGATGGAATTTTTTCTGAACCGTCGTTCGCGTCCTGCAAAGACCTTGCAAGCGCCTGTGCCAACGAAAGAAGAGTTACTACCAATCCTGACTGCTGCCGGACGAACACCGGATCATGGCAAGCTGGAGCCGTGGCGCTTTATCGTCCTGCAAGGGGCCGCGATGGATCGTTTGGTAGAGCTTGTGCGCGTGCGCGGTGTGGCGCTTGGGTTTGATGAAGAGAAAATCACTAAAGGCGCTGCACAATTTGTGACCGGTGAATTGGCTGTTGTCGTCGTTGAGGCGCAAAAGCCCTCTGAGAAGGTCCCCGCGATTGAGCAGACCTATTCCGCAGGAGCTGTTTGCCTTGCACTTTTAAATGCGGCCTTGGCGAGCGGGTGGGGTGCGAATTGGCTTTCTGGCTGGCCCTCGCATGATCGTGAGTTTGTTGAAACCGGTTTGGACTTGGGATCTGACGAACGTATCGCGGGCATAATTCATATTGGAACAGAAAAGATGGCCCCGCCCGAGCGCCCGCGCCCTAATCTTGAGACACTAACGATGTGGGTCGAGGCATGATCTTTTCCTCGTTCTTCAAAGCCGTCGGTCAAATGGGCGATCCGCGATTTCGTCGTGTCTTGTTTTTGGGTGTGATCCTAACAATCGCCTTGCTTGCCAGTTTCTATGCGCTTTTCTTGACGCTGATGAATGAAGCGGTTGATGGCAGTTTAGTGCTGCCTGTCATCGGCGAAGTCACGTGGATCGGCGATCTGCTAGGCTGGGGGTCGTTGTTCTTAATGCTTTTCTTATCTATCTTTTTGATGGTGCCTGTGGCCTCTGCCATTACATCTTTGTTTCTGGATGAAGTCGCATCTGCGGTTGAAGCAAAGCACTACCCCACTTTGCCATCTGTCACGCCGACGCCGTTCTATGAATCCTTACGGGACACGCTGAATTTTCTGGGGATCTTGATTGGGGCCAATCTTGTAGCATTTTTGATATATGCGATCCTGCCGTTTGCAGCGATTTTCATTTTCTGGGGGCTTAACGGCTTTTTACTGGGGCGGGAGTATTTTCAGATTGCCGCGATGCGTCGCCTTGGGCGTGCGGGTGCAAAGCAAGCGCGCAAAGAGAATTTCGGCTTGATCTGGCTCGCGGGATGCTTGATGGCACTGCCGCTGACAGTGCCACTCTTGAACTTGTTTATTCCGATCCTAGGCGCGGCGACCTTTACCCATCTGTTTCACGAGATTGAGAAGCGCCGCCCATCCGGTCAAACCAATCCAGATCGCGCACGCTAATTTTGCCTGAATTTATGGTGCCCGCAATGATGCACCATAAAACAGCGCTGATTGCGGTGGTGATCCACGCCTTTTTCTTGAGGTTGTGATTTTCGGGCGATCCAGCGTGCGTTCCGGGAACGACGGTGCCAACGTCGCCTTGGGTTTGGAGACGGATCGGGATCACGATCAAGAAGGTCATGAACCAGATGACCGCGAACAGGACGAGTGCTGAAGTAACGCCCATTATACTTGCTCCAGCTCGGTCAGCACACCGTTCATATCTTTGGGGTGCAAAAAGATAACAGGTTTGCCGTGGGCACCTATTTTTGGTTCACCATTTCCGAGGACGCGCAGACCAGATGCAACAAGGCTATCGCGCGCGCCGATGATGTCATCGACTTCATAGCACACATGATGAATGCCGCCGCTGGGATTCTTTTCGAGAAAGCCGTTGATAGGGCTGTTTTCGCCCAGTGGATAAAGCAGTTCGATCTTCGTGTTGGGCAGTTCGATGAATACAACCGTCACGCCATGATCCGGCTCATCCTGCGGTGCTCCGACTTTGGCGCCAAGTGCGTCTTTATATTGGTTCGATGCGGCCTCTAGATCAGGGACCGCAATGGCTACGTGGTTCAATCGTCCAATCATGGGACTTCTCCGGTTCAGCTTTGTTTCCTTGTATATGAAGCGACAAAGTTGTGTGGGCAAGCGACGCAAAGACGCGGGGGTCTTAATGGGTTGTTAGGGCTGTTGTCCTAGCGTGAGAGCCAGCCGCTTTAGATTCGAGGGAATTATGAATGAACTGGAATATATCTCGCTAACTCCGACGCCGACAGCGTTACGCCCATTGTTAGGGCTTACCATACTGGTCGTTGAAGACAGCCGTTATGCCTGTGACGCCATGCGATTACTGTGTCTACGCAGTGGTGCGCGCATTCGCCGTGCGGATTGCTTGCGTTCAGCACGACGTCATTTGCAGGTCTATCGACCAAGTGCCGTCATTATTGATCTTGGATTGCCCGATGGGTCTGGGGCAGAGCTTATTCATGAACTTGCAAACGCTGACCAGCGTATTCCAGCGATTCTAGGGGTTAGCGGCGATGACATGAATGAAGCCGTATCGCTTGCCGCTGGCGCAGATGGTTTTCTCAGCAAGCCGCTTGCAGCACTGGCTGAATTTCAAACCTCGATCTTGCAAGCCATTCCTGAAGAAATGCGGCCATCAGGCTTGCGCACGATCACTGATGAAGTCGTTGATCCTGATCCATTGGCATATCGCGATGACATGGCGCATGCCTCTGAAATGTTATCGGGTTTCGCTGATTTGAAAACGCTCCAATATGTAGCGCAGTTTCTTCAGGGCGTGGCGAAAAGCGCCAAGGATGAACAATTAGGACGCGCTGCGGGAAAACTTGTGTATGCGGGCGCGGAAGGAAACACGGTCCATAGCCATCACGCACGGCTTGCAGGATTGGTGCGCGAACGCATGTTCGCTCAGGAAAGCGTTATCTAAAGCGATGGATCTCCAGTCACGCGTACCAAGCCTGTTAGATCGCCAAGACGCTCGCGCTGCTGACCCTCAGCGTTGAAATTCGTGGGATCCAGCCAGACGCGATACGCTTCCTTCAAGGCGGGCCATTCTGTATCGATCATCGCAAACCAAGCGGTATCGCGATTGCGCCCTTTCACAACTAAAGCTTGGCGGAAGACCCCTTCATAACTAAAGCCCAAACGCTGGGCTGCCTGACGAGACGGGCGGTTCAACGCGTTACACTTCCACTCAAACCGACGATATCCTGCCTCAAAAGCCCATTGCATGGTCAGATAGATAGCCTCCGTGGATACTGGGCTGCGCTGCATACCAGCGGAAAAGTTGATATTACCAACTTCGATTGAGCCAGCCGCAGGCGCGATCCGCAAATAGCTCAGAACACCCAAATAGGCCTGCTTTGCGGTATCATAGACAACGAAAAACAGATTGCTTTCATCGGCTGTCACTTCTTTTACCCAACGATGATATTGCGCGGCCGAATGAAACGGACCTGCGGGTAAGTAGTCGTAAAGATGGTCTTGCCCTTCAAATGCGTTGAACAGAAGTGCTGCGTGCTTTTCAGCATTCAGCGGCTCCAAACGGCAATAGCGCCCTTCAAGCGTCATATGCTTTGGCGCAGGTGAGGTGCTCCAATTAGAAACAAGCGCTCCAACGGGTCTATCAATCATATTCAAATCCCTTTGAGGGCAAGAGTGCCTCGTAAAATCCACGAGGGGAAGGTGATTGTTGCACTCCCGGCACGGCATTGTGAGTGTGCAGGCACTGGTCCGTAGCCATTTGCTAGCTATGTTGCGATCAACAAAGGAGTGCTTAAATGGCCAATCGCTGGAAGAATGTGTTGAACGACGCGGATGTTACGGATCATTCGGTGTTTCTTAATCGACGTCAAATTATGGCGGGTGCGGCAGGTCTTGGGCTTGCAGCTGCGATTGGCGGGCCACGCGCAGCCCTTGCGCAGGAGGCGTTGGAGCCGAACAACTTTGAAGACATCTCCAGTTACAACAACTTTTATGAATTTGGCACGGGCAAAGACGACCCTGCGCGAAATGCGGGCAGCCTGACGACAACCCCTTGGACCGTTACGATTGATGGTCTGGTCGATAAGCCCGGCGAGTACGATTTCGCGGACATAATGGCGAAGATGACGATCGAAGAGCGGATTTATCGTTTCCGCTGCGTGGAAGCGTGGTCGATGGTTGTTCCCTGGAACGGATTTGAGTTGAAAGACATGCTCGATCTTGCGGGTGTGCGGTCCTCTGCGAAATATGTTGCGTTTGAGACGTTGTATCGTCCTGAGGAAATGCCAGGCCAGAAAACCGCCGTCTTGCAGTGGCCTTATGTAGAAGGTCTGCGTCTGGATGAGGCGATGCATCCTTTGACGATCATGGCGACAGGCATTTATGGCAAAGATATTCCAAATCAGAACGGCGCGCCCTTGCGTTTGGTCGTGCCATGGAAATATGGCTTCAAGTCGATCAAATCCGTAGTAAAAATCACCCTGACGGATAAGGAACCACCCACAAGCTGGAACATTGCGAACGCACGCGAATACGGTTTCTTTTCGAACGTGAATCCCGAAGTGGATCACAAACGTTGGTCCCAAGCGACAGAGCGCAAGATTGGCGGTGGTTTGTTTGCTAAGCGAGTGCCGACCTCGATGCTCAACGGATATGAGGAAGAGGTCGCGAGCCTTTATGCTGGAATGGATATGACGAAGAATTTCTAGTCTTGTTCGGCCTAGATGCATTTGTAATCGTCGTAGTATGAAAGCGATCCCATATCACCCCGACTTTTACGGCGATGCATTCATTCTTGATCCGCTGCCTCATTACGCGGACATGCGTGCAATTGGTCCCGTCGTTTGGCTGGAACAGAATAACGCCTACGCTGTCGCACGTGATGCGGAGGTCAAAGATGTGTTGCGACGCGCAGATGTCTTCGTGTCTGGCAAGGGCTTGTCGTTAAATGACGATGTGAATGCGATGCTTTTGGGATCGACGCTGAATTCAGATGGTGATTTGCATCACAAACGTCGTTCGATCACTGCGCGACCCATTATGCCCAAGAACATCGAACCGCTTCGGGCACATATTGAAAGCATTGCGCAGGATCTGGCATTTACGCTTTCTGAAAAGAAGCACTTTGATGCGGTGACAGAGTTCGCGCAGGTCTTGCCGCTGGCAGTGGTGGTAGATCTTGTTGGATTGGGCGATGCGGGCGAGGGCAGTATGCTTAAATGGGCATCGGCCACCTTCAATTTATTTGAGGGACGTAACGCGCGAAGCAAGGCGGCCTTCGACGATCTGGTCGGATTGCAGAGGTTCCTTTCAGAGTATGGCAAACCTGAACGCCTTAAAGATGGTGGTTTAGCGAAACGTATTTTCGAGGTAGCGGCTGAAAAGGGACTGTCCGAAAGCGAAGCTGCGCAGCAAATGCGTGACTACATTAACCCCTCGCTTGATACGACAATTTCGGTGGCGGGGTTTGCGGCCTACTACTTTGCCAAGTACCCAGAGCAATGGCAGCTCTTGCGTGAAGACCCGTCTTTGGTGGCAAACGCGGTTGAGGAGATTGTTCGTATGACAACACCCATTCGCGCGTTCTCTCGTTATGTGGCGCAAGACACGATAATCAGTGGCGTTGATATTGAACAGGGATCGCGGGTCATCGCTATCTATGCCTCCGCCAATCGCGATGATGCTGTTTGGGAGAACTCTAATACCTTTGATGTGCGCCGGGCCGTGCGCAAACACATCGGTTTTGGACATGGCGTGCACACATGTATGGGCCTGCATCTGGCGCGGCTTGAGCTTGTTAGTTTGATTACTGCGATGCTGACGCTGGTTAAGTGCTGGCATCTGGATGGCGCGCCTACAATTGCCATGAACAACACTATTCGCGCCTTCGCGCATCTTCCCATAAGGATTGAAACGGAATGATCACGGATAGAGTCAATCAAATAGCGCGCCGTGTCCCGAACTGGCTTGTTTATATACTGGGCATTTCGCCCGCTGGTTGGTTTCTATATCTGGGTTTGACGGGTGGCTTGGGCGCAGAGCCGATCAAATCGCTCGAACATGAGCTGGGCGAGTTTGCGCTTAAACTGTTGATCGCCGGACTTTGCATCACACCGCTGCGCAAGCACTTGGGTGTGAACCTTATCAAGTTTCGCCGCGCAATTGGTGTGTTAGCCTTTACTTATGTGTTTTCGCACTTGTTGGTTTGGTTGGTGCTCGATGTACAGATCGTCAGTCAGATCTGGGCCGATATCTTGAAGCGTCCCTATATAACCGTGGGAATGGTCGGATTCGTTCTGATGATTCCCTTGGTGGTTACTTCGAATAACTTGAGTGTCCGAAAATTGGGTGTGCGGTGGCGAAAGCTTCATAAACTTACATATGGAATCGCTTTCCTTGGCGCTTTGCACTTTATGATGGTGGCAAAAGGCATACAGATAGAGCCTATCTCCTATATGCTTGTCGTTATTGGACTCCTTGCTTTGAGGGTTCCAAAGAAAACGCTGCCATTACAGCGATGATTCATGGCAGAGACTGTGGATAACTCAGACTTTATCCACATTGGGACGAAAGCGACCCTAGGGAAGTCAATGTTTGCGTAATCATATTGCTAAGAATGCGCTGCAAACTGCTGTTTTCGTTCGTAAAACAGGAAAACTAGAAAAAAATGAATTTAGTTGAAAAAACCTCTTGCGGCTATCGGGTGATAACACTAGAACCCGTTTCAGCAGCGACGACATGGTCGGCGCGGCACTGACGAAGCGAAGCGAAGTCAGGGACCAAAATCGAGGTAATGCAAGCGGGGCGCGCTGAGAATTTTACGGCGCACTTGTTTTTGTTGTCTCAACGTTATTTGAAATTGATAGTTAACTGAAGAGATATGTGGGCGGTTTGGTTCATTCGATGGATCAACCTCGGCATATCGCGCTAGTAGAGTTTCGGCTCGATGATCTAGTGTCAGCTTCACTGTTTGGACGGCTTCTGACTACTTTGTAGTCTTTAGCACAACAAACAGAAGATGAATGATTTGAACAATCATTCGATGTGCAAAGGTTCGACGTCAAGGATAAGCAGTAATGCTTTTCAACTTGAGAGTTTGATCCTGGCTCAGAACGAACGCTGGCGGCAGGCCTAACACATGCAAGTCGAGCGCAGTCCTTCGGGACCGAGCGGCGGACGGGTTAGTAACGCGTGGGAATATGCCCTTCACTACGGAATAGCCTCGGGAAACTGAGAGTAATACCGTATACGCCCTTCGGGGGAAAGATTTATCGGTGAAGGATTAGCCCGCGTAAGATTAGATAGTTGGTGGGGTAATGGCCTACCAAGTCTACGATCTTTAGCTGGTTTTAGAGGATGATCAGCAACACTGGGACTGAGACACGGCCCAGACTCCTACGGGAGGCAGCAGTGGGGAATCTTGGACAATGGGCGCAAGCCTGATCCAGCCATGCCGCGTGTGTGATGAAGGCCTTAGGGTCGTAAAGCACTTTCGCCAGAGATGATAATGACAGTATCTGGTAAAGAAACCCCGGCTAACTCCGTGCCAGCAGCCGCGGTAATACGGAGGGGGTTAGCGTTGTTCGGAATTACTGGGCGTAAAGCGCACGTAGGCGGATTAGTCAGTCAGAGGTGAAATCCCAGGGCTCAACCCTGGAACTGCCTTTGATACTGCTAGTCTTGAGTTCGAGAGAGGTGAGTGGAATTCCGAGTGTAGAGGTGAAAT
>ENA-UZWX01000882-UZWX01000882.1-metagenome-genome-assembly--contig:-Day-4---50m-contig-882_pt3 | contig 29310 bp, 27 predicted proteins | sample MGYA00260347_ERZ794907 | MGnify/ENA metagenome assembly ERZ794907 | reverse complement strand
ATCGTAAATACAGCATCAATTGCAGGCAAGAAAGGACACGCAAATATGTCCGCTTATTGCGGTTCCAAGTTTGCTGCGGTTGGCATCACTCAGTCCTTAGCATTTGAATTAGCACCGAAAGCCATTCGGGTTAACGCTATTTGTCCTGGCATCGTGGGTACAGCAATGTGGCTAGAGCATCTGATGCCAATGAACACAACGGATGCTGATGAAAAAAATCGCACGTTTGAAGCCAATGTATCTCAAGAGATCCCGCTTGGCCGCCCACAATCGGTCGAGGATATGGGACAAGCTGCGGTCTATCTTGCGAGCGCAAAAAATATTACGGGAATAGCGTTGTCAGTATCCGGTGGAATCGAAATGAATTGAGGAGCGCCTAGCTTCTGTTAGTCTTTGGTAAATAGCTAACATATAAGTCATGCTGCTTCATTCTTGATCACCAAGAAAAACTTGCAGAAAAGAACTCAACACAATATAACAGAGGTGCGGTTTATGAAATTACAAGGTCAAGTCGCGATTGTGACCGCTGCAGGACGCGGCATCGGCAAGGGGATAGCACTGGCGCTTGCTACCGAGGGCGCTCGTCTCGTCGTTAACTCTTTTTCTGAAGAGACACTGGCAAATACTGTCGACGCGATTAAAGAATTGGGCGCAGAAGTGATCAGCCTAAGCGGCGACATTACCGACCCGCTAAAGATGATCGCTCTAAGAGATCTGGCATTGAGCGAATATGGCCAGATCGATATTTTGGTAAACAATGTCGGCGCTGGTCCCAAGCAATCTGAAAAACCGCCGGAACACGAACTGGGCTTAACCGCCTCGGTATGGGATGGCTTATATGGTCAAAATCTGAAACCCGTTGTATTGATGACCGAGGCTGTAATTCCTCATATGAAACAACGAAAGACCGGTAAAGTGATCCATATCTCATCTATAGCGGGTCGCACCTCACTCTCAGACAAAGCATTAAATTCTTTCGTTCACCCAGCCTATGGTGCGATGAAAGCGGCACTAATCAGCTATACGCAAACCCAAGCAGAAATGTTTGGGCCGTTTAACATCAATGTAAATGCGGTTTGTCCTGGCATCATTTATACAGACGCATGGAAGAGCGGCGCACAAAATGCCGTGCAAAACATTCCCGAATACAGCGGCATGGATCCTAGGGAATGGTTTGAAGGCATAGCAAAGGGACGTTATCCAGACATCTTCGATCGCACCCCACTAAGACGCGAGCAGACCGTTGAGGATATTGGCAATGCCGTAATATTCCTGGTGTCACAAGATTCGATGAATATTACCGGCCAATCGCTGATGGTTGACGGAGGAATGGTTAAGATCTAGCCAGCTCCTGATCATCTACTTTACAAATAATCGAGACTGCATTCTCACGCAATGAATTTGGGAATGTGATGGTGAGATTATTACCGTCGGCCTCAAGCTGGCAACCAGTCTTCAAGGTCATTGTCAGACCGTCACTGCTGACCGAAAGCGCATCTAACCGGATGCAATCGCTAAACTGCAGACTAGCAGAGGTTACCTGTGGGTCGGCGGTGAATTTCAATTCAAGTATATTTTGATTCAAACTACCAACCGTACTCCCCTTAAATCTTAACCGACACCAACCAACCGCATTGTCAGACTTGAGCCAATGGATTGTGAGGGGATGGTATTGATCAGTCCCGTGGAAACTTCGGCTTGAAGATTCGAGACCAATCATAAGGTTTGGCGAGAGATAAGCTTCCGCTTTACGCAGAGGATCAGACGAGATCTGCTGGCTGATAATTTGTGATTGTTCAAAGCTGGTTAATCTCTCTTTAATGTCAGGGTCGATAGCGACCGCCGAAAATGCCGCGATGGGGCCAAGACAAAAATCGTGACCGTGAACCAGATCGCTGGTTGATTGAGGAAATGGCGCCGCGCTCTTCTCGGTCACCGCCCAAATCCATAAACTCAGTGCTGACACATAGTGCTGCATATCCATGCCGTAGGATCGAGACCATGGGCCACATAAGTTTTTCATACCCGCATGATAAAAACGCGCAACATCTGCCCACAGGCGCGTATTTATTTCTCGGCCCATCTCTTCAAGGTCATCCGAAAAATTTTGCCAAAGTCCGAGGGCAAAAAAATTGATACCGTAATAAGTCGGGGAATTGTATTCAGCGAAGGCATTATGCTTACAAAACGCCTCCCTGATTTTATGCGCATAAGACAAACCTCGCGCCTGGATACTGGCGTCAACCAGATCGCCGGCTTCTATTTCGAGCCAGGCTTTCATTAACGCGATGTTTGTGTAGCCAGGCGGGACCCGGTTCACCGGTTCCCCTTCAATACATCTGATCAGCGCGGCATCTATGGCTGGCACCAGTCTCGTGAGCACCAAATGGCCTTCTAGTCTTCGCAGCAGCAACAAGATAGTGCCAACAAATTGCCGCCAGTTAGGATCGTAGTCTTTCCATATAACGGCGCCATCGGGCGGGTCAGATTCCTGCGGTGCACGTTTAAATGTGCCATGCCAAATTTTGCCAGGCGTGTTGTACTGACAGGCAAGCACATTGCTGACTATTTCCACTACACGCTTTATGCGGGCATCACGTTCGCCCGTTTGGAGCGACTCGAAAACCAATCCTAGCGCATACCAGAGAGACTCCCTGACCATATGCTGTTTTGGCTGGTCAGGATGTCTCAGCATGTGTCGATCATGGTCATAAAGTGAATCCATCCAGGCCATCGAAACCGCCATCAACGATTGAGCACCACTGTTCGCACTCAGCTGTCTTGAGGTTATTTCTCTGGTTGTCTTACTATGAATGTCGCTGGTCATTGTGTTGTTCACATTTTGAAGCTTCGACATCAGACTTCAATAAATCCTTTCACCTTGGTTCCGACTCATTCCGGATCGGCCGTTTTCATGCACCTACGCGTTGCAGTAAACAGTTCTGAATGTGCTAACTTCGCGATCTGATTTTCATCGGGCAAGCAATCGAGCGCCGCAAAAGCGAGCAGGTCAGGGTCCCGATCGCAAAGCAAAATGTCAAACGAAAGCCTATCACCGCCATACAACCCACGATGTATCATGTTCGCAGAAAAGATCAGGAGATCTCCCGCTTTGAGTGGCACTTTGACGCCTGTACTCAAATCATCTGACACAGCACAGCCGTTATTGGCTAACCGAACATCCTGCTCCTTGTTTGTATCCCATGCCACATGGCTTCCGGGAACGAATTCCATACCTGGCTCATCGCGAAGGGGAATACGAAAATGAATCACATTTATTCGCTGAATCATCTTCCGCTGATCTGCAATACTCATTCCATTGTATTGGATATCCCGGTGCCAATAATTTTTTTGATCAGGGTTGACCGGGTTGAAAAAGAGTTGGGTATTCATGAATGCAGGACCTTCAGGAATCAGCGCTGAGGCAAACTGCAACAGTTTTTCCTGGCAGACAAAGCTAAACAATGTCATGCGTTGATCTGAGGATAAATATTTTGTGCCGGTTAAGTAGGCGCTGTTTACCGCCTGTGATTCATAAAATTCTTTATGCGCTTCTGTCCACGCTTCATGAAAACTGATCAACACAGTTTCAAGTGTTTTCAATTTCTCGGTCGACACAAAGTTTTTACATAACACGTAACCCTTACTTTTATATTCGTTAATCACTTTTAAATAGCTTCCGCTTTGATTAATTGTGGTTTTAGAAAATCGGGTGAGACAGCGCGCATATGCTCCGTTAGCCTAAACTTGGCACAACCGTCATTCATATATGCGAGCACTATTTCCTGCTCTGAGTCCTTCGCATGATGACAGAACCGTTCACTGTGACAGCCATGGACCGATAGGCGTTGCGCTTTAAAGCTGCCACCTGGATACGGGTTATTTTCAAGCCTATACGGTATCCTAAATCTGTCCCACAAGACAGAAATTGAGACGAGACATGACAACCCTATGCGATCCTTTCTGCCGCGACCGATCCGTAAACATTCCCTTCAAGAACCTGAAAAACCTCTTAGCCTAGTGCAGATCACACCCACTTAAATCACCCAACGAGCAGCTATTGCAATGACGATGGCGATGGCGATGGCGTGCCTCTCATGTCTGCAGACGTCGTGTTTCTTTTTAATCCACATTAGCATAATGTGCACTTTGGTATTTAGCGTCAGGATCAAGCTGTGGAACTCGTTTATCAGGAAAACCAACAACTCGCTGAGGGACCCCTCTGGCACGATGGCTACCTTTACTGGGTCGACATTAAAGCTTGCAAGCTCCATCAACTCAATCTTGATACACGTGAGCACAGGGCTAGACATTTTCCTCAGCAGCTCACGAGCATTGCGCCAACGCGCAGCGGCGAATTCGTGGTCACAACCCGTGACGGCGTAGCCGGATTAGCTGACTTTGATGCAAGCCTGAAGTTACTTGTTGATATCGAAGGCTCGATACCCACCAACAGATTTAATGACGCAAAAGTCGACAGCTATGGCAACCTGTGGGCTGGCTCAATGGACGACGAAGAAACCAACGCGACGGGAACACTCTATCGGATTGATAACAACCTGACTGTCTCAACAGAGGATACTGGCTACCACATTACAAACGGCCCTGCATTTTCGAGAAACGGGGAGTTCCTTTACCACACTGATTCTGTGCTCAAGAAAATTTATCGCTTCGGGTTATCCAAGGATGGCATCACAGACAAGCAGCTGTTCATTGAACTCGGACCTGAGCACGGCCACCCGGACGGAATGACAGTAGATGATCAGGGAAATATCTGGGTTTGTGAGTACGGGGGTTGGGGTATTTCAACATTTGATTCAACAGGCAAATATTTAAACAAGATTGAAGTGCCAGTAGCCAACGTCACTAGCTGCTCTTTTGGTGGGAAGAATCTTGATACCTTATTTATCACCACAGCAGCTCAAGGGCTTACCGAGGCAGAGCTAGCACAACAACCCCTTGCTGGCAGTATATTTCAGACCCAGCCCGGGGTTACCGGCGTTGCCTCGCATCTCTTCAATCACTAGGGCTGCATATTACGTCAGGCAACCACTGATCACGATATTCTCTAAACCCTTGAAGCAATCCAGTGATTGTTTAATCGCTCGGCAATTAGGCTAATTGTCGAGTGCCGGTACAACAGCTAAACATTCAAACGTCATACCCGCATTTTCTTGTAATCGTTTTATCAGCACATCGCCCATGGCGGTAGAAGGCGTCCAAACACCTCCCTCTGTCTCAAGTTCATCTTGAGCGAGACAAATTGCACTTTCCGCCAACATTTTACATGTGGCGCCATAACCAGGATCCTTGTCGCCTGTCACCTTAACTTTAACACTCGCGGCATTACCGTCTTTGTTCACACCCTTTGCAAACAATTCAATATTAAAAAAGCCCGCCTCAATCGTCTCCCGGCTTGGTCCTTCTCCTGGTGCGGGAAGCATTGGTTTTGCTAATGCCCTTGTTGGATCAAATGCAGAAACCAGCCCCATCAATACCGAGGCACCGGCAATCGCCATGGCTTTTAGATAACCCGCTGGACCATCACCCACCGCCATNNGTCCATTGTCTGAAGTCATGATCGTAACTTGCGCCCATCTGATCCTGCTTGTCAGTGCCGGGTGGCGTATTCACTGGATTAAGAGAATATGGGTCGGCCAAAAGTCCTCGTAGCGAAGGATCAGTTTTCATCTCCTCCATCATATTCATCATACTGGCAACCGTTCCGCCACTCATGCCGCCTTTTGTTTCTCCGATACGACATTTGACTTCCCGAGCATAGGTGCCATGATTTTTTTGCATCTCCGCTTGAGCAAAATGAACGCCCAAGTCCGAAGGTATGCTATCGAACCCGCAGGTATGCACAATTTTGGCACCCGTGCTCTGTGCTGTTGTTTCATAAAGATCAATCATCCGGCGCATCCATTGAACCTCACCGGTTAAATCACAATAGTGGGTACCATTTATTGCGCACGCTTTGACTAGCTCATTACCATACATTGCATAGGGGCCAACGGTCGTACACACAACACGGGTTCTCTGTGCGAGGTCTGTCACCGAGCTTTCGCTGTTACTGTCGGTCACGATAAGCGGTATCGAATCCGCATCATCACCCGCCACGTTACGGGCGACACTTTCCAGTTTGTTCTGGTTACGCCCGGCAATTGCCCATTTCAGGTCACTGGTCAAACCATAACGATTGTAGACATATTCAACCAACAACTGACCGGTAAAGCCCGTTGCACCAAGGAAAACCACATCAAACTCTTTTTCATCACTCATACTTTTTCCAAACTACCCTATGATACGTATTGCGTTTTCGACAAGTTTAAACGACCGAGTAACAGACTGACAGGACGTCAATGAAATGTATTTAGAACACACATGAAACGGTGCTAAGTAGAGAGCGAAACGGCCTCTTCAGGCTCTGGTGCTAAGCCCCTTTTGCAACAAGGCTTCTTTGCAGGGGCCGAAAGACATTCTATGAATGGGACTGGGACCCTGCTTTTTCAGCGCGTCAAGATGCTGAGGGGTTGGATAACCTTTGTGTTTGGCGAGCCCATAACCGGGATACCGTGCATCCATCTCGACCATTTCCCGATCACGCGCAACTTTTGCGATAATCGATGCCGCCTTGATTGCGTCGAACTTTGAATCTCCCTTGATCAGCCATTCGGAAGGACAAGCAAACATCGGTGTTCTGTTTCCATCTACCACAACAAAATCTACCTGGCCATTGAGACCTGCCACTGCTCTCTGCATCGCCAGCAAACTTGCTTGGAGAATATTAATTTCATCAATTTCCTCGACCTCGGCACGAGCAATACAAAAACTTTGCGCTTTTTCTTTAATTTCAAGGTCGAGTACTTCTCTCTTTCTCTCTGACAGTGCTTTTGAGTCGCGAAGTCCGGGAATGGTGCGAAAAGTATCCAATACTACCGCTGCCGCTACAACAGCACCTGCCAGTGGTCCACGCCCCACTTCATCCACACCTGCACAAAACTCTCGCCAATACATTCAATCTACCCGCTTATCACACAGCGTCAATATCGCCGTTGCGGCGACTTCACCGGAACTGCGTTTCAGATCAGCATGAATGCTTGCAAACCGTTTCATCAGCTCTGGGTGCTCTTCATCTTCCAGAAGTTCAAGCAGCGCATTCGCCAACGCTTCCGGTGTAGCGTTCGACTGCAGGTACTCGGGTACAATTTTTTCATTTGCCAGAATATTCGGTAAAGCAAAGTGTTTGATTGAAACTATTCGTGAGACAACAGCATAAGTCAGCGATCCTAATCTGTAAGACATCACCATCGGGCGTCTTAACAACATCGCTTCCAGCGTTGCAGTGCCTGAATTCACCAATACGGCATCTGCCGCTAACATCGCCGTTTGTGACTCGCCCATCACAAGCTTAATGTGAAGCTGCGGTGCATGCTGTTTGATCAGGCCCGCCATCTGAGCATGCCGCTTCTGGTTCGCGGCGGGAATGATGAAACAGGACCCGGGCTTTTGTTCAGAAATTATTTGTGCAGCCATTAGGAAATCGGGCGCGGACAATTTGACTTCGCTGCCTCTGCTTCCTGGCAACATCGCGATAACCGGCGGCTCCTGGATCGCTGCTTCAAATCGTAAATCTAACTTTTTCCTCGCCTCAGCCTTAGCATCGATTCGCTGCACTTCTGATATCTCATCCGCCTTTGGATGACCCACAAATTCGACATTGATGCCGTTGTCACGATAGATCTGCGTTTCAAAAGGGTAGAGGGTCAGCATTAGATCAAGATTACGTCTCAGGCTTTTAATGCGTCCCCTGCGCCAGGCCCACACAGAGGGTGAGACATAGTGGACTGTTTTTATGCCACGTTTCTTCACCATGCCTTCGAGCAAGCCATTGAAAAAGTTAAAATCAATACCGATAAAGCAATCAGGCGCAATCTGTGTGATTCGGTCACGGGTGCCGAGTAGTATACGGAGTAATGACGGTAGTCGCCTGATCGGATCGACAAATCCGTTAACCGATAGATCTTCGATATCGGTCCAGCTTTCAAGCCCTGCGGCAATCATCTGGGGACCACCGATGCCAACAAACTTGGCCTTGGGGTAGACCTGCTTAATGGCAAGAATGAGCGGAGCGCCGAGATTGTCGCCGGAAAGTTCACCAGCGACTAGCGCGATAGTCAGATCCTGCTCACTCAGGAGACTTTTTGTTCCGCACATGTCAGAAGCGTTGAGCAGGCAAGTTTATCACCGACGTAGGCTTTACCTGATGCCTTGAGCCAATGATTTCGCAGGTTCACAATCTCGACCTCTAGTCTGAGTTGATCGCCTGGAACAACGGAATGTTTAAATTTGGTTTTATCTGTCCCTGCAAGATAATAAATGTAACCGTCGTCTAACGTTCTGTTTCGACTTTTGAATGCAAGGATTCCTGATACCTGCGCCAGCGCCTCAACAATCATCACCCCGGGGAAAACTGGGGAATTTGGAAAGTGGCCAGTGAACTGAGGTTCATTGATTGTGACATTCTTAATCGCGACGATCCGTTTATCCGCTTCGAATTCAAGCACACGATCTACTAGCAAGAACGGGTAGCGGTGCGGCAATAAATTCCAGATGTCTGTTACTTCCATTTTGACTCTAATCCTCGTACCCGTTTAACTAAATCGTCCAGCTTCTTAAAAGCCACAATACTTCGTTTCCAATCTCGACTGACCATCAGTCCAGTACCAGAAGAATAACGTCCTTTCTCTTTAATTGACTGGCTGACCAAAGACTTCGCTGTTATCTCAACCTGGTCCGCGATTTCAATGTTATCAATGATGCCGACCGCACCACCGATCAAACAGTAAGCACCAATTTTGGTGCTCCCGGCTATCGCCGTGCAACCGGAGATCGCTGTATTAGCACCCACCTCGGTGCCGTGGCCGATCTGAACCTGATTATCCAGCTTAACACCATCACCAATAACCGTGTCATTCAAGGCCCCACGGTCGATTGTTGTTCCAGCGCCGATCTCAACATCATTGCCAATCCTGACACCATAGACCTGTGGAATTTTAACCAGCGCGCCTGTGGCGCCATCAAATTCAAAACCAAACCCGTCCGCCCCGACTATCGCGCCAGCATGAACGATGACACGATCACCGAGCCGTACATCATGGTACAAGGTCACATTGGGGTTTAATCTGCAGTCCGCGCCTATTTTCGTTCCGCGACCAATGACACACCCTGCACCGATAACACTACCAGCGCCAATCACGACGCCACCGTCGATCACAGCATTTCCACCGACGGTGACACCCTCGGCGAGTCGCGCATCTGGGTGAATCACAGCGGAAGCATGCACATTGCCATCGGGCAAAGGCTCAGGATCAAACAAAGCCGCCACACGTGCCCAGGTTAGTCTAGGTTGGGGAGAAATAATGGCAGGAAGACGACAACCATCAGCATCTTCGCTCCTAAGAACGATGGCGCCAGCTGATGACTCTTCAAGATGTTTTTTGTAACTGGCGCTAAATAGAAAGGTCAACTCGGAGGCTGACGCATCAACCAGATTAGCGATGCCACTAATCTCGACTGATCCATCACCTACGATTTCAAGGTCTAGCCTCTGGGCTATTTCCTTTAGATTGATAACCGATCTCCGTCTTTAAAGGTAACACCTCTCGACCAGAGAGAAGGAATTACCGGGAATTCATCTGAATGCCCTTCTTTTTTGTGCTACTGCTTCGCGTCAATCATGTTGAGCTTTTCAGTCACCTTACGGGTGATGTCATATAGATCACCCACGTAAAGTGCCGCTTGACGGGGCAGAATGATGTCGTAGTCATCACTTAAAACAATCTCGTTGATGGCAGACTGGACGCGTTGATCAATACCCGCGAAGAGTTCCTTTTGACGCTCTTCAATCGATCTTTGAAGCTTTTGACGTTCATAGACAAAATCATTATTGATAGATTCAATCTGCTGCTGAACCTTGCGCTTTTCTGCTTCACTCATGACTTCGCCGTCTTTTTGCATTCTTTCAAGCAAAACAGCGGCGTCTGTTTGAAGCTTCTTAATAGACTCCTGTTCTCTGGTGAACTCACCAGAGATTTGCGCTGAGATCTTCTTGGCACTCTCAGAGTTCAATATGGCCGATTGAACGTCAACCACCGCCAATTTTACTTCAGCAAGGGCCGCAGGTGCCGCGCCCAGAAACGTAAGCGCTGTTAAAACAGCCAGAATGCGTTGTTTGATCTGCACAGAAAATTCTCCTCAGGTGCTCAATATTATGTTTTTTGTGTCATTTTTCCCGGCGATGTTTTCAACCCGTGTCTCACCGCCAAAAACTACCCGAACCACCCAGTCAATCCGAGCGTCCGATTCAGAGGAGCGGATGTTTACACATCCACAGCAGCGATTCAATGACATATTTCTCGATCTAGCCTTAATACGTCTCGCTTAATCCAACATCCCCATATTTTTCCCTCGTCCAGAGGCTGGAACCTTATTTACTGGAAAAATTCTAGGGCCAAACGGCAAAAAGTGTTCCAGAGAGTTTCCAATACGCGCTGCCTCAACGGTGCTCGTCCGAACCTAGAATGTTTTGCCGAGTTCAAATTGGAAAACCTCAGCTTCATCGCCGGGCTTTTTATTAAATGGCGTTGATAAACTGAAGCTGATGGGGGCAAAGCCCGTGATCCAGGTCACCGCTATACCGGCAGAATAACGTAATTCACCATTATCAAGATCGTAGCAAACTTCGCTAACAGGGGCGCAATTAGTATTGAAAACATTACCTGCATCGACAAAGAGTACCGACTTAATCTGTCTTTGATCCTCAATAAATGGCAGCGGGAACAACACCTCAGCGGTCGCTTCCATTAGCAAGTTTCCACCAATGGGATCAATTCTACGAAACGTGTCATTAGGCGCGGGCGTTGATCTAGGACCCAACGTGTTCGTTTCATAACCTCTAACCGAGCCAAACCCTCCCGAATAGAAATTCTTGTAAAAAGGATAAGTTTCCGTGCCGCCATAAGCGTCACCATACCCTAACTCGGTTTTTAGTCGCAGCGTCAGGCCCCGCACCAAAGGAAAGAAAATCTGTCCGTTATAGTTAATTCGGTAGAACTCAAGCTCACTACCGGGGACTGACATTTCAAAAGAAATCGATTGAGACCGACCACCTGTTGGCAGCAACCCCCGATTGAGCGCAGACATCTGGTAGGACGCTGANNAGGGTGATCAAATTAAATTTATTCCCCTCACGGTCAAGAAAATCTGAAATTTCCTGCGCTGGAACAACACCTTCTTTGATTTTCGTGTTTTCGTAGCCAACACTCATGCCTACCCGCGATACTTCGCTGATAGGATAACCAAAATTAACACTGCCACCGAACGAGTCTGTAGAGAACCTGGCGATATTCCGCTCATCATAATCGCTGCTTCTATAAAACACAGAGTAACCACGACTCACACCGTCGACGGTGTAGTACGGATCAAAAAATGAGAAATTATATGAGGTCTGGAACCGGCTGTGGTTAACACCCACGTTCACACTGTTACCCGTGCCAAACACATTATTTTGTTGATAACTGGCACCGAGGATGATGCCGGTAATTTGGGCGTAACCCAATGTTGCGGACACAGAGCCGGTCGGTTGTTCTTCCACGGTGTAATCGACATCGATTTGGTCGTCAGACCCGGCAACTGCTGGCGTCTCAACGTTAACTTCCTGGAAAAAACCTAAACGCTCAAGTCGTACCTTGGAGTGCTCGATGGCGGAAGTTGAAGCCCAGCCACTTTCAAGCTGACGCATCTCACGACGTAACACCTGATCCTGGGTAATGGTGTTACCTCGAAAGTTAATTCGCCGCACATAGGCACGATTACCCGCATCCACGAAGAATTTTACGATAACGCCATCACCGGCGTCGTTGACAACAGGTTGCCCGGTTGCACTCGCAAACGTGTAGCCAGCATTACCCAGCGCTGTTTCAATCCGCTCTTCAGAGATAGTCATCAACTGTCTGGAAAACACCTGCCCTTCCCTGACCAGCAATAAACCCCGGATGCCAGCCTCAGGCACATCGTGCAATTCACCAGCGATATCCACTTCAGTGACAGAGAACCGCTCTCCTTCGGTCACGTTAATCGTTATGTAGATGTCTTCTTTGTCCGGTGAAATAGATACCTGAGTAGAATCGACCGTAAAGTTAAGATAACCGCTATCGAGGTAGAAGGATTCTAACGTTTCGAGATCGCCCGTTAACTTCTCTCTCGAATACTTATCGTCCTTGGTATAAAAGGAAAGCAGCGAAGGAAGTTTTAACTCAAGTGCCTCTAATAACTCTTCGTTGTCAAAAACTTTATTACCAACAATGTTGATGTGCTGAATACCCGAAACATTACCTTCGGTGACATTGATTTTTAAGGCCACTCGATTACGTGGCAATTCTTCAACGTCCGCGACGATCTTTGCTCCGTATCGGCCCTGCGAGACATACTGCCGCTCGAGATCGGTTCGTATGTGCTCCAGCGTTACCTTTTCGAAGATTTGACCCTCTGATAATCCGGAGTTACTCAATCCCTCAAGCAGCGCTTCGCTTTTGATTGCTTTGTTTCCCTCAAGCTCTATCGAAGCAATAGAAGGACGTTCCTTGACAAGAATCACCAATACCGAACCGTCTCGACCTACCTGTACATCGTCAAAAGATCCCGTTTTAAACAAGTCCGCGATGAGGGTACGAATACCGGTTGAGTCGACGTCATCTCCGACCCCAAACGTTAAGGCAGAGAAAACGGTACCCGCAGAAACCCGTTGTAACCCCTCAACCCTAATATCGGAGATGGTAAAGGCGAGAACGGGCATTGAAACAAGTGCAGTAGAAAGCACGAGTGCAAAACCAAGGAAAAAGCGTCGAATCATACACATAGACCAGCTAAGCACCATCAGACTCACCAGAGCCTCATTAAATCATTGTAAAAAGCGAGCATCATGATACCCACAATAAAGAACATTCCCATCTGCAATCCCCACACCTGCACTTTCAGTGGGACGGGTTTGCGTGTAATTAATTCAAACAGATAATAAACCAAGTGACCGCCATCAAGTACCGGTATTGGCAAAAGATTTAATACCCCAAGGCTGACACTCAATAACGCAAGAAATCTTACAAACTGTTCTAGCCCTGATTTTGCCGTATCTTTTGCTACAGTGGCGATAGTGATCGGGCCACTCAAATTTTTCGCGGAGATATCGCCGGTAATCATCTTACCCAGGGATCTCAGCGTGAAGGTCGTTAGCGACCAGGTTTCGTTGATCGCAGGCACCAGTGCAGTATAAAACGGATACGAAACTGTTCGTTGCATCTCGGGCGGAAACTCAACTGGCGCGACGCCTGCACCAACGTAGCCGGTGACTTTACCGCCGAGCTCACGTTGCTCCGGTGTCACTAAAATACTGAGCGTTTGTACCTGTTTGTTATCCAGCGTTCTGGCAACTGTCATATCAAGGGTCTGCGCTGGGTTTGCCTGAACAATTTCAACCCAATGCGCCCAGTCTACAATCTCGACCCCATCAATCGCCGTGATACGGTCATTCACCTGCAAGCCAGCGCGGATCGCCGGTTTGCCGTCAAGCAATAAACCAAGAACGGCAGGCGTTGCCGGGTACTGTAAACGCAATCCGAGGTTAGACGCGGGTCTTGGCTCGTCTTCGCCGCGCAACCAGTTATCTACCTGAATGCGATAATCAACCCCTGCAGAACTCGGATAGGGACTCATTGAGAATCCGGTTGTTCCGGGTTCGAGTACCGTGATGNNTGATATCGCCCGTATCACCTAATCGATTGAACAATTCCAGATTTACATCTGCCCAGGTCTGGGTCCGCTCACCGTCGACCGCGATGATTTCTTGTCCGGACACAAGACCGGCTTTGGTCGCCATAGACTCATCGGACATGTCACCGAGAATGGGCGCTATGCCGCTAATCCCGGTCGCAAACAACAGCCAATAAGCGACAATCGCCAACAGGAAATTTGCCATCGGACCTGCCGCCACAATCGCGATGCGCTGCCAGACAGGTTTTCGATTAAACGCGAGGTGTTTCTGGTCATCGGGAACAAACCCTTCCCGCTCGTCCAGCATTTTGACATAACCGCCAAGAGGGATGGCCGCCACAGCAAATTCCGTACCCTCGAGTTTTTGGTTACTACGACTCTGAACAACCTGATCGTCTGGCACGGGCACATCGGCAGGCGCTGGACCTCTTTTTAAGTAAATCGGTTTTCCAAATCCAACGCTGAAACGCAGTACATGCACTTTGCACATACGCGCCACCCAGTAGTGCCCGAACTCGTGAAAAGTCACAAGAATCGAAAGGGTTAAAATTAGCGCTGCAACGCTTTGAACCACTTCAAGCATTTTCTCTCCGCCCAGGTCTGTCTCGCTCACACTTTATTTGTTCGATCAGTCGCAACGCAGACTTCCTTGCACCAGCATCAATCGTGAGTACTTCATCAATGGTCGCGGGTTCAGCATCCGCGGTATCGTCAAGCACAGTTTCGTTCACTATTGGGATATCAGCAAAGCCAATAAGTTCATCTAAAAAAGCCTGAACAGCAATTTCATTGGCTGCATTCAAAGCAATCGCGTAGCTCTGAGGGCCTTCCGCCGCTCGCCTCGCCAATAAAAGGCAAGGAAACCTGACTAAATCTGCAGCCTCAAATTCCAGTTTACTCATCGCCATAAAATCAAGTGCAGGTACACCGGAATCAATTCGCTCAGGCCAGGCCAGCGTATGCGCGATGGGCGTTCTCATATCGGGCTGTCCCATTTGTGCAACCACCGCGCCATCATTGTACTCGACCATGGAATGAACAACACTCTGGGGATGGACCACAAATTCGATCTGGTCAGGAGAAACATCAAACAGCCACCTAGCCTCGATAAGCTCTAACCCTTTGTTCATCATTGTCGCCGAGTCAACAGAGATCTTCTGACCCATACTCCAATTGGGATGAGCACAGGCTTCCGTGGGCGTGACATCGACAAAACTTTCAAGAGAGCGACGCAGAAAAGGTCCACCGGAACCGGTAAGCATAATTTTTCGTACACCACTGGCGTGGGAGCTCGCACCGTTGGCGAGACACTGAAATATCGCATTATGCTCACTGTCGACCGGCAACAGCGTCGCCTCGTTCTTCACAACGGCTTCCATGAACAACCGGCCGCTCATGACCAGCGACTCCTTGTTCGCCAGCAAAATTTTCTTTCCTGCTTCTACAGCTGCCATGGTGGGTTTCAAACCCGCACCACCGACGATCGCAGCCACCACGTCATCAACATCGCCGTGACTCGCAACATGACTCAGACCCGCATCACCAGAAAGCACCTCGGTGCCCAAATTTTGATTCTGTTTCAGCAATTCCCTCAATTTCGCAGCAGCTTCATCGTTTCGCATCACGGCAAAACGAGGTTTAGTTGCCAGACACTGCTCGAGCATTTTTTCCACGTTGCTGTTTGCTGTTAGCGCAAACACATTAAACGCAGATTGATTGAGCCTGATAACCTCGAGCGTGCTGATACCTATGCTACCGGTAGCACCGAGAATCGTAACCTTTCGCCTGATATCCGCCACCTAGTACCAACCGTAAATCAGGATGAATAACGCGAAAGTCGGTGCGGCAGACAACAAACTGTCAATTCGATCTAGAATCCCGCCATGACCCGGCAAGAGCGCACTCGAGTCTTTTATCCCTCGGTGTCGTTTAAACATACTCTCGACCAAATCACCAAGCACCGAAACAATAACAATAGCCACGCAGGCAAGCACGAAGACGAGACCTCTAGCACTCATAAAATCAGGCTTGCCCATCCACAGGCACATGGCGATAGCGAGTAACGTGGCAAAGACTATCCCACCATAAACGCCTGCCCATGATTTTCCGGGACTGACCTTCGGCGCAAGTTTCGTTTTGCCAAATGCTCGCCCGCTGAAATAAGCCCCGATATCAGCACCCCATATAAGGAAGAACAAGAGCAGTATGAGAAACTCACTATCCGCAGATTGTTTCAACTCGACCAGCCCAACGTAACCGGGTACGAGCATAAAAATGCCGATGATCGATCTGGCTATTTTGCTCGACCAAAAGTGCGTTAACGAGGGGTAGTTTATGACTAGCACAAACGCGCATAGCCACCAAAGCACACCGGGAACAAGAATGAACATTGGGTTGACCAACGTTGCCGCGCCATAAAACATCAAAGAAACAACCGCGTAAATTACCCGGTGTTCGCCCTCGAATCCGGCCAGCTTAGCCCATTCCCAAGCCGCCAGTGAGAGCACAATGATTAGAAAAGCAGAGAACTGCAGAAGCGGAAGAAAGAACACACAGCCTATCGCTATCGGCGCGAGGATCAGAGCTGTGATGATTCTTTGTTTTAGCATGTTGATCTTTGCGTGCCATTAAAATGTGAGAGGCAGAGAATCCGAATTACATTTCCATCAAATCTGTTTCTTTAGCGTCTAGAGATCCATCAACATCTTTGATCTTCTGATCTGTCAATTTTTGGATCATCTCTTCACCCTTGCGTTCTTCGTCTTCTGTTATTTCTTTTTCTTTTAACAGTTCTTTCAAATACGCATTGGCATCACGTCTGATGTTTCGAATGGAAATTCGCGCGTTTTCAGCTTCGGCCTTCGCAACCTTTGTCAGGTCCCGGCGATTTTGTTCTGTTAGCGGCGGCATCGGCAGTCTGATTTTATCGCCAGATGTTGCCGGGTTTAATCCAAGATCAGATTTTAATATTGCTTTTTCGACAACCTGAATCATGGGTTTCTCCCATGGCGATACGGCGAGGGTTCTGGCATCTTCGACCGTAATGTTCGCCACCTGATTCAAGGGCGTTGGCGTACCATAATAATCAACATTGATCCCGTCCAACAATTTAGGGTGGGCGCGACCCGTTCGAATGCGCGCAAAAGCAGCATCAAGCGCTACCAATGATTTGGACATCCGTTCGTCTGCGTCACTTTTCACATCATCTAACACGGGGAAACACCTCTAAACTTTTAATACTCTGAATTCAAATCTTCTATTCGACAAGATCTACCGATGTAATCAAGGTCCCTTCATCATGACCCATGATTACGTTTCGTAATGCGCCACTTTGCTCCATGGCAAAAACCCTAACAGGCATATCGTGATCACGAACTAAACAAATCGCTGTCAGATCCATCACGCCTAACTGCCGCTCGAGGACCTCATCGTAGCTTAAGCGATCATACTTTGTCGCGGTCTTATCTACCATGGGATCTGCGGTATATACACCATCAACTTTAGTCGCTTTGAGGACGAGATCCGCATTAATTTCGATAGCGCGAAGGCACGCGGCGGAATCTGTTGTGAAAAAAGGATTGCCTGTGCCAGCAGCGAACAACACCACGTCGCCGCCTTCAAGGTTTCGGATGGCGCGCCGACGGTCATAGTGCTCAACTACGCCGCTCATGGGAATCGAGGACATCACCACGGTGTGAATATTTGCACGTTCCAATGCATCACGCATGGCGAGTGCGTTCATCACGGTGGCTAACATACCCATGTGATCACCGGTTACCCGGTCAAGTCCCGCGGCACTGAGCGCAGCGCCACGAAACAAATTACCGCCGCCTATCACAAGACCCACCTGAATTCCGATACCAACCAACTGACCGATTTCCAGTGCCATACGGTCCAGCACCTTCGGATCAATTCCAACCCCGCCAACACCCAGCGCTTCACCACTCAGTTTCAGTAATATTCGCTGGTAGGGTGAAGAGTGTTTGGTCGCCATATTGTTATCCCTGTGTGATGTCTGCTCTTATTGCGGGTTACTTCCTTTGAAAAATGCTTACTGACCTAACTGGCTTGCAACTTCGGCGGCAAAATCAACTTCTTCGACTTCGATACCTTCACCGACTTGGAAGCGCACAAATTTCACCACAGATGCGCCTTCTTTCTTCAATAACCCGCCAATTCTGGTGTCCGGATCCTTCACAAAAGGCTGTTCAACCAAACTGATTTCGGAAAGAAATTTCTTAACGCGGCCACCCACCATTTTTTCTATAATTTCAGGGGGTTTGCCGCTTTCCGCTGCCTGAGCAACATAGATGTCTTTCTCCGCAGCGATAACTGCTTCAGGCACGTCAGCTGTATTCACATACTGTGGCTGCGGATCAGCAGCGGCAATATGCATGGCAACATCCTTGCCAAGTTCTTCGTTGCCCCCTTCCAATACAACAAGCACACCAATCTTACCGGTTGTGTGCAGGTATGGCGTTACAGCGCCTTCAACGACTTCAATTCTTCTGATGGAAACGTTTTCACCAATTTTTTGCACCAGCTCTTCGCGTGTTTTTTCAAAACCGTTATCGAGCAGAGTCTGGACATCAGCAGATTTGCTGGAGAATGCAGCGTCAGTTACCGCCGAGACAAATTCCAGAAAATTGCTATCTTTTGCCGCAAAATCGGTTTCGCAGTTCACTTCTACCAATACGCCTGTATCGCCTTCGACTTTAAGACTAATCTTACCATCAGCCGCGGTTCGCCCAGCTTTTTTAGCCGCTTTCATGCCACTCGACTTGCGCAAATTTTCTATCGCCAGCTCGGCATCGCCTTCAGCCTCAACCAATGCTTTCTTACAATCCATCATGCCGAGACCTGTACGCTCTCTTAGATCTTTAACCATTGCAGCTGTAATCGCAGCCATCTTGATTTCTCCTGTTCGGTTCTTTCTATCTGATTTTATAGCCGGCCTCGGTGCTTGTGCTCAGGAAAATACTGACGCACACAATTCCACCGCCGACGGGGATTCGTTTTTGAAAAAGTTTGCCTGAATCTAAGCAAGCTGTCGAAGCATTGCCTCAAATTTGAGATACGCCCTTTTGCGCTGTATTGCTGTTGGGAATACTACAAATCTGAGGCTGCTAACCCGGTGAGTATTACTCAGCCTTAGGTGCTTCTTCTGCTGCCGCTTCTTCNNAGCTTCGGGCGCTGGGTCGCTTGATGCCGCTTCTTCAGCAGAGGCTTCTTCAGTTGCCGTCACTTCAACAAACTCATTTGCCGCACCAGGACCTTCAAACTCGCTTTTTCCTTCGATGACAGCATCGGCAACCGCTTCAACAAATAATCGAATTGAACGAATAGCATCATCGTTACCAGGAATCACGTAGTCGACGCCCGCTGGATTGCTGTTTGTGTCCACGATTCCAACCACGGGAATGCCGAGTTTATTCGCTTCGGTGATGGCGATTCTTTCATGATCAACGTCGATCACAAATATAATATCAGGAAGACCACCCATATCTTTAATGCCACCTAGACTGTTCTCGAGCTTGTCGAGATCTCTCTGACGGGATAGGGCTTCTTTTTTGGTGAGTTTCTCGAAAGTACCATCTTTCTTTTGGCTTTCGAGATCGCGGAGTCGGCGGATAGACTGTCTGATTGTCTTGTAGTTGGTGAGCATGCCACCCAACCAACGCTTATCAACGTATGGCATGCCACAGCGGCTTGCCTGTTCGCGGACAACCTTGCCAGCACTCCGTTTAGTGCCTACAAACAGCACTTTGTTACGCTTGGATGCTGTCGAGCCGATATACCCTAGCGCTTCATTAAGCGCAGGGACGGTTTGCTCGAGATTGATGATGTGAATGTTGTTCCTGGCTCCAAAAATGAATTCTTTCATTTTCGGATTCCAATACCTGGTCTGGTGACCAAAATGTGCACCTGCTTCTAGCAGTGCACTCATAGATACGCTAGCCATAATTACCTCAATTGTGAGTTTGGGTTAAGCCTCCACATACCCCATAATCCAACTCTTTTTCCGGACTTCCCATCGCAGATTAAGAGCACCCGAACTATGTGACGGTGTGTGTGAGAATTTTTAGTTTGTTTCGACTCGTTCCCCGAGTCGGCGCGCTTTATACCATAGTGACGCAATTAATCCAACTTTTTCAGTGATTTGGCCCTTATTTCGTCTCCATATTCTGCTATAGTCCGCCGCCAGAGCCATCAGCGGTTTTNNCCATCAACTTTTTCGAACAAAGAGCCATCCGTGATTTTGGAAGAGAATCATCGGCTGTTTTGACAGAAAACTGATAGCGGTTTTGCAAAAGAACCATCAGCCTTTTTTTAAAAGAAAACCGTCTGCGGCTTGCCATATCATGACCTGAATCAAGAGATGTTCCAGAGACAATCACCCTATGACAATTAACATTAAAACCCCTGACGAAATCGAAAAAATGAGAACTGTCGGCGCTATGGCCGCAGAACAACTCGAAATGATTGAGGAATATATTAAGCCGGGCGTCACAACCGGTGAGCTCGATCGAATCTGTCATAACTATACCTTGGACGTCCAAAAAGCGATTCCAGCGCCTTTAAACTACCGAGGGTTTCCAAAATCAATTTGCACCTCGGTTAATCACGTGGTCTGCCACGGCATTCCCAACGATGAGAAAGTCCTTAAGAATGGCGATATCGTCAACATCGACGTGACCTTGATTAAAGATGAGTATCACGGTGACACCAGCAAAACCTTTATCGTCGGCAAGGGCAGTGTTCTTGCTGAGCGCCTGACCGCTGCAGCAAAAGAATGCATGTACAGAGGTATTCGCCAGGTAAAACCAGGTGCCAGACTGGGCGACATCGGGCACGTGATACAAACCTATGCGGAAAAGAATCGATATTCAGTGGTTAAGGAGTATTGCGGTCATGGCATCGGCAAAATCTTCCACGACGAGCCACAGGTTCTGCACTACGGCAAACGGGGCACCGGCGCCGAACTCAAAGCCGGCATGACATTTACCATTGAACCGATGATCAATGCGGGAAAAGCTGCGGTGAAATTGCTGCCTGATGACTGGACCGTTGTCACCAAAGATCACAAACTAACGGCGCAGTGGGAGCACACTATACTCGTCACGGAAACCGGTTATGAAATCTTTACCCACCGCAGTGACGACACGATCGAGCGAATAACCTAGTTAACAATTCACATTAGAGAATACTCAGATCACCTATGGCGTCTAAAATCAATCAGGTTACACCGGTTGCTCAACTGCTATCCCAACTCAACGAAGATCTCAAATCGTGCAAGGAAAATGTACCTGTTTTTAAACAGGTGCTTGAGGCAAACAAGGCTTCGGTTGAAAAAGGTTTTTACGACGGTACGCCTGCTGAATCGCTGATTCTCGAGCGAAGTACACTTGTTTCTGGCGTTCTCAAGCTTGCTTGGCAACAGTTCAAGTGGCAGGAGCGTAACACCCGATGGCGACCAGCCAGAATCGCACTACTTGCAGTTGGCGGGTTCGGCAGAAACGAGTTGCTACCTTGCTCGGATATCGACCTGCTCATTCTACTAGAGAGAGACAATTACGCAGACAATTCAGACAACATCCAACAGTTCTTGGCGTTGTTATGGGACATCGGGTTGGAGGTTGGCCACAGCGTGCGCTCCATTCGCGAATGTCGTGTTCAGGCAGAACTTGATGTCACGATCGTCACTGCAATGCTTGAAGCCAGAACACTTTGCGGCGATGAAAGCTTGCAGGAAAAAATGCGAGAGCGCATCAGCATTAAGAAAATTTGGCCCGCGAAGAAGTTCTTTCAGGCCAAGGTCGCGGAGCAAAAAGACAGGCACAGGAAGTCGGAATACACGGAGTACAGTCTAGAACCCGACATCAAGGTCTCACCCGGCGGACTCCGCGATATCCAGACAATTATGTGGATTGCAAATCGCCACTTTGGCATCGAAAAATTCAGCGATCTGGTCAAGCAGAAAATATTGACACGAAATGAAAGTCAGCAGCTCTCCGAAAGTCTGAGTCTGCTCTGGAAAATTCGCTGCGGCTTGCACATCATCGCCGGCAGAGACGACAACAGACTGTTATTCGAACACCAACGTACCCTAGCAGGCATTTTCGGCTTCGAAGATAGCAATCAACTTGCTGTAGAACAATTTATGCAGGTTTACTATCGCCTCGCCATGCAGGTTCGAGCGAACAATGACCTGCTACTGCAATACTTCGAGGAGGTCATCCTGAGATCAAATGACCAACAACGCGTCGTGACCATCAACGAGCGCTTTCAAACTTGCGACAATTATATCGAAACCACTGGGCCCAACGTTTTCAAAAAGACGCCAACGGCGCTGCTGGAGCTATTTGTCATCATGGGAAACAATGCCTCCATTGAAGGCGTCCGAGCTTCAACCGTTCGTCAGATAAAAAGCAGTCTGCAATACATTGATGAAAATTTTCGAAACGACCCGACTAATACTGCGATGTTTCTATCGCTATTGCGATCCACTGAGCACTTGTTTACTCAACTTAGTCGAATGGCACACTATGGGATCTTGGGTGCTTATCTCCCTGAATTTGGACGAATCATCGGGCAAATGCAGTTCGACCTGTTTCATGTCTACACCGTCGATGCGCACACGCTTCAAGTTGTGCGGAACATGCGCAGATTCCGATATAAAAACCAGGAGCAGAAATTCCCGATCGCAGCGCATATCCATCCGCGCTTACCCAAGGTCGAGTTACTTTATATTGCCGGCCTGTATCACGACATCGCCAAAGGACAGGGTGGCGACCACTCCGAACTTGGCATTGAGGTTGCAAAAAAGTTCTGCGCCCGACATGGACTCGGAGATTGGGATACAAGTCTCGTTTGCTGGTTAGTAGAACATCATCTAACTATGTCTAGCACAGCGCAGCGAAAAGACACGACTGACCCGGAAGTTATTCACGAATTCGCCGAACTCGTGCAGGATCAGGTGCATCTTGACTACCTTTACGCCCTGACAGTGGCCGACATAAACGCCACCAACCCTACCCTCTGGAACAGCTGGCGAGCCAGTCTGATGCGGCAGTTATATGTTTCCACAAAACGCATGCTTCGACACGGCATGGATGCTTCCACCAGCCGTGCAGAGTTTGCCAACGAAGCCCGGTCACACGCGATTGAACGTCTCGAGGAACATGGCATTTCAGCAGTCGAAGTAGAAAAATTGTGGGCAAAAATAGACCAAGACTATTTTATCCGTGAATCTGTGGCCGACATCGTCTGGCACACGACCGGCATTGTGGCGCACGATCTAGCAAGCGGCCCATTGGTCATGGTCAGAAATGATTCAAACTCCAGAGTTACCGACGGAGCAACACATATTTTCGTCTATGGAGATCAGAGCATTTCACCTTTTGCCGCGTCAGTATCTGCTTTTGACAAACTCAGACTTAATGTCGTTGATGCAAGAATCGCAAACTCTTCCAATGGATCTGTATTTGATAGTTTTGTGGTTCTAGAGTCAGACGGCACACCCGTCAAAGAGCATACCCAGCGGGTGAGCGAGATAGAACGCGTGCTCAAGGGGTATCTGGTCGACCATAGCCAGTTCAAGAAAAAATCATCCCGAAGAGCCTCACGCAGGCACAAACAGTTCAGCTTCAGACCAGACGTCACTTTAACGAACGAAGCGAATCAAGATTACTCCATTCTGGAGGTTGTCTCTCCCGATAGGCCCGGTTTGCTATCCATTATTGCGCAGATTTTCTTAGACCTCGGCATTGAACTGCAAAGTGCCAAGATCACAACATTGGGCGAACGCGTCGAAGATCTTTTTTATATCACCCATCAACAGGGAAAACCCGTGAACGATGAGTCACTCGCGGAGACCCTTATTAGCAAGATAGAAAATGAACTGGATAGCTTTGTACAGAAAGAATTTGATGCTGTTCGGGGTTTAAACAAAACCCGCAACATAAATTAGGCAACGACAGGGAAGAAATCACAATATTATTGGGTCTGCTACTATTTTCTGGCCTCAAAAATCGAGATAATGCACACACGTCGCGCTTCCTGCGGCCAGCCCCTGACTTACATTCAAGGTTCAATCCATGACATCCTCACAATTCACTAGCCTTGCTTTTGGCATAGGCACTCAAAATAAGCATTCTGAATGGCTGGAAGTTTTTTACCCAACGCCCGTTTATCAACCATCAAAAGACCTGGTTGACGCTATTAAGTCTGTTACTGGCTATCAAAGTGGTAACGAAGCAATCGAACTCGACGCTGCAATGCTGACGGAGCTTGGAGACGCTATCAGCGATGACATTCAGTCAACACTGGTCAAAAAACTAGCAAAATCTAGCCAACCCACGGTTCTCATGATGATGGCGACCGACAGCGAAATCGCATCAATACCGGAAGCGTACTTAAAATTGCATCTGCTTTCTTATCGATATGTAAAACCAAACGAGCAGAACTTAGTGGGGATCTTCTCTAAATTACCAAACGTCGCCTGGACAAGTGACGGCGCTATTGACCCAGCTGAGTTGGAAGAAGCAATCCTTAAGGCTCGCATTGAGGGTAGACACATCGAAGTAGCATCAGTCGACAAGTTCCCGAAACTAACAAATTATGTCCTGCCCACGGGTGTGCGAATAGCACATACCGCGAGAGTCAGGTTAGGGGCTTACCTCGGTGAAGGCACCACTGTGATGCATGAAGGTTTCGTTAATTTTAACGCAGGTTCCATCGGGCCAAATATGATTGAAGGCCGAGTGTCTCAGGGCGTGCTTATGCGTGAAGGCAGCGACCTCGGTGGCGGTGCAAGCACGATGGGGACACTATCGGGCGGCGGTGAAATAGTACTAACCATCGGCAAAGATTGCTTAATTGGAGCAAATGCCGGTGTTGGCATCCCGCTGGGTGATCGCTGCACAATTGAAGCAGGTACGTACATCACGGCAGGTACGCTCGTTCAGGTATTCGATGAAAATAAAAAATTCATCAAACTCGTCAAAGCAAGAGAGCTTGCTGGCCAATCCGACATGTTGTTTATTCGACATTCACAGACCGGCGCAATTGAGTGCCGAACCAACCAAAAAGCCATCACGCTGAATGACGCGCTCCATGACCATAACTAATTTAAACGTCGGCAACTTATCTGAACAGAGCGCTGCGCTAGATACTGAAACTCTTGATTTGGCAGTTCAGCTCATTCGCGCTGAATCGATTTCTCCTTTAGATGCCGGTTGCCAAAAGCTGATGGCAGATTACCTTGTGGATCTGGGATTCGAAATTGAACATCTCCGGTTCGAAGACGTAGACAACATCTGGGCCGTGCGCAAAGGCACAAACCCTTCCTCACCACTTTTTGCTTTTGCCGGACACACCGATGTTGTGCCCACCGGACCTGTTCAATCATGGCATCACGAACCTTTTTCGGGAAAAGTCGTCGACGGTGTATTGCATGGTCGCGGTGCCGCCGATATGAAAGGGTCGCTCGCAGCGATGTTAACCGCCACTAAAAGCTTTCTCTCTGAAACGCCAGAACCTGAGGGCAGTATCGGTTTCCTGATCACAAGCGATGAGGAAGACAAAGCTATCAATGGCACGCGCAAGGTGATGGAATTATTACAATCTCGCGGCACAACAATTGATTGGTGTCTGGTGGGTGAGCCTTCAAGCAGCGCGCAGCTTGGGGATGTTATTCGCACAGGCAGAAGAGGTTCGCTCAACGCAAAACTGCGGATCAATGGCATTCAGGGTCATGTCGCCTATCCCACCAAAGCAAAGAACCCAATTCACAATAGTATGGCTGCACTGACAGAACTGGTGGCCATCCGTTGGGACGACGGCAACGAATTTTTTCCGCCTACGACCATGCAAATATCCAATATCAATGCCGGTACAGGCGTCAGCAATGTGATTCCCGGCGAAATGGATCTCCAATTCAATTTCAGGTTCTCAACCGAGTCAACGGCTAAAAGCCTCAAGAGCAGAACCGAAAAAATACTAAAACAACACGCAATCGATTACGAAATTGAGTGGTCTCTGTCCGGCAACCCATTTTTGACTGAGGGCGGAGAACTGATTCCCGCCGCACAGCAGTCAATCAGGGAATGTTGCGATATCGAAACCGAACTGTCGACGTCTGGCGGCACGTCTGACGGCCGCTTTATCGCTCCAACGGGCACTCAGGTTGTCGAGCTTGGCCCCAAAAACGCCACTATTCACAAGTTAAACGAGTGCGTAGAAATTGAAGATTTGTTTGCCTTGTCCCGGCTTTACAGCAATATTATGACCAGGCTCTTGGCGTAATAACGAGATAATTAGCGTGAATGAAGAAAACGATCGCCCGAGCGACAGATATCCCGATATCGAAATCTATATCCAACAGATTCAGCTACCCGAATTAGTCGATTGGCTGACATCGAGACTGGAAGTCAGCAGCATTGAGGAAAAAGGCAAAAGCACCGTGTTGATGCTGATGAATTCCAATGGTGACGATGTTGTCGCGAACGGCACCTCAATGGCTTGCACCATCGTGCCAGAGGCAGTGAAGGGCAACTTCACTTCCGTGTGGATAACACCCAACAACACTGAATGGTTAACAGATCGGGACTTCGCGCGGGAGGCACATAACCATTTTCAGTTGGAAACTCGCTGCAGTACAGGTTCTTGGGATGGTAATGACGAACAAGGCTGGTTACGACTCACCCCGGACGGCGAATCAATCGTTAATTGGTTAGCAGACTGAATCCGGCGAATTAGGGCATCGAGTAATCTGATATGAAACGCATCTTCATGTACATCGTCGCCGGGTCAGTAACCTTTCTGGGCTTTATCATGGCCTTCGCACCCGCAAGTTTGCTGTACAGCACCGTCGAAGCTGAATTAGACAAGGTTATTCCCGAAGTCCAGTTGGTCTCGATGTCAGACACAATCTGGCGTGGCAATGCCCTGCTTCGATATCGCGGATTTCCGGACTTCACACTGAACTGGCGTTTGGCTGCGACCCCCCTAATGGCAGCTAATATTTCTGCGGACATCGAAGTCGCCGGCGAAGGACACGCGCTGTCTACTCACTTGAATCTGTCACAGGCAGAGACCTTAATCGAGGGCCTGCAGGGCAAAATCAGCAGCAGCTTCGTCAATCAGGAAAGCGAAACCCTTGGACTTACGTTCACCGGTGAGCTCGAATTGCAAAATATTAATTTTTCCGCTGACCGACGATGGATTACGGCCATCGATGGCAATCTGCACTGGACCGGCGGCAAAGTGCACTATAGACCCGATTCATCTGCGGATCCGGGGTACACCCCGGGTCAAATATTTGAACTTCCAGCGCTGGATGGTGCCTTAAGCCTTGAAGGCAATATACTGTTGCTAAATGTCGTTTACCGAGGGGCCAGCCTTATACTGGTTAGATTAAAACCAGATGGTTGGGCTGAGATAAGCGTAAAAGCGAGATTATTTGACCTTGCAAAGGTACCGTGGCCGGCTGGTTCTAATCTGGACGAAACGGTACTGCTACTAGAAGAGCAGTTGTTTAGAGGAAGAGGTTGAAAATTTCACGCAGGGCCTTTTACCTGATAAAGTGAATGCTGCAAAAATCAGGGGTTTCTCTTGGATTTATTCATCAACATGTTTGAGCGCCACAATCACAGGCTTGCAACGCTCGTGAGTGTGGTAATCGTTATCCTGTTGAGCCTTTCTGTGGCCAATACCGTGTTGTTTTTCCTCGAAAACACCAGTGGCCAAGGTGCAAGTAGCATCGGCGAAGCCAAATCAGACGCACGCTATAACAAACGGGAGCAAGCACCCGCTGCCAATATTGATGTCGCATCACTGAACCTTTTTGGAACAGCAGAAACCAAAGCCAGCCCCGCGGCTTTAGACGCACCCGAAACAAATTTAAATCTGGAGTTGCAAGGTGTTTTTAAAGCGGATGTTGCAGAAAACTCCACAGCGATTGTGGCCGAGTCTAACAAAAGCGGCGAGCTTTTCCGCATAGGTGATCGTCTTCCTGGAAACGCTATTCTTGACGCTGTTTTTGCTGACCATATTCTTATTCGCCGTGGCGCAAAACTCGAAAAACTGCTCTTTTCCGATAGTAAAATTCGCCAGCAGTTTGCAGGTAGTGCCAACCGCAGCGCGTCGTCCGCCAATCAACCCTCGGTGAATAATCGTGGATCGACAAGACTTCAACAAGTTAGACAACGAATAGCCGAGCGAAAAACCAATGCGCGCTCCAACCCCCAAAACCAGCCCCCTTCGAAGATGCGTGAATATGTTTCCGGTTTGCAGGAAAAAATTTCAAAAGATCCATCAGGGTTGCTTACTGAATTGGGTGTCAGCGCTGTACAAAGCGGCTCAAACAAGGGGTATCGAATCGGCAGCGAAGCTTCGCAACAGGCGCTAGCTCAAGCCGGCTTAAAGTCCGGTGATGTTGTATTGTCCGTTAACGGACAGCCGGTCGGGAACATCCTGAGCGATCAATCACTGATCAATCAAGCAATGAATTCCCCACGGGTGCGAGTTGAAGTTCAACGAAATGATCGACGATTCTTCGTCACTGTACCTACACAATAATGGCATCCTTAAAATGAAGGCTTCTTACAACACATGAACTTAGTTAGTCGTACCACCTTGATGTCTTTATTTATGTTCAGGCGAGCCGCTATCAGCTGCCTGCTTATCGCCGGACTGGCAGGTTCAATGAACACCTATGCTGAAGGTTATTCCGGCACCTTGAATCTCAAGAACGCTGATATTCGCGAGGTGGTCACCCAAATTTCAGCCATTACTGGAAAGAGTTTTATTATCGACCCAAGGGTCAAGGGAAACGTCACCGTCGTTTCAAATACAAAGATGGATCGCGACACGACCTATGAATTGTTTCTCAGCGTACTGCGGGTTCACGGCTACGCAGCGGTACCTTCAGGGAACGTAATACGCATCGTGCAACAAGTGCTCGCCAAACAGAGTGGTAACCCCGGCGATTTTAGTGATAACACCTCCAGTGAGGAGCTGGTCACCCAAGTCATTTCAGTCCGTAACACGGCATCTGCCGAGCTGGTTAAAATCCTTCGCCCTCTCATCCCACAATACGGACACATTGCCGGTCTGACATCACCGAATGCACTGATCATTAGTGATCACGCTAGCAATATTGCAAGACTGGCTGAAATCGTAAACAGGATTGATGTCGCTGAGAGCTCCACGACCGAGATTGTGCAGCTTAAAGAAGCCTGGGTTGAAGACATGGTCGCACTGCTTGAGCAACTCGCACCGGAACAGATAGGCAAGGGAGCGAAGGGACCCAACAAAATTACGCTTGTCGCGAGCGAGCGCACAAATTCTATTGTGATCAAAGGTGACCCAGGCAGTATCAGCCGAGTTGTCGCCCTCATCAAGCAACTTGACATTCCGGCTAACAGAGCAGGAACGATTCAGGTCGTGAGACTGGCCCACTCAGATGCAGCGGAACTTGCT